>Ga0214917_10004330_pt1 | contig 15869 bp, 13 predicted proteins | sample LL_1208_BB_MetaG_FD_177983 | JGI IMG/M metagenome (GOLD analysis project Ga0214917, IMG submission 177983) | Freshwater microbial communities from Lake Lanier, Atlanta, Georgia, United States - LL_1208_BB | ecosystem: Environmental > Aquatic > Freshwater > Lake | place: USA: Georgia | collected... | reverse complement strand
GGCAACACTCCAGGTAGCAGGAGAGTTAGCCTCAACTGCATTAACCTTTTTGGCCTTTAATGCCATCTTTGTGTGCCCCTTTAGATAACCGGTATTTGTCTTGCAGCTGCAGCCGTCGCTGCCTCTAATCACCACTACGAAATGACTGGTCATTTGTCGCCCTACGGGGACAAATCGGACATCCTGCAATCACCCCGATTTGAGCGGGGTTTTAGGCAGTTCGTAGATTCGAATACATACTATATATGACCAGTCATGCCCAACCGGTCATTTAAAGCCCAGAATGAGCCAGGGCAGCACAAATCAACCCTTTAATGGATTTGATCGGGCTGGCTGGGATTGGCTTACCGGGATGTGAGGCTTTGGAGAGGTTTTCAGCTAATTAAGTGGGCTCAGGATTTAAGCCTTAGGAATAACTGACCCTGTTTGATAATTCAAAGGCGTGAAAAGCCCAACGGGCGGCCCCTCGGTTAGGAGGGACCGCCCGTTGGTTCTTTTTAGAAGTTACTTCTTTTTAAGAATTAACGCCTGTAGTGCTTGGATCTGCTTGTTGATTGATGCGATTAACGCAACGATCGACTTCAGAACTTCAGCGTTTGTAACTGTTGAGCTAGATGCCTTAATTGAGAACTGTAGAGTTTTTACAAGTTTCTCTGCAGATGTAACGTTATCTGTAGTTACATGAGCTTGACCAACGAAAGAACCTTCAGCTTGGTCAACACGGAACTTGTAAGTTCTTACTCCAGCAGTGAAAAGATCACCGGTAGCAATTGCTGCACCGATAACAGTCATTCCTGGCACAGAGATGTTAACGAAGTTAGCGCCAACAGTTGTAGTGTCAGCAACAATTCCACCGTTTGCATCTTTAGCAGAGATAGTCAAGGTTGCAATCTCACCTGGTGTGTAAGTTACCTTGTCCATAGATGCTGTCCAAGAACGAATTGCGTTGTTACCGCAAGTTGCTTTGAATGTATTTGATTTAACGCTACCAACACCAGCACGGAATGCTCCACCAACGTAGATATCTACTGTGCCTGATGTTCCAGTTCCAGCAGTTACGCAAGCAAATGTTCCAGTACCTTTTGTGGTAGCAGTCGTAATTTCAGGTGTAGTTGCAGTTGCACCGGTTACAACACTATTAACAGCTGCTTCCCATCCTGCTGCTGCCGCTGTGATGCTGGCAAAAGCTGGAGTTAGGCCTTCGTTAGTGTTAAGAAGATTTCCAGCACCATCTACTACCGTGTACTTAAATGAACCAGTACCACCAGATACTCCTGTTGTTACATCAGCTTGATCAACTACGATTTTAGCTGGTGCACCAAGAAGAGTTAGGGTCTTAGAACCAATAGTTACACCATTAGCTTTAACAGTAACTGTTGTAGTTACTGGAGCGCCAGGTGCCTTAACTGTGTCTTGAGCAACACGCACGTCAACGTTACCGGCTACTCCTGCAGTAGTGGCTAAAAATGCAGTACTAGTAGCAGGGGTTGCATCAATACCAACAAGTGCGCCATTTGTGGCCTCAGCTGTTAGCAATACGTTGGTCGTTAAGTTGCCTTTGTAGGCATTTTGTAGAACTACAGCAATGATTTGCTCTACTGTATATGACTTTTGTGCTCCAGTAAGTGTGTCATCTCCAGTAGTGCCCTTGTTTTGGTCTAAAGCACTTTGTACTGTCAATGAGGAGTTAGCAACATTTAAGGTATCAGCGTTAAGACAACTTGTTACGCCAGTGATTCCGAATGTCTTAACTGCAGTACCAGCACCAATTGTTGCACCTGTAGCAGCAGTTACCACAATATCGCCAGCTCCTGTAACTGTTAGCGTAGCTGTATCTGCACCTATCACAGAAAATCCTACAGACTTAGCATCATTACTAATTGTAGCAGTGGCGTTTTTGTTGGCACCTAAAGCTAATGTGGCCGGACCTGTTACGGTCAAGTTACCAGTACCGTTAGTTACAGTGCTAAACGCAATTTTTGCACCAACTGCCAACACAGTTCCTGTGCTAACAATTGGAGAGGTTGCGTCGATGATTGCAGCAGCAAGGCGTGCAGATGCATCAATTGCGCATTGACCCACACTTAAGGCTGCTGTATTTAGAGAAGGCTCGGCCATAATTATGTCAGCTCTACCAATTGCAGTTGAGTCAATTGCATTAGCAACAGGTGCTGACGCAACAGACAGGAATCCTGCTGTAAGCGCCGACACTGCAACTACTGCAATGCGTTTCTTTAGTGTCTTTGTAGACATTTGTTTCCTTTCGTTAGTCGAGTTCGGGAATTTCCCGATCTCGGCTCGAAGATCTTTCGATCCTCTAATTCTGTTTCCTTATGGCACACACGTGTAATGCCGCAAGAAGACAGAAATCTATTTACTCAGTGGGTGCTGGCCCACCATCTGTTTGATCTAGTACTTGCAGCATTAATGTCACCGTCTCAAGTTGAGCCAGGGATAAAGACATGTGGTCTGCGTACTCATCAACTGAGATTGTCTTTGCAGCAGCTACTGGCTTTGCAGCAGGGGTAACCGGTGCAACTGGGGCCTCAATGATTGTCATATCTTGATCATTAGAAAGTTGAGAGCGGCTTGTAGTAATTGTGGTATTTGATTCATTACCGGTAATTGAGTTAAGACCTAGGAATGAGGTTAAAACGAGAATAAAGATCAGCGCCATCTTTGAAGATTTAGCAGTTAGCTCTGCTGCCTTCTTGTAGGTGGTAGATAGAAGATCTAATGCGGTTAGGCCGCGGGCCTCATCGATAATAAGTTCAGAGAGAACTTTGCGTAATGACGCACGAGCACGGGATACGGTGTGACGAACAGCAGACTCTTTGATACCAAGCTCTTTAGCAATCTCTGCAGTTGAACGACCTTCAACCTCCCACATAACCAGAGCAGCTCGCTCTGCAGGGGATAGTTTTGATAATGCTAATTTAATAATTGCGGCATCTTCCGCCGCTGAAATAGAGGCATCAGCTGGGATGTAGTTTTCAGTTGCGATTTGAGATAAACGCTCTTGCGAGGTCTCAGCATCTAGGGCAACTAAGTTTGGCCGGCTTCCTTTTGCTCTGATTACATTTAAGGAAAGGTTATTAATGGTGGCGCGGATATAGGCAAGGGCGCGCTCTTTTGTGTCTAATTCAGGGGCTGCCAGCATGAATTTAAGAAAGGCTTCTTGGACTACCTCATTGGCATCTTGATCATTACGCAGCATTCGGCGGGCTTGCGAAACTAAAGATGAGCGGCTTTCAAGGTAGAGGGCTGATAGATCAGCCACAGTCCATACCTTGGTCTCAGGTAAGTTATTTGCTAACTTACTTTTTAGAAATTTAGCCATTTTGTATTCACAGCTCCTACACCTTTAGGTTGATGACAGATCTCTGTCCTCACTAGGTAAGACACCCATCATGATCAAATGTCGCGATCAGGTAGGTTGGCTTTGCTGTTATTACTGCTTAAGCCCAGAGCAATAGGATGAGGCTTTTTTAATTTAGATTTATGGTCATATCTGGTCATACATGGTCATAATTAAATGATGACCGATCACTACAAAAAATAGTTGGCTTACTTAGACAATAGATCTTTCTTGAGCAATTTTTGCAGCCTCTTTCCGGTCAGAAGCACCCAGCAATCTAAAAATTTCCATGGTTTCATGCCTTACAGTTGAAACTGAGAAGCCTAAATCAGATGCAAGTTCGTGGTTAGTTTTTCCTTCCACAAAGCCATTGATTATCTGAAGCTGGCGAGCTGAGAATTGAATTTGGCTAGTTATCTTCGCGGTTGAACTAGATTGTTTTAATTCAGGTAGCTCACTTAGTAGATAAAAAGCACAGATTTTGCCAAGAATCTCAATCAGAGATAGATCCTCAGCAGATAACTGGGCACAGGCCAATTCAAGCAAAACAAATCCCTTTAGGGATCTGCCATTAGAAATTGGGATGACTAAGAAATTATCATCAGAACTTTTCCCAATTTTTGACTCAGTAAGGGAGGACAGATTTGAGAGTGGCATTAATGAGGCCAAAATCGAGCTAAAGCGATCATTGTTTGAATCTTCAGGAAAGGGGTTGTTTGAGTATATTTCTGTAGAAATATTGTGTGAATCTAGAGTAAAAATTATGGCATTTGAAAGTTTGTACTCACTAAGTAAATCAGTTTCTAAGGCTTTTAGTAATTCATTTGCACTTGGCCGCTGAATTAGCAAGTCCAATAATCTAGGTACACGAACTTTCAAATTACCCTTCGAATAGGAGGTTATTTACTCCTATTGATTTGTCTAGTCATAACTGTTCAATAGTAGTTATTTGTTGCTAAATAGCAACCGTTTTTCGAGAATATGACTGGTCAATAAAATTTCTTAGGACTAAATGGATACTCTCAATGCGCTGAGAGTGATTGGCTACTATTTTTGCTCGGGTCTATCTGCAGCGCCTAAAACGACTAGTAGCTCATCTGAGGTTACGCCTAAGGCGGTGCAGATGGGCACAATTGCATCTATTGAGGGGCGCCGGTCTTGGTTGAAGTAGCGCGAGAGGCTGCCTCGATCTATTTTTGTCATTGTTGATAACTCATCGAGAGAGTTAATACCTAATTTCTTCATAGTAGACCTCAACCACTCATTGGTTTGCTTACTTGTATACCTTGATGAGCCCATGGGTTGAGTGTATGAACTTCTAACAGAAAAATTAGTAAATAAGGTGTTGCTAGCACTTATTTATAAAGATTGCTTTTTAGCAATGCTCATAGGATTTTTAAAGGCCTTTTAATAATTCCAAATATTGATAAACAATCAATAATTTGATAGAACCTTCAACAATGGATACTTCTCAATTAAACAAAGCTTTGAACTGAATCGAATTTATATGCTGTGAACACCTGCAATGGAACCAGTGCAATCCAATATTAATTTACTACTCTTTTTAAGTGCCTCAATATCTAATCCATCATGGTGGGTGGCAACTATTGATAAGTCAAAGTTATTACCCTTTAAATTAACTGATTGCTTTCCCCTAAAAGCAGGGTGAAAATCATCGATATAGGAAAGATTGGCGCCTGCTTCCACAAGTAGGTCCCACAAAAGCAATGAGGGGCTGTTGCGAAGATCTGAGATATTGCGTTTATATGACAAGCCCACAATACAAATATTCTTACCCTTTAGATTGTTATCCAATAACTGTTTACCAATACTGACTACATACCCAGCCATTTGGGTGTTAATTTGATCAGACAACCGAATAATTGAAGTTGGAGCTCCTACCGCCTCTGCTTGCTCGGCCAAATAGATTGGATCAATTGGAATGCAGTGCCCACCTACGCCAAGCCCAGGTAGAAACTTCATAAACCCAAAAGGCTTAGTTGCTGCTGCATCAATAATCTCATGGACAGGAAGATTAAATTTATTCATTATTTGGGCAAATTGATTTATCAATGCAATATTTACCTGGCGAAAGGTATTCTCAAGCAATTTTGCCGACTCCGCTACCTCAGGTGAGCTAACCCTTACGACTTCATTACAAAATGATTCATAAAATTCACATGCTAGATCACTCGCTTGATCTGTTAATCCACCAATTACGCGAGCTGTGTTACTTAATTGCCAATCTTTATTGAGCGGATCTATCCGCTCAGGAGCTGCTGCAAATAAAGTATTAGTTTTCTTACCTTGCGTAACTAAAGGCATTACAACTTCACGTAATGTGCCTGGATAAGATGTGGATTCATTAATAACTAATGAATTATCCCGGCATGAGTTTGAAATCAACACTGCTGCTTGCTTCAAAGAGGTTAGATCAACTTTATTTTCAGCATCCAGTGGTGTTGGAACGGCAATGATATAGATGTCAAGATCCTTGATTAATTCTGTATCGACAGTTAAGTTCAAATTACTAGGCAAATTCTTGTTTTCTTGAAGAGTTTTTATCACGTTGCTATCAATATCAAAACCAACAACTTCATGCCCAGCATTAGCTGCAGCGAGGGCAAGTGGATGGCCTACATAGCCTTGGCCAATAACTGCAACCGTCATGCGTTGATAATATCAGTTTGATCGTGGGGGTTTAAAGTAGTCATCAATTAGTACTTTATTTACTTCTATACGTGTTAATTATTTCAATAATAATGTCATCAAGTGACTTCACTGTTTTCCAACCAATAGCATTAAGAATCTTAGAGACATCAGGTACTCGCTCTCTTGGCTCTTCAAAGTTCTCACCAAATAACTCTGCGTAAGGCTTAATAACAATACTTGAATTTGAGTTGGTCAATTTAATTACTTTTTTTGCCAAATCAAGGATTGAGATTGCTTGAGAGCTACCAACGTTGTAAACCTCACCAATTGTTTCAGAGCTTTTTGATAATAAGTTAAGTGCTGAAGCAACCTCTGAAACAGCAGAAAATGTCCGAGTCTGAAGACCATCGCCAAAAATAGTTAACGGTTGGTGATTAAGTGCAGACTCAATGAATCTTGGAAGTACCATTCCGTAATTGCCAACCTGTCTTGGCCCGACAGTATTAAATAATCTTGCAATTGTTACTTGAAAGCCAATCTCTTTATGTAAGTGAAAAGCCATGAATTCATCTAAAGCTTTAGCCTCAGAGTATGTCCAGCGAGAAATCTTTGGTGAGCCAAGCACTCGGTCAGAATCTTCGCGAAGGGGATTAACAGGGTTCCGGCCATAAATCTCACTGGTCGAAGTCAATACAGTTCTAATTTTTAGATCTGAGGCCTGACCTAACACTATTTCACTTCCCTTTATATTTACCTCTAAAGCCTTAATTGGATTTTTAACAATATTTGATACACCAAGAGATGCTGCTAAATGAAAACATTTATCCACACCCTCTAATGTTTTTCTTATTAAATCAGCATCTAAGATTGAACCTTCAATAATCGACAAGTTTTTATTATCAATATCTTTTGAGATATTGCTCAGCGAGCTAGAACTTAAGTCATCTAGCACCACTACTTGGTTACCCTCGGTTAGTAACAATTCAACTAAGTGTGAGCCGATAAAGCCAGATCCGCCTGTTACCAAAATTTTCATATCAAGATAGTAGTCTAGAAAAAGGCGAAAGGGAATTATCAGTTGCACTAAATATAAGCATTGATGTATTTAGCGGGCACAGATTAAGCATTGTTAAATAATGGCATTAAAGATTAGGTTCAGATAGCATTTGTTTATGGCCAACTCTTCAACTTTATCTACAAATGGCGCAAAGAAAATTAAAATTTTGCGGATAATAACTAGGATGAATATCGGTGGTCCTGCGGTTCAAATAATTGGCTTAATGAACAATATTGACAAAGAAAGATTTGATCAAAGATTAGTTATTGGAGAATGTCTGGGTAATGAGCTAGACATCTTAAATCAAGGTGATTATGGATTTAATCCAATTAGAATCAAGCATTTGGGTAGAAAAATTAGCCCACTCTCAGATTTAAAGGCATTAATTTTAATTATTATAGAAATTAGAAAGTTTAAGCCAGATATTATTCATACGCATACGACAAAGGCTGGAGTACTCGGCCGAATTGCCTCCATATTGAGTTTTCATAAATCAAAGCGCGTTCACACCTACCATGGTCACTTACTCTTTGGTTACTTTAAAGGATTTAAACTTAACTTATTGATAACTCTAGAGAGAATGCTGGCTATTTTCTCTCACCAACTAGTAACAGTTGGCATTAAAGTTAAAAATGATTTACTCAAAGCTAGAATTGGAAATGAGAAACTATATTCAGTGGTAAACCCCGGCTTAGAACTTAATAATTTACCAAGTAAATTAGAGGCCCTGGAAACTTTAAACTTAAGCGCAGGCCAAGTTTACTGCTCATTTATTGGCCGGCTAACTCAGATAAAAAGACCAGACCGAATGCTTGAAGTTGTTGAAGAGTTACAGCGCCGTGGGAGTAAATTGCATTTCATTGTTGCTGGCGGTGGCGAGTTGTTGCAACAGAGCCAAAAGGTTAGTTTGGCTAAAAATCTTCCAATAACATTTCTAGATTGGTATAAAGATATTGAAGTAGTACTTGCTGCATCAGACATAACGCTACTAACTAGTGACAATGAAGGTACACCTATCTCACTCATACAATCGCAGATGGCAGGAGTTGTTGTAGTTTCTACAGATGTTGGATCAGTCAGTGAGATTATTAAAGAAGGTAAAACTGGCTTTCTAACTACTTTTTTAGTTTCAGATATTGCAGATAAGTTGCAACAATTAGAGTCAGATGAAAATTTAAGAATTCAAATGGGAGCTAATGCTAAAGCTTTTGCTACAGATTTGTTTAGTATTAAAAATATGGTCAATAAATATCAAGAGATATATCTCGCTGTTATGAAATAGATAAATCAATCTAAAGCCAGTTTCTAGCCCAAATCTCTAAGCATAATGCTGGCCAAATAATATTATCTTTGTCGGTCCCGTTTTGATGTTCAATTAAAATTTCATTTATCCTCTTATTGTTAAACCATCCTCTGGACTTTGCTGTGGAGTCTGTTAAGAGATCAAAACTCAACTCTTTTAACTCATTGCGTAACCAGTCAGCTCTTGGTATGGCAAATCCCATTTTTGGCCGGTCAAGTAATGCTTTTGGTATGTAAGAATGAGTTATGTCTTTAAGAATTCGTTTAGTTGTTAAACCACTTGCTAGATAATTTGAAGGAAGTGAGGCGACAAATTCTACTAACTCATGATTAAGTAGGGGTGATCGTAACTCTAAGCTGTGAGACATCGTTGCGATATCTGTTTTAACTAGCAAGTCAGCTGGAAGGTAGTTATCCATGTCACTTCTAATAACTGAAGAAATAGAATCTAAATTAGGTAATCTTAAAAAATCTAAAACAAATTTATTAGCTGCAGAACTACTTTGAAAATCTGAAGAAATAACTGAATTTATCTCTTGGTAATTAGCCAGTGAAAGTAATGACATATACCGCTCGGCTAGATTTGGGTATCTCACTAATTGCCGCTTTAACTTATCTCTTTTAGAATTGTTAATACCTTTAGATAAGCCGGCCATTTTAATTAATGGGCCTAATAACGGAATAAATGAATTTAATTTTTGAAGCCTAGAGGCTACTAGATATCTTTGATAGCCACCGAAAACTTCATCACCACCATCTCCTCCGAGGGCGACTACTACTTCTTTGCTTGCAAACTCAGCGAGTTCATAGGTTGGAAGATAAGATGAATCTGCAAATGGCTGATCCATTTTTGGCAGTATCTCTGTAAAAAATTTATTTGGATCTGGTTTTAATATTGATTCATGATGCTCAGTATTTAGGTAAGTTGCAATCTTTTTTGCATAACTTGATTCATCGTATTTACTTTCAGTAAAGCCAATTGAGTAGGAATTAACTTTAGTATTTGAGTTTTGCACCATTAAGGCACCGATTAAGCTTGAGTCATAACCACCGCTTAAAAATAATCCCGTGGGCCTTTCTGAGTTAAGCATCTGAATTACTGATTTATTCAGCAATTTAATAGTTTCATTCTTTGCATCTTGATATGAGATATTAATTTTTCTAGCCTGCTCTAAAGTCCAGTATTTCTCTATTTTTATACTCTTATCCTTATAAACCAAATAGCTAGCTGGTGGTACTTGTTGGATATTTTGATAGGCGGAATTTGGGGAGTTTATGAAACCAAACCGCATGATTTCACTGATTGCATCAACCCTTAACTCTTTTAGATCAACAATTGGAAGAAGTGCTTTTACCTCTGAGGCAAAACTAAGTGAGCCTTGTGGATGTTGGTAGTACCAAAGAGGCTTTTCTCCAAATCTATCCCGGATTAAAACTAACTCATCTTTAGATTTATCATAAATTGCTATCGCAAACATTCCACTTACTTTTTGTATAAAATTTACTCCATATTTCTTGTAAGCATTAAGTAGGACCTCAGCCTCTGAATTGCCATTGAAATTTACTCCAAGATTTACCAGCTCTTCTCTAATCTGTTTAAAATTATAAATTTCACCATTAAACACCAAAGAAATACTTTTGTCCTCACTAAAGACTGGCTGTGAGCCATCTGCTATCGCCATAATTGCTAACCGACAACTAGCTAGCGCGATATTTTCATTAATATAGATGCCGCGACCATCAGGTCCTCGGTGACCTAAAATATCTAATTGGTGATTTAATAAATCATTATTTGGCGCCTGTTGACCAATGCCACCTACGATCCCGCACATTTTAAATTACTGCTTAATCCAAAATTGGTGGAAGATCTTGAAATTTTGCCCCGTTATCTTTAAGCCAACTAACAGTTTGATCTAAACCGCTAGCAAAATCTGTTGGTGAAACATTGGGAAATAGCGACTTTAGTAACTTTGGATCATTTTGAGAGGCTTGAATATCCCCAGTTCTTGGGCTCTGAAAATTTACATTTAAATTTGGAAAGTATTTTTTTAACATATCAATAATATTTAATAGTGAAATATTGTTGCCGTACGCCACATTTACTGCACCCTGGGTTATTGTTTTTTGATTAATAGCAGACTCAATAATCTCAACTACGGTATCAACAAAGGTAAAGTCTCGTGTCTGTGTACCGTCTCCAAACACATTAATCGGCTGATCATTTAATCCGCTCCAAATCCATTTTGGTACCACTGCCGCATATTGGTGATCAGGTCTTTGTTTTGGTCCATATACATTGAAGAATCGTAAAATTGTTACCGGAAGTTGGAAACTTTCTCCATAAGCTTGAGCATATCCTTCAGCCGATAACTTACTTGCGGCGTAAGGTGTCTTTGGCCCAAGCCACATTTTTTCGTTTTTTGGCAGAGCAGTGTTTGCGCCATAAACTGATGAAGATGAACTGTAAATTACATGAGCTCCATTTTTACGAGCACTCTCCAGAATATTTAAAGTTCCAGTCGCATTAACCTCGTGAGTTGCTACAGGATTTAATAGTGACCTAGGAACAGAGCCCCTTGCAGCCAAGTGAACAATCACCTCAGACTTTTCTAATGCTTTTTCTAACTTAGAAACATCAGTTATAGATATCTGTTGAAAATTAAAGATATCTAACTTTAAATTACTTTTAACCCCAGTTGATAAATCATCAATAACAGTTAGCTCATGGTTAGCAAGTAGTAGCTTTTCAACTAAATTTGAACCAATAAATCCAAATCCACCCGTAACTGAAATTCGCATTTACTAATAGTAATTACTGACTTACCCATAAGCAATTGCATTTGGATAGTAAAAACTTTAACGCCGATTGGCAAGAATTACTGTGTGTGGTGGGCCCTGTCGGGATCGAACCGACGACCCACAGATTAAAAGTCTGTTGCTCTACCGACTGAGCTAAAGGCCCTATTTGATATTCAGAGGTTGCTAATTGCAAAGAACAGTATCACAGAGGGTAATAAAGCAACAATTTTCAAAATCTAACCGCGTGATTAGGTTAACCCTGGCCAATGAACTTTTGAATAATCAAACTGTATGAATTACTACTGCAACTAGGTGAAGGTATTTCTACGGCCTTACGGGTAATTAATGCTTAACAATGCCCGAATTGACTAGGATACAATTTGATATCGGACTAGGAGCTTATGTCAATTCTGAAAATTAGTTTTAAGTGTATAAAAATTTTATCAAAACGTAATAGACGAATTTTGTTCGCTGGGATACTTTTACAACTAGCAATTAATCTTGGTGACATAGTTGCTATTGCAATGGTTGGAGCTTTAGGTGCACTTGGTGCCAATTATGTTGCTGGAATAAGTCTTCCTTCATGGATTGTCACCGGGTTAGAAGTATTGGGCTTAGATAACTACTCTATACAATCACTAATTATTTATATCTCAATTCTTACGGCCACTTTATTTATTTCGAAATCAGTATTAACAAGCGTTGGCACACTTAAGCTATTTAAATTCATCGCAAGAAGACAATCTGAAATATCAACAAGCTTGGTAACTTCACTAGCAAGCGTAAATTTTAAGTGGATGAGAAAGCAGAATCTTCAACAAATAATCTATTCGGTTACAGATGGAGTAAATGCTTTGACTACTGGCATCATAGGTAATTTTATTCTCTTAGTATCGGATTTATCTCTATTACTTTTTATAGTGGTCGTGTTAATATTTATCGATCCAGCTACTGCACTTTTTACATTTACGTTCTTCGGTTTAGTCTCAATAATATTAAATAAGGCTATAAAAGGTATGTCTACCAGATTCGGTGAACAGCTTTCTATATCCACGATTACAGGAAGAAGCCAATTAGAGTCGCTACTAAAATTATATAGAGAAATATCCATTGCAAGTAAGCAAAGTTTTTTTATAGATGAGTTTAGATCAACAAGACAGGTTAACTCCAACGCAAATAGTTTGGCACTTTGGCTCCAGCAATTCCCGAAATTCATTTTTGAGATTTCATTAGTAATTGGTGCAGGCGCCTTAGTTGCGTATCAAGTGTGGGTAAATGATGCCAGTAATGTAATTGGCGTTTTGTTTGTTTTCTTAGCGGCAGCTGGCCGACTAATTCCGGCCTTAATGAGAATCCAAAACTGCCTTTTACAAATTAGCAACTATAAGTATGGAGCAAATTTAACTTTAGAATTAATTGGTAAACTAAATAATTTGGGTTTAAAATTTAAATCTACGCCCCGTACAGTTCAGATAGATACTGCTCCAAATGTGCATTTGAGTGATGTAACTTTTTCATATGGCGATGCCGAAAAATCAGTATTTAAAAATGTATCTTTAACTATTAAGTCTGGTGAAGTGACCGCAATTGTTGGACCATCTGGCGCAGGAAAAACCACACTAATCGATCTAATTCTTGGTGTGTATGAGCCAAATCAGGGTGAGATTTATTTGTCCTCACAGTCACAAAGAGTAAATCCTGAATCTGCCTTGAATTTTGCCTATGTTCCTCAAATGCCTAGCTTAATAACTGGCTCACTCCAAGAGAATATAACTTTAGGATTAAAGCAATCTGAGGTTGATATTAAATTACTTAAACATGCAATTACAAGTTCGGGTCTTGATGATTTAATCAAAAGTTTACCAAATGGCCTTGATACAAAAATTGACAGTATTGGCAACAGATTGAGTGGGGGTGAGCTACAAAGGATTTCGATTGCCCGTGCACTTTACTTAAATGCAAAATTAATTGTGCTTGATGAGGGCACCAGTTCACTTGATGGCAATACCGAAAAATATGTTACTGATTATTTATTTTCACTAAAAGGTAAGGTAACTATAATCATCGTGGCTCATCGACTATCATCAATAAAAATGGCGGACAATATTTATTACTTAGAAGAAGGTGAAGTTAAAGGTAGCGGTAAGTTTAATGAGTTACAAGGATCGTTACCAAATTTCGCAGCACAGGTAAAAAATATGAGTTTAGAATCTTAATCCGAAGATTAAAATAGAATCTAAGATTTTTTTTGATGTACTGCCATCACCAAAAATTTTATAGGAATCATAATTTCCTGTTATTTCCCACCAATTGGAAGTAATTAATTCTAAATTCGGATCTAATTTATTCCAACCCCCATTTAGAGTCTCAAGCCATTCTGTTTCCTCTCGAATGGTAAGGCAAGGAGTTTTCGATAAATAAGCTTCTTTTTGAAGTCCCCCAGAATCAGTAACAACTCCTGTTGCCTGTAAAACGGCTTGAATGGTTTCAAAATATGTTGCAGGCTGATGCACAATTATTGAACCTTGATTTAATTTGATATTAAATAACTTTGCTTGTTTTATTAACCGTGGATGCGCATAAAGATGTACAGGCATTTTCGAAATTGCTAAGTTAGATATAATCTTCTCTAGTCTTTCCTTTTTATCTGTATTTTCAGCCCGGTGAATTGTTGTGAATAAATATGGTTTTCGCACTAAATCTTCAGATTTTTTAATTTTATTAACAATATAATTAAAGCTTTCAATAAATATATCTCCGACTAAAAGAGTCTTATCCCCTAAGCCTTCTCTCTTGAGATTATCAACTGCAGTATTTGTTGGAGCGAATAAAACGTCAGATAGATGATCACTTACAACTCTGTTAATTTCCTCCGGCATGCTTCGATTAAATGACCTAAGACCAGCCTCTATGTGTCCTGTCTTTATACCTAGTTTTGACGCGGCTAGCACTCCAGCTAATGTGGAATTAGTATCACCATAAATTAATACCACATCAGGCTTTAGCCGGATTAAGGCAGCCTCAGTTTTCACCAATATTCCGGCAGTTTGTTCTGCATGAGATCCAGACCCAATATTAAACGTTTCGACTGGTTTTGGAATATCTAGATCGGCAAAAAATGCATCAGATAAAGCGTGATCATAATGTTGCCCAGTATGAAGAATAAGGTGCTCGCATACGTCCTTGGTAATCCACGATATCGGAGCGACCTTAACAAATTGTGGTCGTGCCCCTACTATGCTTACAACTCGCATAGGTTTTACTCTAGTCGGATAAGTGGGTTTATATGTACTTAGGGCTGATTGAGGCTCGGTATGACTACCAAATGTCTTACTTAGACAACTGGCGAGATGCCTGGTGCTCCGCAGCAGACAAGTACAAGGTATTTAATATTGCAAATAACCAGGGGTTCATGGAGTATCAAAAAGAGTCCGCTAATTTCGATCTGATTGTTGTACTTCACTCTGTTTCAAGTGATTCAAACCTTTGGCTACAAAAATTAAATCAGGTTCAAGTTACCTCTCGCCCGCCTATGGTCATGTTTGTTGGAAATGAATTCTCAAGCCCTTTTCTGTCCACAGAAAAAAGACTAGATTTAATCTCGCAAATCTCTCCAGAGGTTATTGCATCTCAACTACCAATAGATTCGGCAAGATGGTTATACGAACGGGTTGGTTCAAAGGTAATTGCTGCTCCGCCTGGCATGCCATTGCTTGCAACAAAAACTAGGTCAACTTCTCGCGATATTGACTTAGGATTCCGTGGTTTTAGATACCCCTGGTATTTAATGGACAATGAAAGAAATAATGTGGTCGATCAGGTGATAGATATTTTCAAGAACCAAAACTTGGTAGTTAATGCCTCTTATGAAAAAAGACTTAACTCATCTGAGTGGTTTGATTTTCTTTCAAAAAGCCGTTTTACAGTTAGTAGCGAAGCAGGTGCAAAATATATTTTTAGGGATGATCAGATTTGGAATCTAGTTAAAGAGTACTTTGCCACTGAGAAAAAGTTTTCAGCCTTAGATAATGATGTAAGTGGGATGAATCTACTAAGACGGCTACCGTCACCACTAAAAAGTATGTTAAAGAAATTTCTAAGCAACTTGGGTTTAAATCAGGGCTCACTCTATAAGCCAGATTCGAAAGAGCTAGAAAAACTTATATCCCTTGTGGATTTGGATAAATATGAAAGCAGGAATGGTAAATGTATTTCGTCTAGACATTTTGATGCGATTGCTGCAGGAACTTGGCAGATCCTTGCGCCAGGTAAATATAATGAACTTCTAATTCCAAATACTCATTTTACTCCGTGGGCAGATACTAATGATTTTAGAGCGTTGATAGAAAATGAAGTTTCACGAAAGGCACTTTCAATTCAAGCTTTCGATGATTTAAGCCAAAATCACTCTTACGGAAAGCGAGTCAATACAGTTTTGCGCGAAATACGATAAATTCTCCCTATGTGCGGTATATCTGGCGTTATTTCTGAAGAGATATCACCTAATGTAAAAAATAGATTTCCAATCCTTTTTGATAATTTGGCACACAGAGGGCCGCATGGCAGCCAAATATCTGAAGGTTCATTTGTTAATTCTGGAAAAATGAATTTTATTTTTGGTCACCATCGACTAGCCGTTGTTGATCTAGACTCAAGAGCAGATCAGCCATTAGTTTCAGATAAGGGCTCGAAGTTGATTAT
>Ga0214917_10004329_pt1 | contig 15869 bp, 13 predicted proteins | sample LL_1208_BB_MetaG_FD_177983 | JGI IMG/M metagenome (GOLD analysis project Ga0214917, IMG submission 177983) | Freshwater microbial communities from Lake Lanier, Atlanta, Georgia, United States - LL_1208_BB | ecosystem: Environmental > Aquatic > Freshwater > Lake | place: USA: Georgia | collected... | reverse complement strand
CATACTTTCCATCTTGCACCGAGGTCCCCACCATCCGTTTCATTGCGTCGCCCGCGTTGGCGGCACCGAGGCGGGAGATGAAGTCTTGACCGATCATATCCATCACGGCCGTCGCTTGCTGACGCTCGGCCAGCAGGCCGGTCTCGGACGCCTTCTCGATTTCGCCGGGCACGACCAGCTCCTCCAGCTCCTCGATCTCCGCGACCGACTCAAATCGGATCTCGTTGAAAGACCCGGCAGCCACCGCCACTTCCGGCATCGTCTTGGGAATGTAGCCCGAAGCCCGCACCTGCAGGGAGTAAATGCCGGCCGGAACACCGCTGATCGTGAAATTCCCCTGGTCGTCCGTTAGAGCGCCGAAGGGCGAGTCCATGACTGTCACAGACGCCTTGCTGATCGGTTGCCCAAAGTCTGAATCCACCACTTGTCCTCGGATCCCGCCAAACTGCTGGGCCCACAAATTAGCCGATGCCAAAAAAGTCAAAATTCCGATGGCCAAAACCCGAGTCGCGGCGATCTCAGAAGTCTTGCGATATAACTTAAGCCAAGGTGTTGATGTTTTACTGCGTGAGCCCACTTCCCCACTTTGGCGTTTAACTCAACCCTTGGTATCCCTAGCTAGGGTCATCCACAACAAATTGTAAACATCCTCGCAACAACGTCCCGCAACCCACAAAAATTTCGACCTCCGACCCCATGTTTTATAAACCTAAGCTCAAATCATTCATCACCAATATATTACACGACCTCTGACCCCATGTAAGTCATTCATTGGGAATGGATTCCATGGCCGATTCCATACTTCTGTCTCCGGCCCTATCTAAAAAAATGATTTCGGCCGCATCCTTATTAAAGTTTTCTAGTCTAATCCTCTATGGCAAGGAGACGACGAGGAATACGGCCTGGAGCCTATTATCATGTATGTAACCGCGCCACCGAAAAACAGGTTCTATTTGAGACGCCGGCAGATTTCGATCTTTGGGTGAAGACCCTGGAAGAAAGCCTGAAAAAATATCCGTTAAAGATCCACTCCTTCTGCGTTATGCCCAACCATTGGCATCTGCTTTTGAGCTCTCCATCAGCGCCATTATTTTACCGAGCCATGCAGTGGCTGGGGGCCACCCATGCGATCCGCTGGAGGAAGAGAGCCGAGACGGTGGGCAAGGGCGCCGTTTATCAAAGCCGCTATCGTTGCCACAGCGTCAAACCGAACCAGGTCTTTTGGGTGGTGGCCCGGTACATTGAAAGGAACCCTGTGCGGGCGGGGTTGGTCCATTCACCTTTCCATTGGAAATGGTCAAGTGCCGGTCAAAAAAATGGTCATTCCATCCCTATTGCGGATTGGCCCTTGGCCAAGCCTGCAAAATGGGGTGATTTTCTTAATCAGGGAGGAAATCGAGTTGAGGAGGCACAAATTCGTGAAGCGTTGCTCCGAGGGAAGCCTTTTTTGAGCCTTAAAAGCCACCTCTGACCCCGAGCTTTATAAAAAAATACAAAACTCTATACGCGAGGGACCTGCATTACTCCCTGCCTCTCCCATGATCTGTTTTAAGGAATTATTGGTGTCGAAGATTTTTTTCGGTTTGTGATCCCAATCTTAAGGGTTAAAGGGGATTAAAACCGTGACTCTTCGAGATCTTCCATAGAATCCGTCTGTTCCAAACCTTCGTTGTTTTCCTTAATCTCGCGAAGAACTTCCGCCATCCTAGCTTCAAGGGATTGAACCACCTCCATCCGTTCAAAACGGTGCTCCAGGCGGAAAGTCAGAGTAAGGAGATCATGGGGAAGAATTGTAAGAAGCGTTCGATTAACATGAAAAAATAGAACATTCACCAAAAATCACTAATTGGTTTGGGGAGGTGCGAACGAGGATTGGGTCAAGTTAAGAAAAAGGGGAAAAAAATGGAATGGGAAGTTAAGGGCTACTTCGATGGGGTATTTCTGTAGGGGTTGTTGCTTCGAAGCTTGGAAGTTCAAAGTCGCTGCGAAGCGGGGCGGCAATTAAAGGTCGAAAGCTGATCCTGGAGGGTTACTTTTTATTCTTGAAATCTGATTTCAAGGCACGTTTTGCACAAACCACCGAACCCCGGCCCCTGATTGTAAAACTCCGTTTTCAGTCCATGGAAAAAATTACCCAACCGTGGCCCCAGAGTTTCACCCCCAGACTTCGGTCTTCCGGATCTTGGGGATTGACCGAATTGATCTGCTTGAAATGCATAGCATTTTTCCGTCCTCTATCTTTTTTAGGCTTAACTTTCTTGACCAGCACCGGGTTTCGAGACGGGATGCGTCGAGATTTTGTTCGACGTTTTGTGTTTAACGTAAAATATTCATGGTAAACATCTTAACTCCGTTTGTGGCGTTTGTTACATTTCCATTTGTCATATTCTTGTAACTAGGGCCTCGGGTTAGAATGATGTTTAATGGATAGATGAATCAGGAATTCGGGGTTGGGGCAAAAAGTACCGGCGATCAGTCTTTGACGACGTGGAAGATCCTCGCCTTGGCGCTGTGTGTTTCCCTTGGACTGGCGGAGTGGTCGAAGCGCTCCGCGGCGAAAGAACTGGTTGTCGACGAAAAGATTTTGGAGCATGCAATTCAAATCGCCGTGGAACAGCGGATGGAGATCCCAAAAATTATGCAACTTGAAAAAGCGGGAGTTGGGCGACCGCATATGTCCCCGGAGAAAGGGGTCGATGTGGATGCACCCCCAGCCCTTGATCTACCCGCTCCGGCAGGAGGCGTGGGAGTAAAGAGCCCTTAATGAAACCCATCCCGCCTCGAGATGGGCTACAAATTTGTTTCTTGAGGGTAAGAGATGAAGGTGGCTTCGGATAAAATCGTAAAAATTTGCTACAAGTACGATATTTATAATTAGGTATATTAATCAATAGTACAAAATCTCATACTTTTAAACTGCTAATATGCGGACATTTGCAAAAGTAATTAATTTGTTGAATTTCAATAAAATACACATTGAAATTCATTATTCTCGTTCCAGATTTTGAGTATGCGTTCTCTCGCTTTCGTTCTTTCAGTTTTTTTTGGTTGTCTATTCGCTTGGACGGGGGCAAGTGCGCAGATCACCGTGGAGCGGACAGTGACATCGAATCTTGGCATTCCTCAGAATGAGACTTTGTCTAGTTCTCTGTTGTGGACGAACACGGGGCTCTCCTCGATCACCGGGACTTCGGTGACAGTAAATTTCTCGGGCACAGATCCCAATAATCCGATCGTTCTTGGGCAATATAGTTCGGCCCTGCGATTTGAGCCAGGGACGGCCCGCGGAATCACCAACAGCGTCTTTGAGATGAACGGTTTGACGTCCTTAAGCCAGATCTTCGATTTAGGTTCCGGGTTCAGCAGCGCCGTGTTGGGCGGAACGAATCGCTGGGTTCTTTTCGTCACTGCCACTCAGGGGGGCGGAGCGGGCAAAATGGATAGTTGGAAGCTGGCGGTTGAGGGGATCTCCACGGGTTCCGGCACAACGATGGACTTGGAGAACGGTGGAATCGTGCGAGTCGCAAATTCGGAAATCACTGGCACGATCCAAGCTACCGTTGACACGGGATCAGCGGGCAACACAGCCACCATGGAGGCGGGACTGCACAAGACGCTTGAAGTGACAGGTGGCATCAACGGAGCTGGGGCATTTTCCAAGACAGGTCTGGGGACTGTGGTCTTGGGAGGTTCTACTGCCAACACCTTTAGTGGAAATGCCTCAGTCAACGCGGGAACTCTGCGCCTGAATAAGACTGCGGGAACCGCGGCCATTTCCAGCACCACGATTGCCGTGAATAGCGGGGGCACCCTTTTGCTGGGGGCGGCTAACCAAATTGAGGACACGACGCGAATTGATCTGGCCGGCGGTACCCTGGATACCGCCGGTTTTGGCGATGCGGTGGGCAAACTGACGGTGTCTGCGGCGTCAACGGTCAAGGGGTTGGCGGCGGCGGGGAGCGGTTCGGAATTCTCCTTTTCGGATATTGACCTGGGAAGCTATTTGACTTCCAGCGGCCCGACCCTGACCTTTTTGCCAACAACCGGAACCTATGGTTTGGGCACGGTCATTCAACTTAGTTCAGTGGCAGCGAGCTCGTGGACGGGGTACGGGGATGGAACCTCCCTCAACAACTTCGCCCAAAAGATCTCCTTCAGTGACGCTAACCTGCGGGCGCAAATCAACTTTGGTGGCGGGACGTCGGGCACAACCCTGGCGGTGGCGGCGATTCCAGAGCCGGGGATTTATGCGGCGGCAGCTGTGCTGACGATGTTGATCGGTTTATCCGAGTATCGTCGCCGCAGAGCGCTTCCCAGTTAGTTTAGTGCGACACCCAACCTCAACACCCAAAAGATCGATTCCAAACCCCTCCATCTCAATCATTTCCATGGGGTCAGAGGTGATTCAAGTACATGATTTATATTAGGTTACAACGAGATTACCGAAAACCGGGGTCGGAGGTCGTATCTTAAAATTTAAAGGCAGACCTTTAGAATATTTTAAATTAGCTCTGACCCTATGTAAGCAGTTGGTGTGGAAATAATTAAGAGGGAGTGGATAAATTTGGATAAAAAATTAAACAAAGGTCTTTTGGAAAATGGCCTGACGTAGGCTCAGCATCAGCTCAGCATCAATTTTTTCGAAAATCCAAGAGTCGTTATTTTGCGGATCTGGGGCCGCAAAGCTAAAGGAAGAGGGGGAGAGAGGAGATAGCAGGTAGGAGAATTCGTTTACGTGTACGAGTGGTTCGTGAACGTGACCTTCTTTCGCTGCTAATCCGCTGCGCGGAGCAGCTTTGGAGGGCTTCGACGTGAGAGTGAATGGAAATTTTGAATTCGGAGTTGGGATTTCGATTTTTGAAACGCGGAACAGGGAGCGCGGCAAGAAAATAGGAGTTAGCTCAACGGAGAATTCGTTTACGTGTACGAGTGGTTCGTGAACGTGAACGGAAGTTTGGACGTGCGGTAGGGACGGGTCGCCGACCCTTCCGGTTGGTTTAGAAATGGGAATTGTCAACTTTCTGCGATGGATGCCTCGGCGAGGCGTCCCTACCACGCTATTCGTTGCGGATGTGATCAGGAGATTCGTTGATGGATGGTCGGAACTCGGGATGGCGAATTTGGCCGCCGAGGACGGCGGAGCGGAGGGTGAAGCCGGCGGCGACGAGCGAGATGATGAGGACAAGCCAAGCGCAGCCGCGAACCCAATCGGGCCGCCAGCGGAGGAAGACGAGGCCGGCGATGCATCCCAAGCCGGTAATGTAGAGAAAAGGGGCGGCCTTTTCGGCGGATTCCTCGTGCATCTCCATGGCGATGTCGCCCCGGTCGTCGAGCGGGGGCTGGATCTGGCCTCCGTTGAACCGATGATAAGCGCGTTCCCCGGTCTGCATGACGAGGGGAGTGGCGAGGTCGCCCAGCAGCCCGAGAGAAAAGGCCACGGCAAAGACGGCGGGGTTGCGGGAGATGAGTCCTGCGACCAGCAGGGGGGCAAGGAGAAGAATAAGGGTGACGGGCAGGTGGTTCAGCATCACATGGAGGTGCTCGGGTTGCCAGAAGGTGGGAACCATCAAACTAGGGTGGGGCGAAAGGGGGGTCTTTTCCAACGCAAAACGAACGGCTAGCAAGACAGGATGGACTGGAGCATTCGGCCGAGGGCGGACACCTGTGCGGGATCGGGGCGCAAGTTTGCCGACGGGGAGGTGGTCTACACGGTGCTGGTGGCGACGGATGGGGGGATGGAGAGGAAGGATTACGCGGAGGCGGTCTGGGGCAAGGAGGAAAGCCGGCCGACTTATTTCTGTTTTTGGAAGGGGAAGTTCCAGCTGGCGCCTCCCAAGTTGGAAAAGGAGCCCCCGGCGGCCCGGGCGGAGGCCGAGTTAAGGCGGCGTTTGGCCCAACCGGTGCAGGCACAGAGCCCGGAAGCGAGGGTGATCTTTCTCTTTGCCCTGTTGCTGGAGCGGAAAAAGGTTCTGATGGTGCGGGAGCGAACGCAGGGTCCGGAAGGACGGGTGACGGTGTACGAGCACAAGACGACGGGGGAGGTGATCCTGGTGCCGGAGCCGGAGGTAAAGCTGAGCGAGGTGGACCAGTTGCGGGCCGAGGTGGAGGCCTTGGCGGCGACCTGGGGGGCCTAGGATTCCGTCACGAGAATGTAACTTTCCGGGCATTGCCGCGCGAAATCCGAGAGAGATAACCATGGAAGCCATGCGTGAACGCATCCTGGTGGTGGATGACGAGCCGGATGTCCGGATGCTTCTCCGAACAAGCCTTCGGGCGGCGGGTTTTGACGTTCTGGAAGCCGCCAATGGGGCGGAGGGTTTGGCCATGGCGAAGAGCGATCTTCCCTCCGTGATCATTTTGGATCTGATGATGCCGGAAATGAACGGGATCGAGGTCTGCCGGGCCCTTCGCCGACATCCCCCGACCTCCCGGATTCCCATCCTCATGCTGACGGCGAAAGCGGGTGAAGAGGACAAGGTTGCCGGGTTTGAGGTGGGGGCGGACGACTATGTGACCAAGCCGTTCAGTCCCCGGGAACTGGTCTTGCGGGTGCGGGCGGTGGCAAGGCGGAAGCCGGATCAAGGGGTGGCCAAACCGATCCCGGCAAGGGCCGGATTGATCGCCATGGACCGGGCGGAAATGACGGCGACGATCGGCGGAAGGAAACTGACGCTGACTTCGACCGAGTTCCGTCTTTTGGAGTTGCTGGTGCGGAGGGCGGGGAGCATTCAGTCGCGCGAGACGCTTTTGAGCGAAGTATGGGGGTATCAGGCCAACCTGCACACGCGGACGGTCGACACCCATATCCGTCGCTTACGGGACAAACTGGGGAGGGCCGGCAGGTTGGTGGAAACGGTGAGGGGAGGTGGGTACAGGCTCAACACCTCCGAGCCATAGGCGAGGGAAGACAAGGTTCTTCGTTTACGTTTAGGTTTACGTTTACGAAGAACCTGATGAATTCGGTCCAACCGTAAATTTAAACGTAATCGTAAACGAACAAGGGGAGCTCCTGAGCGCTTGAATTCACGACTGAATCGGGGAGCGTAGGACAATGGACGGCTGGTTGCCCCCCTTGATCGTGATCGTAGGGGGCGTGGCCTTGGCATGGGCATGGACGATGGTGTACCGGCCGCTGTTGCAGGTGCGCCGTCTGGTGAGGGAGTTGGCCGAGGGAAAGGAACCTTCCGGTTTCGTGGCACGGGGATCGTTGGGGCTGGAGGAGATCATCGTCGATCTGGACCGAATCTCCGGCCGGCTCCAGGGCATCTCCTCGCAGGCAGCGCGTGGCCGGTTCAGCCTCGAGGCCTTACTGGCAAGCCTTTCGGAGGGGGTGGTCGTGACGGATCCGGAGGGGAGAGTTCGTCTGGTGAACCGGAGTTTTTCCGAGATGCTCGGGTTGCGGGAAGTTTCCCCGGGCCGGACAATTTTGGAGACGGCAAGGATCCCGGAAGTGGCGGAGGCGGTGCAAACGACGTTTTTGACCGGGCAGGGGCGGGGGCTGGAAATTCGTCGTCAAGCGCCGGAGGGAGGAGAGATCAGGACGTTTGCGGTGAACCTCGCCCCCATCTCCGAGGAAACCGGGGAACGAGCCGGGGTGGTGGCGGTCTTTTATGACCTCTCCAAAATCCGCCGCCTGGAAACCATCCGGCAGGAGTTTGTTTCCAACCTCTCTCACGAATTGCGTACCCCACTCTCGATCCTTTCGGGATACCTGGAGACGATGGAAGACCCGGCGGTGTTGCGGGGGGCTGAGGGAAAAGAAGTCCTTAAGGTGTTACAAAGGAACTGCGAGCGGTTGACGGGATTGGTGAACGACCTGCTGGATCTTGCACGGATTGAATCCGGGCGGATCGAATTGAGGATGCAGGCGCGAAAGCCGGATGAGATTTTGCATGAGGTTCAAGAGGACTGGAAACGGGCGTTCGCCGGCAAAAGGGTGAAGTTGGAAAAGGCGTGCGAGACGGATCTGCCTCCGGTGGAGTCCGATCCCCTGCGAATCGGGCAGGTGTTTGCCAACCTGATGGACAACGCCCTGCGCTTCGCCCCTCCTGGCACTTGCGTGACGGTCGGAGCCCGGCGGTCCGGCAAACAGGTGGAATTTTTTGTGCGGGATGAGGGGGAAGGAATTCCTGACGACAAGATCGGACGAATTTTTGAGAGGTTTTTCCGCGTGGATGAGGGGCGAACCCGTGACAGCGGGGGAACCGGGTTGGGGCTTTCGATCGTGAAGCATTTGGTCCAGCTCCACGGGGGCGAGGTCCGGGCGGAAAGCGGACTTGGCCGAGGAACCATGATCATCTTTTCCTTATCCACAAAACGCTGATGGGTAATATGATAAAAAATACAAAAACGACATCGAATTGTCACAAAACCTGTCTTGGCTTAGGTAGAGGAGCCTTTTAGCCAATCATGATGTCATTCTCCAACCGGGCCCTTGCGGCCCTTCTGACGGGACTGGTTGTTTCCGCACCCGGACACCTCCGGGCTGGGCAAGTGGTCAAAATCGATGGTTCCAGCACGGTGTTTCCGATCACAGAAGCCGTGGCGGAGGAGTTCCAAAAGAGCACCGGCAACAAGGTCACGGTGGGCATCTCGGGTACCGGCGGGGGATTCAAGAAGTTTGCCCGGGGGGAAACCGACGTCCAGAACGCCAGTCGTCCCATCAAGGAAGAGGAGATCAAGGCGGCCAAGGAGGGCGGAGTGGAGTATCTGGAGTTGCCTATCGCCTATGATGCACTGACGGTGGTGGTGAATTCCAAAAACGACTGGGTTGAATCCATCAAGGTCTCTGAATTGAAGAAACTTTGGGAGCCCGCCGCCCAAGCCAAAATCACCAAGTGGAGCCAGGTGCGCGACGGCTGGCCGGACAAAGAAATCAAGCTGTACGGTGCCGGATCGGATTCGGGGACCTTCGATTACTTCACCGAAGCCATCAACGGAAAGTCCAAAGCCAGCCGCGGGGATTACACGGCGAGCGAGGATGACAATGTGCTGGTGCAGGGGGTGGAGGGGGACCGGCATGCCTTGGGGTACATGGGCTATTCCTACTTCGACGCCCACCGGAAGCGCCTCAAGGCGTTGAACATCGAGTGGGATGAGAAGGGCAAGCCCGCGGTGGGTCCTTCCGAGGAAACCGTGTTGAACGGCACCTACAATCCTCTTTCCCGGCCCCTCTTCATTTATGTGAATCTCAAATCGCTGGAAAAACCCGAGGTGGCCGCCTTCGTGAAGTTTTATCTGGAGAATGTGGAACGGCTGACCAAGGAGGTGCATTATATCCCACTTCCCGCCTCGGCTTATGAAACGGTGCGGGGGCGTGTCGCCAGCAAGCAGAAGGGAACGGCGTTTGCGGGTCATGGGGACGTGGCCGTACCCATCGGCGAGATTCTCAAGCGTTCCCCAGTTCCCTAGATTCGGCTGCATGGGTTCCGCCCTCGTCGCCCCCGGCCGTCGCCTCGACAAGGCGGTGGAGGCGTTGATGGTGTGGCTCCTGCGGGTAGGGGGGTGGGCCTCGGTGCTCGTGACCTTCGGGATCATCGTCACGCTGGTGACGGAGTCGGCCCCGTTTTTTGCCAAGGTGCCGGTGATCCGGCTGGTGCAGGACACCATGTGGACGCCCTTGTTTTCGGAGCCGCAGTATGGGATCGGCGCCCTGTTGGCCGGAACGATGGTGACGACGCTGGTGGCTTTGTCCGTGGCGGTGCCTCTTGGCACGATCCTCGCCATCTATCTGAGTGAGTTTGCCCCGGCCCGGTTTCGTGAAGTGGTCAAACCCATGTTGGAGTTGCTCAGTGCCGTCCCCACGGTCGTCTATGGGTATTTCGCCCTGCTGGCGCTGACCCCGCTGTTGCAAATGATTTATCCCGATTTGCCCCAGTTCTCGATGCTGAGCGCAGGCCTGATCATGGGGATCATGATCGTTCCCTATGTGACTTCCTTGGGGGAGGACTCCATGCGGAGCGTACCAATGCTTTTGCGGGAGGGGGCTTACGCGCTGGGCGACGGTAAACTTGGGGTGGCGGTGCGTGTGGTGTTCCCCGGAGCGTTCTCTGGATTGGCGGCGGCCTATGTGCTGGCGATCTCCCGGGCGGTGGGAGAGACGATGATCGTGGCCATTGCGGCGGGTCTGCAGCCGAAAATGACAGTCAATCCGCTGGAATCGGCCGCCACGGTGACGGCTTTCATCGTACAGGTCAGCCTGGGGGATCTGCCCCACGGCAGCATCGGCTATCAGTCCATCTTTGTGGCGGGGGCGATGCTCTTTCTGCTGACGCTTGGATTCAACCTGGTGGGCCACGGCCTGAGAAAGAAGTTCCATCGTGCTTCCTGAGAAAAACGCCCATGACCTCGAGCGCCGGGCCCACCGCCGGCGCTCCATTGATCTTTGGTTTGGCCGGTTGGGCATGGTGCTGACCCTCACCACACTCGGAATCCTTGCCGTCCTGCTTCTCAACCTGGCCATGAATGGTCTGGCACGGATCGATTGGCAGTTTTTGACCTCCTTTCCGTCCCGTCGGGCCGCGGAGGCGGGCATTCTTTCGGCCTGGGTGGGGACGCTCCTCCTGATGATCGTGACAGCCTCCGTGGCCATACCGTTCGGGATCGCCGCCGGTATTTATTTGGAGGAGTACGCCCCGAAAAACAGGTGGACGGACTTTATCGAAATCAACATCGCCAACTTGGCGGGGGTGCCATCCATTCTCTACGGGCTGATGGCCTTGGGCCTGTTTGTGTACTACTTCCGCTTTGGCCAAAGCATCCTGTCGGGAGGACTGGCGTTGGCCTGTCTGGTGTTGCCGATCGTGATCGTGGCCACGCGGGAATCCCTGCGCTCGATTCCTGCCACGATCCGGGAAGCGGCCTTTGCCCTGGGGGCGACCCGGTGGCAGGCGGTTTGGCACCATTTGCTTCCTTACTCCACCGGGGGCATCGCTACGGGGGTGATCCTGGCCATGTCGCGGGCCATCGGGGAGAGTGCCCCGCTGATCACCATCGGGGCGTTGACCTTCATCGCCTTCCTGCCGCCCCCCCCATTTCTTTCCACCCCGCCTTTTGTTTCGGTGGAGTGGCTGTTGTCCCCTTACAGCGCGCTCCCGATCCAGATGTTCAACTGGGTTTCCCGGCCTGGGGAAGAGTTTCAGGCCAATGCGGCGGCGGCGGGTTTGGTTTTGATGGTAATTACCCTGAGCATGAACGGGGCGGCGATCTTGATCCGGAGGCGTGCCCAAAGGAACATCACGTGGTGAGCACCGTTCCTCCCTCCATCCCAGACTCGCCGATCTCGTCTGGAGGCAGTCTGGCGCGGCCTTCTTCAAACGACGCCTCGCCGGCTGATCCGGCGCCGACCAAGGTATCCATCCGGAATCTGAATTTTTACTACGGCACCCATCAGGTGTTGCGGGGAGTGACCTTGGACATTCCGGCCTATCAGGTGACGGCCCTGATCGGGCCTTCCGGTTGCGGAAAGACCACCCTTCTCCGGTGCCTCAACCGTATGCACGACCTGTATCCCGGCAACCGATATGAGGGCACGGTACAGTTGCAACCGGGCAACACCGATATTCTGGGGCCCGGCATGGATCCGATCCAGGTGCGGATGCGCTGTGGTATGGTGTTTCAGAAACCGAATCCGTTCCCCAAGAGCATCTATGAAAATGTGGCCTATGGTCTACGGCTTCAGGGAATGAGCCGCCGGCGTGATCTGGACGAGCGGGTCGAAAAGGCCCTGCGGGAGGCGGCCTTGTGGGAGGAAGTGAAGAGCCGGCTCCACCAGTTGGCCCATAACCTTTCCGGCGGGCAGCAGCAGCGGCTTTGCATTGCACGGGCCATCGCCACGGATCCCGATGTGGTGCTGTTTGACGAGCCGACCAGCGCCCTGGATCCCATCGCCACCTCCAAGATCGAGGAGCTGATCGTGGAGCTCAAGAAGCGGGTGACGGTGATTATCGTGACGCACAACCTCCAGCAGGCGGGTCGGATCTCCGACATGACCGCCTTCATGTACCTCGGCGAGCTGATCGAGTTCGGCGAGACGAACCGGGTCTTCACCAACCCGGCGAAGCCGCAGACGGAGGATTATATTTCCGGTCGATTCGGATAAAAACCCGATGTTCCGTTGACATCAGAAAGCTGAAGAGTAGGAACTTAGGAAGATGACCAATCCAACCTTGGAGCCGGAGGAGGAAAAGTTGGAAAGGATCCGCGGCTATTTCCGCGGGGAACTTCTCACCCTGCGGGAAACCCTCCTCCGCATGGCCAGTCTAGCCCATAAGAATCTGAGTGTGGCCTTGGAGTCGTTGGTGGAACGAAATGCCAAAAAGGCCAGGCAGGTGATTGAAGCCGATTTGGAGATGGACCGGTTGGAAGTGGAGATCGACGAGATGGTCGCCAACTTCATGGCCACCCAGGCGCCGATGGCGCTGGCCTGCCGGCTGATGCTTTCCGCCTCGAAAATTTCCAACGACCTGGAGCGGATTGCGGATCAGGCGGTTTCCATCGCCCGCCGGAGTCTGATCCTGCTGGATGAGCCCCCGCTCAAACCGCTCCTGGATATCCCGCGGATGGGCCAGGACGTATTGACGATGATTCGGGGGGCGACGGACGCCTTTGTGGAAATCGCCCCGGAGCGTTGCGCGGAGATTATCCGGATGGATGAGCGGGTCGATGACTTGAACCGCCAGTTGGAGCGGGAACTGACCAGTTTCATGATCGAGGATCCAAAAACGATCAACCGGGCCCTTAACCTTATGCTGGTGGCCCGGTTTTTCGAGAGGGCGGCCGATCACGCCAAGAACATCGCGGAGCTGGTTTTCTATCTCTACACGGGGAAGGACATCCGGCACGAAGCGGAGCTGAGCAAAACCGCCTAGTGGTTTTCCGCCGAGGCGGAGGAATCAAATTTTCGCCACGGGGAACTTGGACCTCGGTAGGCACGGGGTCGATGACCCTTATGAAAACCCGTCTACTTCTGTTCGATGGTGAGCTTCAAAAATACCCGCCGATTCGTGCCCGCATTGAACTGGTACTCCCGGCGCTGAAAGCCGATGGGGACGTTGGTTTGAGGCGGAAGATTAGTGGTGAATCCGGCGGTTCCCCAGTTGGAGGAAGAAAGGTCGAGAGAGGCCTGGGGGTAAATGATGAGGTTAGTGTCGTTGGTTCTGACCACCGCAGTCATGGAGAGGTTGTAGCCTGAGAGGACGGGCAGGGGCAGCAAGCTCTGGTCATTGCTGTTGGTGCCGCCGCCCAAGGCGTACTCCAACAGACCAGGAAGCCCATCGCCATCCACATCATTGGTGGGAGATGAGCCGGAGAAGGTGGATGCAAACGTGGGATTCGCCACGGTGATCAGGACGGGGACATTTGAGGCGGCAAGATAGTTTCCGTTGCCCGGCTGGCTGGCCGTTACCGTGACCGTTCCGTCTGTCAGGAAGGTTAGGGTGTTGCCGGAGAGGGTTGCCACCGAGGAGGGCGAGACGGAAAACGTCACGGGAAGACCGGAGCTGGAGTTTGCGGACAGGGTCCTGATTTCCCCGGCCATCGCCGACGTGGCCGTATTGAAGGAAATGGACTGAGGAGCCTTGGTGACCGTGATGTCCGCCGTGTCAAACAACCCTCCGGACTCAACACTCAGAGTGTAAGGACCGCCCACTGTCGCAGCGTTGAAAACTCCGTTGGTACTGATGGTTCCACCTCCATTGACGGACCAGTATAAGAGGGTTGGTTGGGGGTCCATCGGTCCGTTGAATTGGTCGCGTACCACGGCGGAAAACGCTTGAGTGGTCCCGTACGCCAGCGCGGCTGAACCCGGGGAAACAACAACGGCACTCGCCTTGGGCAGCACTCGGACATGAACCATGCTACTGGTCTCAAGGCCGGCACTATCCCGCACCGTAACCGACAAAAGGTAATCGCCCAGCTGGCTGAAATAAACCACGGTATCCTTGGCGGCGTTGTTCCCATTGGGAGTGAAGAAAGGAGCGTTCGGGCCGGTGCCGGCATCCGAGGACCAGGTGTAAATCAGGCTGCTTTCCCCTCCGGTATCAGTGGCGCGAACCGATAGGTTTAGAGAAGAGCCTGAGAGCAAATCATATCCGTCCGACGACCGGCTGGTGGCCGAGGTTGTGGCGGCTGAGGCGATGGCGGGAGGTTCATTGAGTGGAGGGGTGCTCCCGAGTACGACCAAATCATCGATATACCAGCCCGTACTAGCGGTGCTGGAGTTGCTCGCCAAAACCCAACGAATTCTAAGATTGCCTCCGGCATACTTGGTTGAGTTGTTGATAGTGACCACCGTTTCGATGAAGCCTGCTGAAGAACCTGTCCAGGCGGCTTTCCCATTGAAATCACTACTGCTGGAGTTGATCGAGCCATTATAAGCGTTGCTCGAAAAGGTCTCATCCGTATTTGTAGATTCCATGGCAAACCAAGTGGTGCCCCCATTCGTGGAAAGTTCCAGCCTTCCGCCGTCCCGACCGATGCCTCCGCTGGTTTGAAAATTATAGGAATGCCAGAACCGGATTTGAATGTTGGTGGTTCCAGATGGAATGAAATAAGAAGGGGAGGACAAGAAGGTGGTCGATTTGGTGGCAGGACCACTTGCGAAATAGGAATTGGAGGAGGACCGGAAGGAATTCGTGCTCAAGGACCAGCTGTTATTGGTGCCCGTATTTGTAAACGTGCTGGTCCAGCCGCTCACGGTTCCATCAAAGTTCTCCGCAGCCAAAGATGGAAGGACGGTGAAACCGTTGCTCAGCACGCCTGCCTGTGAAGTGGGATTGGTCACTATCACATTCCAACTGCCGGCACTGTTGGTCGGAAATGTGGCCGTTCCTTTTAGACTGGTATTGCTGAAAATCTGGAGATTGGTGGCCACCACGTCGGCAAAACCGGCCCGGGTGAAAAGGAGGCCAGCATTGGTGGCAAAAAGGGTTCCGCCGACGTCAAAGGTGAAAGTGCGCGCATAAGCCGATCCCGGGTTTACCGAATTCACCGTCACGGGTGGGGGCGGAGCCGGAGTATCGGAAACACCGGAAACCAGAAGCGAGTAGGCCTGAAGGTTGTTGCTAAGAGTTCCCTGATAGCTGATGACGGCCTGGTAGGTTCCCGCACCCGAGGGGGAGGCCAAATAAACCTGCTCCACGTTATCGACGTTGTTGGTTCCGGTCACGGCATTGGACGACATGGAGGCTTGGCTCCAATTCCCCACGAAAGGCATGACGTAGGGAAGATTGGTTCCTCCATCGGGGCGGATCAGTTTGAGGTCGAGATTGTTCACCAAACGGGGGGAGCGGGAGTCGGCGGTGGTGACGGCACTGCCGGCCGGGTCAACCCATGCCAAGGTTACCCGGATGGGGTTGGACCCATCCCAAAGAAACCGGTGGGAAATGGTGCGGTTGGTCACCGAGTCAATGGTTCCCTCGGCCATTCTCAGCTTGTTGGTGTTGGCCTTTTGATCGCGGATCAGGTCGACAGAAGCCTGGGCATTGATCAGACCCCATCCGTACTGGTAATCCGGCCCGGGGTTTCCCCGGTCATCGGCGGTGTGAATCAGGAGGCCCTTGAGGGTGCTGGAGCGCATGGCCTTGCCAAAGGAGAGGATATATTGCTGCGCCACCAAAGCGGCGGAACCGGCGGCATTGGGACTGGCCATGCTCGTGCCCGACATGGATCCATACGAGGTGTCACTTCCGCTAAAACTGGAGTAAAGATCCTCCCCGTTGGCCACGAGATCCGGCTTGATGCGGCCGTCATCAGTCGGACCAGTGCTGGAAAACCCGCTCAGGTTTGCGTTCGCTGCAGTGCGGTTGGTTCCACTGACGGCATCCGAAACCGAGCCGATAGTGATCACATTTTTGCCAACGGCGTCATAG
>Ga0214917_10004327_pt1 | contig 15870 bp, 18 predicted proteins | sample LL_1208_BB_MetaG_FD_177983 | JGI IMG/M metagenome (GOLD analysis project Ga0214917, IMG submission 177983) | Freshwater microbial communities from Lake Lanier, Atlanta, Georgia, United States - LL_1208_BB | ecosystem: Environmental > Aquatic > Freshwater > Lake | place: USA: Georgia | collected... | reverse complement strand
CTTTGTATCCGCCTAAAAGTACACCATCGCGAAACACCATGGGAAATGTGGGCCAGCCGGTCCACATTTTCAAAGCCAAGCGACGCTTCCATTGGCTGAAGTAACTTCCATACTCTAAATAGTGGTACGAAATGCCAGCCTCTGAAAGCAAAGCGCGAACATTCTTGACAAAAGGGTTTTGCGTCATTCCTACCACCACAACTTGGTGCTGGGCAATGGCCAACTGAACTTCTTGAACAATATCTTGGTTAAATTGGGCAATAGTGGCTTGAACGTCAGGATGAATTTGTTGCTCAGGTAACACAGGCCTGGTCATGATTTGCTTTCAAAAGTTCACGCGTTTAAAGCATCACATAATAAGTCCTGTGAAATATGCCCTCTGGGTTGAAATTTATGCATTGTCTTTTGGCTTCTAGCTATCCTGAAGAGCCTTATGTTGCTCTCAACCTTAAGAACCAAAAAAATTCAATGGCTTCATGCGACTTGGTTGAAACGGGCCCAAACCAGTCGACTTCAAAGTAACTATCGATTATTCTTTTTCTGCAGCTTCAGGTTCGGCTTTTTTAACTTGGTAAGCATTACTTCTTTGAACCCGGATGACCAAAAAATAGCAATCTCTTTTCAATTCGCCGTTTTTGATCATGTCACAAAAAGTCGCACTGCCCGCATAGGATGCTTTGCAATAATTCATTTCATCAGGCTTGGTTTTAAGCGTGCAGGATGAAATGTCTGCAGCCCTAGCAAATACCGGAAAAAGTAAAAAAATCAGAATACTTATCAACTTGTACATAAAAACTCCATGTGTTTGAAGTCTTTTTAACAGCAAGACTTAACAAGTGCACATGAATTCTCACTATTTTTGTCTAAATTGTTGTTTTATATAACAATTATTTGACAAACCAAGCCATTTTTTGCATTCTGTCCCGCTTCAAAGCAGCCTTAGTATTTCTCAGGGACCATCATTTGCTCAGGAACAGGGTTACGAATGTAATCAGGATTTCTCACACGTGCGGGCAAGGCGATCTCTGCATGTTCAATCTCGTGGTAGGTGAACTGAGAAAGTAAATGGTCGATACAGTTAAGACGGGCGCGTTTCTTATCTACCGCTTGAACTACCCACCACGGCGCTTCTGCAATATGGGTTCGCTCGATCATGGTTTCTTTTGCACGGGTGTAATCTTCCCAGCGTCTTCGGCTTTCTAGATCCATAGGGCTGAGCTTCCACTGCTTCAAGGGGTCATGTATGCGGCCCAAAAAGCGAGCGTGCTGCTCATCATCGGTGATAGAAAACCAATATTTCAATAGGATGATGCCGCTTCTGACCAGCATTTTTTCAAATTCGGGGACAGTTCGGAAAAATTCTTCGTATTCATCTTCTGTGCAAAAACCCATCACACGCTCAACACCTGCGCGGTTGTACCAACTCCTATCAAAAAGTACGATTTCGCCCGCTGCGGGAAGATGCGTGACATAGCGTTGGAAATACCATTGTGTGCGCTCTCGGTCGTTAGGAGCGGGCAGAGCTGCAACTCGGCAGACGCGGGGGTTAAGCCTTTGGGTAATTCGTTTGATAACGCCACCCTTGCCCGCAGCATCACGCCCCTCAAAAAGAATCACTACTTTTTGTTTGGTGGCAACAACCCAGTCTTGTAACTTAACCAACTCACCTTGCAAGCGCAGTAGTTCACGAAAGTAACTGGCACGAATTTTCTTCTCTTCATCTGAGGCAAAAGGGTCGTTTTCGTTTTCGCCATCTTCCATGGCCATCTCAAGTTCCTCGTCTATGGAGTCCAAGATGTCTTCACGGATTTTTCGTAATTGCTCAGTATCGAGTTGAGCGTTTTCTTTCATACTATTACCCCTTCTATATCTTCAATACGTTTTAGAGGGTGTTTATGAAAGCATCATGACTATTGATCACGCTCTTGTATATCTTTGAGTTTTTGATTGGCATTTTGTAACTTTTTCTTCATGCGACGAATTTTTGCTTGACGCTCATTTTCAACCGGTGTGCTTGAATCGCTACTGGGTGAATTGACCTTGACTTGCTTGCCAATCTTTGTCGCAGCGTTTCGAGGTTTACGGGCAGTGCCAGGATTTTGAGTAACTGATGATGCGCTTGCAAGTTGTGTTGTCGTTCTTGCGGGGACGGTCTGGTTAAAGCGTGCAAAGTGGTCAACGATATGGGTTTTGTCTATATGCGCTGTGTTTTCTTCCAAGACATCGTTACTGCCGAATAACCGCTGGCTGGTGATGGGCGCATCGTCTTCAAATTTTTGCCGGTTGTCTGAGATTGATTTTTGACTATTTATTTGTTGTCTATTTTCTTTGATATGTTCTTCATTTACGCGTCGAATTTGATCTTTGATATGGGTTTTTTTCTCGGTAAAAAAATCATTCTTGATGATGGGCTTTGGTGTTGAGCCAGTTGCCTTTTGAAGATCAATTGATTTTTTTTCACCTTCTTCTAAATCGTATTTAGGGCTGACAGCGTTACGGGTTGCTGGATTAAAGCTGACTGAGTGCTGGACTCCACTGCGTACAATTTTGCGACTCATGGCCTTGGTGGAATAAGTTGCAGATCATCCAAGTATATTGACTGCGCTCTGTTTCAGTAGAAACCAGTTTTATCATGTTCAATAAACTAAAATTTATACCTAATGCCTACACCTAATGAGGCGTTTTTGGTCGTATCAGATTCGCCTTTTTTCGTCCACATAGCCTCAGAGGAGACTCCCCACTTGGGATTGATGTTGTAAGAAACGCCCAGGCCATAAACTGTGTTTGCGTAAGTTGCATCAACAGCAGTCGGCACAAGTTTTCTATTAACTATTTGGGGTTTCGTGACCGTTTGTGTTCCATATTGCCGACCTAATTTTGCATAGCCCCCCCATGATTCATTCAAGGCTATGAATGGACGAACACCTAAACTGTATCCATTTTTGATGCTGACTGTAACTACAGCTCCAGCCCTACTGGTAAGGGATGAATCACTTGTTCCATTAAACGCATTTGCCTCAAGTGCAACGTTATCTAACACCACATATGCCAACCCCAGTCCAACAACGGTGGGCTTGAAGGTGCCGAGACTGTTAGAGGATTCATCTTTAATGGAGGTTTGGATGTGTGAGATTCCACCAAATACATCACCCACACTTTGCGCATTCACTTCTAAACCGACTACCAAAAATAAAACCCATATTAGTTTCATAACTTAATCCATGTGTTTGCGTGAGCTATGGTAACAATAAATTAACTCTTTGTATTTTTTAATATTGTTCAATCTCTAAACAATCAACGATAATTTATATTTGTTTTCGGGAAGCTTCTTCTCACTTTGAGCCACATGAAATCAACTACTGCTTCTCTGAGTCTCTTATTGGCGTGCAAGCAGGCTATGAAAGAAGGCTTAAATACCCTTTTCTTTATGACTAGTTTATTTGTCGCTTTCAGTTTGTTTGCGTCTCATGCAAACAGCCAAAATTTATTTGGTAATCTCAGTTGTACAAATTGGAAGACAACAAGCAAGATTGAAAAAACCACTTGGCTTAATGCCTTTTTGGCACCCTTAAACTTGACTCATATTTCCAGAAAAAAACTAGCTGAAGACAAATTCAGCAAATTACCCAGTCTGGATTCAGCTGTTGACTATGTTGATAATTTCTGTGGTCTGAATGAGAATGAATTTGCCTCAGTGGCTGCCATTCAATTTCTTGATAAATTGACTGGCGGTAGTTAAGCCTGAAAAAAATTGTTAAGACTTGGTGCTGCCCATATTCCCAATAAATTGGCCGCCGCGCTCAATGTCAATTTCTGAATAGGTGAGTTTTCCTGAAACTTTCCCAGTCTTGAAAATTTTCACCAAACCCTTGCAGTTGATGTCGTTTTCTAGTTGTCCGTGCACTTGTATACCTTGCGCCTGAACTTTTCCTTTGATATTGCCTTTTGGGCCTACTTCAAGTTCTTTGCAATTAATTTCACCAGATATGTCACCGTTTATTTGAGCAAATCCTGGCACATTGATCGATCCAACGAAAGTGACGCCATCGGGTATGAATAAATCATTGTTGAGGTTAGAGACATTAGACATATTGATATATAAATTATTTAAACACCTCACATCATATTGCAAGTTGATCCGCTAGCAACACTCTGTGCTCTGTAACGTATTTTGCGAAATAGCTAAAGAAAAAACCCTAGTCTTTAAAAGTTAATACGAATCATTCTCATTTAATTTATCATTACTTCACTTTTATACAGAGTGAAAACATCATGGAATCAATGAAGCAAGAACCATTGCAAACGTTTGCTAAATGTCTACTGATTGCAGTTACCTGCGCACATATAGGTATTTCTGTCGGGCACACACAGGAAAGCTCACCAGAAACAAGTATGGCAACCGTCTTCGTGATCGGCGGGGAAGAAAACCTCACCAGCCTTGGTGGTGCAGGCCAAATTCTGGGCAAGAAGGAACTGGAGGACTCCCACGTTTTCACTGTCAATGAAGCATTGCGTAAAGTGGCAGGCGTACATGCACGCGATGAAGAGGGATTCGGCTTACGCCCCAATATCGCCATGCGTGGATTGAATCCGACGCGGTCTACCAAGATCACCTTGTTGGAAGATGGGCTGCCATTGGCCTATGCACCTTATGGGGACAACGCTAGCTATTACCACCCGATGGTGGATCGCTATGAGCGAATTGAAGTACTCAAAGGCGCAAGTTCTCTGATGTTTGGACCACAAACCGTGGGTGGTGTGGTGAATTACATCACCCCTGCTCCTCGGCAGGCTTTCGGGGGGTATGTTCAGGGTGTGATGGGCAATCGCGATTACTCCAACGGCAAGGTGAGCATTGGCGGAAAAGGCTTGAACTTAGATTACGGACAAAAGCAAGGTGACGGCGCTCGTGACAATATGTCTCACAAACTCGATGACCTCAACATCAAGTACAGCACTGAAGTAAGCGAACGCCAGGCCATCACCCTTCGCACCAACCTCTACAAAGAAGACTCGGTACAGACCTACTCCGGGCTGACGCAAGCAGAATTCGAAAATCTTGGGTCCAGCTATAACCCGTTTAAAAATGATCGCTTTGAAGCGCAACGAACTGGCCTATCAATCACCCACGACTTTCTTATCACTGACCAAACCACCTTGATCACCAGCGTGTATTACTCAAAATTTGACCGTAACTGGTGGCGTCAGGCTAGCACCAGTCAAGATGGGCAATGTGCAGCACTTAACCCATCACGATTAGCTGGCGTTGCCATCAATCCGGACAGCTGTAACTCTACCCAAGGACGTCTGCGTAACTACGAAACTTGGGGAATAGAACCTCGAATAACGGTCACGCACAGTCTGGGGGAATTTCAAGCAGGTGCTCGCATGCATTTTGAAGAACAGAACCGCAGGCAGATCAATGGCACTTCGCCAACAGCAAGAAGCGGAACATTGGCCGAAAACAATCTGCGAAATACCAGCGCGTACTCTGGCTTCATAGCTAACCGGTTTGATATTGGAAAATTCACACTGACGCCAATAGCACGCTATGAATCCATCAAGGCCGAGAGAAATAACCTTCTGACAGCACAAAGAGGAGAGAGCAACGTTTATGCCTTTACGCCAGGGTTAGGTGTTACTTGGAACCCAAGGGATACGCTGACTGTTTTTACAAGCTTGCATAAAGGGTTTGCGCCTCCCCGGGTCGAAGACTTGATAGGCAGTACAGGCACGATCACCAACGTCAGCGAAGAGAAATCCAAGAACTTTGAAGTGGGTTTTCGAATGCAAGCCATGAAAAGAGTTTCTGTACAAGGCGCCTACTTCAGAAACGCTTATGACAATTTGATCGCGGTTGGATCGATTGCGGGTGGAAGTACACCTCTGTCACAAGGAAAAGGCTTGTTTGAAGGCATTGAACTTGCAGCTGATGCAGATTTTTCATCCGGCATATTCGGCCGACTGGCTTATACATGGCTGCCGACTGCGGAACAGACAGAAGCCTTTCGTAATGTTTTTGACGGAACAAAAGTGGGCTCACAAGGAAAACGTCAAGCTTATGCACCAGAAAATACCTTAACTGCTGCCTTGGGTTATGAGGGGGGAGCCTTCAAAGGAGAACTAGAAGCCCAATATGTGGGAAGCCAGTTCTCGGATTTTGCGAACACAGTTGCACCGACAACAGATGGACAAAAGGGAGAAATCGCAGCCTACAACGTTTGGAATGCCAGCCTCAATTACAGGTTTGATAAAGCTCTGTCAGCATTTGTAACAGGGAAGAATTTACTCGACAAAACATATGTTGTTGACCGAACGCGTGGCATTTTGATCGGTATGCCGCGTTTGATTCAGATTGGTGTTAAGTACACTTTCAATTGAGTTGAAAAAATGCATTGGCTATGGGAGTTGGTCTGGTTTGGGCATCACTCTCATCGCCAAAATGAATTTTCATAAGCTGAGCCATGCAGAGATTCCCCACAGCACCACATACAGCAAAGATCCTGCCAGCAATCCGATGTGGCCAAATGAACCCATGAAATTAGCAGCTATCAAACCCCACAGTGGGATCAATTGCTGGGCATGAACACCAAGAAAATGTGCAGGTCGAATGTCCTTGTACAAATGCCAGCCAACAATAGGTAAGCCTTGACCTGCTGGAGGTTGATTGCCACCCAGCATGAAACCACTGATGGTTGAAAGAACAAACGTCAACACAAGTCCAATGATCACACCCAGTGTTTCAACGGGTATGTCTGCGCTTTTTTGTTCTTTCCATATTTCCCATGCCAACCAAGCTTGTGAAGCGGTCAATCCAACAGCTGCAATCGCCATCACACCAAACATGAATGCATGGAAAGAGTCACTGACGTTGTAGTGAGAACCAGAACCTTGAGAAGCTTGATAGCTGATGTAAACCACTTCAAACAAAGAAGTTGTCACCAGCAATGCCACTATCCAGTCATAGGCATAGGTTTGATCAACATTGGAATGAGCAACCTTTAAAACCCACACTGTCGTCAATGCAAACAATGCAGTTGACGCCATGAACTTCATGGGTTTCACCCAAATACCGACCTCTCTAATAAAACGGTGATCATTGAGAGACCATATATAAGTAAGTATCAGAGTAATCAACATGAGCAGTCCATAGCCAACTAAAAACTTCGAAGTCAAGCTAAGCAACTGCCACTCTAAACCTATCCATTCTTGATATTTGTACATGTATTTCATTGATATGTTTTCGATAAAAAGTTGGACATTATTAAATGGGAACTGAAGTATGGTGTTGCTAAGCATCCACGGTGAAAAATCCAGCTCAAATGGCTTCGCAAGCAAGCTGTGAAACTTCAACTAAGTATTCTTCTTTTCAAGTTCCTGCTGTAAGTCAATCCATGCGGGGTCAAAATTCAGTTTCTTGGCAATGGGTGAACTTGACTCCACCACTCGCCAAAACGGTGCAAGGTCTTTTGTGCTGCCTGTTCGGCTGAACTCTTCCCAGGAGTGCTCCGCAACGATTCTGAGAAAAATGGACGTTGATACTGGGCAGGTGGCGTCACAGTTGTTCTTGTCTGCCAGGCTGCGCCTGAAAGCTTGGATGGACATGATGGATCCTGGCGTGATTCTCTTGAGTTCTTCAGCCACCTCAACTGGAGATGAAATGTGCAGCTTTGAGCCTTTGGGGATGCCTGCAAAGTCTTTATCCAAAAAGACATGATGAGGCGGTTTTGCCTGCATCTTTTCAGCCCATGTTTTCCTCGCTCTTGGCATGGTAATCGTCCCCTAGAACCCTTCCTGCAAAACTTTATTTGACTATGTCTATTTCCTTGGGCTCATCATTCAACCGCAAAAAGTCTATAACGCAATAAAGAGCCAGTTTTCCGGAAGATAAATAGGGGTCAAAGTCGGGATTTTGAATTTTTATCATTTCATACAAAGTCGATATGGGTATGTAATCCATTGACCAAGCATAAAAGACACGTTCCGTGACCTCTTCGAAGTGAAGTAATTCAATGTCTGTGTGTCTTTGGTCCTTACAGATATCGACATACAGTTTATTGACTGCACTTCTTTCACCTTCCAGAACCTGTAAAAATATTCCGTCACCACTACACAGAACGCCTGTGACATCGTTTGCTTGATTACTTTTTCTAAATTTCTCTAAATTTGACTCAGCAAATTTTGAAGGCTGTTCTGCAATTTCTTTGCTGACATATAAAAGCCTAACCAGCATGGTGATCTCCGAGCTATTTAACTTATATGAATTAAACATGAGCCCCCATATCCAGTCAAGTCACAAGCTAAGTACTTGTTCTATACAGAGATATACCCATTTCTATTTGCTGCAGTGCCCCAGGATTAGAGTCACCATATGAACTCCGACGATGAGAATATCAATAAATTTATTTTTTATCGAAAAACTTACCGAACCAAATGTAATTGGCATAGGGAACAAATCCTGGCCTGTTTTGCAAACCAAATTTGGTCATATCAGTATTTAGCTTTTCTCAAAGTACACAGCCAACTCGTTGGCATCGATGGTGCCATCGCTATCAGTAGCTAAGGTGTCGGTTGGTAAGACACTACAAGCTAATTTAGTCCACGATCATCAATTGCTATACGTAACGATTTTTATTGAACCACAGCGGGATAAGGATCTGGGCTGACCATTAACCGAACCACTTGATCCACACTGCTGGTCGCCAGGTTTAACCAGAATTGATCGACCACTCTTAGGTGTACTACCCTCGGCAACTCCCACATACATCAGAGATCCATCTGTAGCGGTAATTTTAGCCAAGCCTGGTATGCCAGTGACATCAGAAAGAGTTCCACCAGTGATTGGTGTATTTGATGCGCCATCAGCCCTTGCAGTCTTGCAACTCTGCAGAAAGCTCGTTGCATCACTGTTGTAAACGAATTTCATAATGCCATCTGTGCATTGATCCCAGCCACCTACGTAGTAAGTTGTCCCAGCCAAGAATGACTTATTCCATGTGTTGCTCATGAATATATATTTACCAAAACCAGTAAAATTTTGAACAGTGTCATAAGCATTTGGCTGAGAGTCTGTATAGAGACCTTGCTTGGCATTGACATCCTTGAATGTCACAGTATCCAAGAAGCTGGGGTATTTTGAATTGGTAATAGTAAAAGCGTTAGTAGACCCAGTGGGGACAGCCCAATTGCCTGTTTGAGTTATTCCATCTGCATCACAAAGTCTACCTTGGTTATTTGAGTTTTGTGAGTCAATCCAAGGCGAGTTGACACAGAGTGTCCACATTGTTTTATCACTTTTGAAATACGAAATTTCATCAATAGGCAACTTGATCGTTCTGCCAGCCCAATCGCCACTGGCAAGCTTGGCATTAATGACCCCAGTATGCACAACCACATTACCGCTCAACAAACCAGACACGCTGGATGAATTGGTTTTGGCAGGTAAATTACCTAAACTTGACATGGCATTAAACAAAGCATCAGCCTCTGAAACAGTGAGCTGTGTCGGTTTGGTAGTCACTGCTCCTGAAGCAATGTAGTCATTGATTTGCGTTTTTACTGTTGAAGTCAAAGTGACATTGCTGACGTCAATCACGCTCCCAGTGCCGCCTAGAGATTGCAAGGTTTGGGCAACTTGATTGGCGTTGTCCATCGTGGACACGTGAACGATGGCACTCTCGGTCGAACTGGCCGGTGTGGATGGAGCGTGAACACCAATTGAAATGGCACCTGAAGATGTAGGTATGGCAAAACTGACGACATCACCCGCTTGAAATCGAAAGGTGCCGTTTGCATCGGTTGTGCCAGTCAATCCAGAGGGACTGGCTGAGTAGGTCAAGCCCTTGGTGGGGGCATCAATGAATTGACCAGAGTATGTAGTAGTGGAGCTTGTGCCACCACCCCCTCCGCCGCAACTTGCCAACACAGCAAGAAAAAATACTGATAAAGCAAATTTTGCGAGGGACGTAGTGGCTTGATTCATTTAAAACTCCTAGTCAATTCAAATAACTGATTTCAATTTGATGAAAATATAGCACGGCTGTTTTAAAGCTCAGTTACTAGACAGTCAGCATCTTTCATGAAGAGCGACAACATCACGCTAATTTATTAAAAAGCGACAGGTGCAAATGCAGCCGTTAGAGCAACTACGTTGTTAGAAATGGTAGTTGCACTAACCGCTTCTGTTCCACCACCACCGCCTCCACCACATGCAACTGTGAGCACAGCAGAAAATATAAATATCAATACATAATTAATTGATTTCATACCTTGTTACACATTCCAGTGTTGGGTTCACCACTGGCGTTTTCGCCCATGCCTTCTTGAAACAAAAGCGTAGAGCCAGAATTCACTGACATCAAATAGTATTTGGAAAGCCAGGTAGTTCCAGAATCTGTAATTGATGTCTTTGCAGTGAATGTATTGGTCATTCCAGCCGTGGGTGCAACCGACACTATTGAACCAGAACCACCAACAAGTTCTACACCCTGCACGCCTGATGTGCCCCATTTAGTGGCGCCCACTACGCTTATTTTCATCGTGCCTGCGTCAAAATCAAGGTACAAAAGATAATTACTTCCAGTAATGCTGGTTGTGCTGTCTCCATCTCGCCATGTAGCCCAAGTTGTAAAACCGCTGAAGTTCTTGTTAGCGATACAGCCATATTGACCTGTAAGACTTGTAGCAGCTTTAGCAGGACCAATGGTGCGCACACTCACTACACCAAGTAAAGCGATGACTAAGCCAATGGTCAATGTTTTTAAATCAATTTTGACTACCAAATCTCTGCTCATGTTTTCTCCAGTTAGATGAAATTAAATATTTTTAGTAGAAAAAATCAAGCCTAGTGACCATCTGTATCTACAAGTCTTTCACTATAAACCTATGATATATTTTTGGCAAATTTACATTTTTGATGTATTTCAAGACATACTGATTAGTAATTAACTGAGGCTGCCAATGAATTTTTTTTTTTACAAAGTCACTGCTGATTTCAAATTCTTCGTGGTGTTTACAGTGACCATGCTGTGTTTGACATTTATGTATAAAACTCAGGATGCCAAAGCTGTTACATCAACCACATTGAGCGGAAGTTGCGGAATGATTTTCACAGCCAATACTGATGGTTGGCAAGAAGTTGCAAAAACATTTGGTGCAACTATGACCAACAACGCCATCGGCACCATTAATTTTGATAACGGCACATTTGGCTTCAAGATAAGCAATGTTTCCCCTTATGGTCATGCTACCCACGTTGATGAAACTTTTGAAAAAAGAGTAGGCACATTTTCTAAAGTAAGTTTTGACTCTGATACTGGCGTTTATGAGTACACAGCTATAGATCCAACAGACCCGACTGAAGTCAGTCATGTGAGCGTCTTGCCAGTTAATAGCGGTAACACATTTTTAATCAGCGTTTATTCTTCAACTCCTAGTTCAACGACAGGACCTACGTCTTCTGGTGTCTGTCAAAAGGTTTGACTTTGAAATGAGTTATACAAAATATTATGTTTTGATGGTTCTTGGTTGCAGCCTTTATGCTTGCGGCGGCGGAGGTGGTGGTGGAAGTGAGATAACGTCAACCATATCCACCTCATCCAACAGCGTTGCAACTTCTGTTGCAGCAATTGTGACTTTTGCCAGATAGGTTAAATCTGTTTTAGGACACCGAACTGTGCGCAGACATGATGAGGCGGTTTTGCCTTCATCTTTTCAGCCCATGTTTTCATCGCTCTTGGCATAGCGGACTCATAAACCTTTGGTCGTCGGTTCAAGTCCGCCACGCCTTACCAACGCTGTTCGATGGCTGCGAAGTTCCACCTTCTCGACGTCTGGCACCGAGGCCAACTGCCAACTTATTACCACTGGACTGGGTCAAGCCTTACTTGAAAGAGGCCACGACGTCGCTGGTCGCGAGACAGTTGGTGAGTTCAAGCATGTGGGTTTTAGCTGTCAAATAGAGATCATTGTGAATGATCTCAACACAGAGAAGTTGCCTGAGTTGGCCAATGGTTTAGAGTTTTTTTGCCATTTAAACCTAAGCCAATGAAAGCTTAATACTCTTTGCCAACTCGCCCCGTCAAAGTAAAAAAGGCGCTGGCAAGACCTTGACAGTCCTGACCAGCGCCTTAAGGGTGGGTTTAAATCAATACAAAGTGAAGTCCGTTCCGATCACACCACCATCTATGCGGGTAAGCACAATTGTGGCGGAACGTGGGCGGTTGGACTTGGTTGCTCCCGATGGTGGGTTCCCAGTGCTGTCGCTGTTGTTGTAGGGCCAGCTGCTAGACGGGCTGGTTAGGCTGGTGCCAGGCTGGGTTGTGTCACCAGTTTCTTCACCGGGGTGCTGGATGTTGATAAACAAGGCCTTGCCATCATAGGTTTCTGTGATGCCAGTGATTTCACAATCAATCGGGCCTGTCAACAAGCGCTTGAGCTGGCCCACTTTACCAACCTTGGTAGTGACAGTTTTTGTAGCCGAGCCAACAGTACTGGTGACACTGACGGTGTTGCCATCACCCACTGTTCCGGGAATGGCTGCCAACAGCATGCAACTACTTTCGTTTGTAAAAGCACCATCATCGGTTTGGATGTACATGATGCCCGTCTTCTTTGAAAACCACAGGCCATCTGGCGCAGACAAAAAGTTTTCAGCCGTCAAACCAGATAAGTTCACGTTTGCGTTATTGATGTCGTCAGTTTCAGCGCCAAAGACATAAATGTCCCACTCAAAGCTCAAGGCAGCGGGATTGCTGCTGCTTTCACGCCATCTAACGATGTGACCATTGATATTTCCAGCTTTATTGGCTGCGTCTGATGCGTTGTCGAGATAGGAGCGTGGATTTGCCGCATCCACCTCTGTAACAGGCCTATTGGATGTATTTTTTGTTAGGGTGAAATACACCTCACCATTTACAGGGTTCACAGCACCCCATTCAGGTCTGTCCATCTGCGTGGCACCTACTTTGTCGGCTACCAAACGGGTATTCAGATAGGCGTCTGACGCATCACCGAAAGTAAATGTCTCAGAACCAACAGCTTGTGTTCCGGTCACAGCAGCGGTCAACTCCAGCCATTGACCGGTGAAGTCGCTGTTGAACTTGGCTACATACAACTTACCCGAGTCCAAATACTTGTCACCTGCAGCCAAGCCACCGTTAAGGTCAGAAGCACTCCAGTTTGCAGTGGAAACGAATTTGTAAATGTACTCATCTTCAGCATCACAGCCCATGTAGAACACAACTGGCTTGCCCACTGTCACTGGCCCAACCCATGCGCCCTCGTGGTTGAAGCGGCCCATGGCGGTGCGCTTGCGCGGTGTGCTGGTGGGGCTGAAGGGATCAATTTCCACATTGAATCCGAAAGTGTTTGCTGCATTTCGGAAGTCTGTGGCAGCACTCGCACCATAAGTGATGTTCCAGCGAGCGTAATCATCATCAGATCCAACTTGGGTCCAACCTTCACGTCCAACTGCACTGGTTGTCTTGTATCGTGCCTCAGTTGCTTTCTCATTGGCAGTACGACCTGTAACCGAATCTCTTCTAAAGTAACCTGTCCAATTTTCTTCGCAGGTCAAGTAGGTACCCCAAGGTGTGTAACCCGATGCGCAGTTGTTAACAGTGCCACGTGTTTTAACACCTGTGGGCGAATACTTGGTTACTTGGGATGCATGACCCTTGAGCGGACCATTGATGTCCATGTCCGTTAGAGTAGTGATTCGGCGATTGAAAGCAGAAGACTTGTTGACTTCAAACTTGCCGTTGACTTTTACCACTTCAATGACACTGACACCATGCAGACGGAATTCTTTTTGAACTTCGTCAGTACTGGTTCTTGGGTTGGATGCATAGGAAAAAGAAGACGATCCCCAATTAGTGGTACTTCCTAAAGTTGGATTTGTTGTTGGACCATTAGCATGCAAGAAAAGTGGGGAGATAGCCTCATGGTTGATACACAAAATTCCTCGGTCAGAGACATCTTTATCCCATTTGCCATTGGCACCTAAGCCAAAGAAATACATGCCATCATGATGATCACCAGCACGGGAATCAAATGAAGCAGCAGTTTCAGTGCCGTTGTTTAAATACGCAGGGGTGTTTGCGTTGATAGGGTCACCCAGCTTGTACAAAACTTGGGTCTGATAGCCACTGGCAACAGACACGCCGTCAAAGGTGGCGTTCAAGGGAGTAGCAGTAAAATTCAACGCATTGGCAGGCGCAGTTCCGCCGCCACCGCCGCAGCCAGCCAAGCCTAGAAAAGACAAAGCGGAAAGTCCCAAACCGCCACGCAGAATTTGACGTCTTGTGGGATCAGCCATGGCCGCTTCTAGAACTTCATTGAAGTGAATTGGCTTGGTTAGTGGATTGTCTTGTTTCACGAAATTCTCCTGTTTCATCGGTTAGAAAAAAACTAATCTATAAAATAAATATTTCATAACGATGACTGCTTGTAAATTAAGGTTAATGTTGGGAAATAAGCCCTTTCAGCAGTAAGACATTCTTGTTTGCATCGTGAAATTTATCTAAAAGTAAAATCTAAAATCCTAGATAGTGAAAAAAAATTGCAATGATCAAAAGTATGTTGGTTGACGATCACGCCATCGTGTAAGCCCACGTGATGATTTCGAAAATTTGAACAGTGATTTAAGCGTCAACGGGCAACCGTCCCGCAACTGGACGATCAAAAAAATGTCCTTTGAAAGGACAACTTGAACCCGTGCTATCCAACTGTCGTTTCTCACGACACCCCCCCACCACCCCTCCACCGGCTCAACCCTGCCCAACACGGCGTCGGATGTGAGTTGTGATAACTCCATAGATTCATTTGCATTGCCCTTGCATTCAAAATATACTTGTATAGCAAAATAGGAAACGCACATGTTAGCCCTCAGACTTCCCGAAGACATTGAGTCTCGACTTGACAAGTTAGCCAAGGCAACTGGGCGCACCAAAAGCTTTTACGCCCGTGAGGCAATTCTTGAGCATTTGGCTGATCTGGAAGATCTTTATCTTGCAGAAAAACGACTTGCCAAAGTTCGCACTGGCAAAAGCAAAACGTACACCTTGAATGCTGTGGAGCAAGAGCTTGGCTTGGCAAATTGAGCTTGATGAAGCTGCCAAGAAAGAGCTTGGCAAACTAGACCCCCAAGTAGCCCGCAGAGTCATACAGTTTCTAAGAACCAGACTGCAAAGCGTCAAAGACCCACGAAGTATGGGTCAAGCCCTCAAAGGCTCTGAACTGGGAGACTTCTGGAAATACCGATTAGGTGACATCAGAATCATTGCCAGCATCGAAGATGAACTATTGGTGATCTTGGTTTTACGAGTTGGTAATCGCAAAGAAATTTACCGACGCTGAAACTACGGTTCACACTCTCAAAATCATCACCCCCAAGACCCCCCTGAACAATTACCCCATCGATAAAGGGTAAACCCTTGTTGCATATAAAATAAGGGTCTATTTTTTTGAAAGGTTAGTTATGAATTTCAAATCATTAATGGTTTTGACTGCTTCTTTAGCCATTGCTTTCGGTGCTATCGCTTCGGAAGTGAAAAAGGGCGACAAAGACAGCGACGGCACTTTGGACAAAATTGAAGCCAAAGCCTTTCCCAAATTGTTGAAGAATTTCGACAAAATTGATACAGACAACGACGGCACCATCAGCCAAGCTGAAATCAAAGCATACAAAATGTTGAAAGCTGACAAAGACAGCGACGGCACTTTGGACAAAAAAGAAATCACCGATAAAAAGATTGCCAAAGCATTTGAGCAAATCGACACAGATGCTGACGGCACCATTGACGCCAAAGAATTGGCTGCATACTTTGAGAAAAGCTGAAATTCGATTCAAATAGCCTATCTTTATGAACG
>Ga0214917_10004326_pt1 | contig 15879 bp, 10 predicted proteins | sample LL_1208_BB_MetaG_FD_177983 | JGI IMG/M metagenome (GOLD analysis project Ga0214917, IMG submission 177983) | Freshwater microbial communities from Lake Lanier, Atlanta, Georgia, United States - LL_1208_BB | ecosystem: Environmental > Aquatic > Freshwater > Lake | place: USA: Georgia | collected... | reverse complement strand
GGGCGGATCACCATGACGCAGCTGCTTGAGAAAAGCAGCAACATCGGCGCGAGCTGGACAGCCTTTCGCCTTGGCAAGACGCTTTTTTACCGCTACGTCACCGCGTTCGGGTTTGGCGCACCTACGAGAGTTGACCTTCAGGGGGAAGGTACCGGTATCGTCAAAAATCCCAAGTCCGCGGACTGGTCTGAATCCGACTTGGCGACCAACGCATTCGGCCAAGCCATCGCCGTGACACCAATGCAAATGGTCACCGCCGTGTCCGCGGTGGCCAACGGAGGCCTCCTGATGCGGCCTCACGTTGTGAAGGCCCTTGTCAACTCAGTCACCGGGGAAACAGTTGAGCAAGTCCGACCTCAGATTGTGCGTCAGGCAATCTCCCGTGAGACTGCCGCGACTCTTTTGCAGATGCTGTTTCGGTCAGCAGAAAACGGCGAGACACGAGGCACATTGGTCCCGGGCTTCCAGGTCGCAGGCAAGACCGGGACAGCAAGCATTCCCGTCAATGGAGGGTACGACTCTAACCAGACAATTGCTTCATTCATCGGCGCCGTACCCGCAGCAGACCCTCAGTTCGTGATCCTCGTGAAGATTGATCGGCCCAAGGATGAACCTTGGGGATCACTCATCGCGAAGCCTGCCTTTGCAATTATCGGTCAGGAACTTACGCGGTACCTGAAGCTGCCCAGGACCGAAGCTATCCCACCTGGCGTCGCAACCGCCGAAGCACGATCGATCGCAAACGCACTGACGACACCCACAGCCACACCACGAGTGAGTGACGCCAGCAGCCGTGAACCGGTTCCCGCAGGTCCGGCGATTGTCCGAAATGGTATGACCCAAGCGGCGCCCGACCAGCAGCTAATTCCAACGCAATCAACTCGAATACCCCAGTCAACCCCTCGGGTGGTTTCAACCGAAGTCATTACCCCGCAAGCCGCAATTCGTGGAACAACCCCTGTTGCGGACAGGCAATCCTTGCCACCTGCACGTCCATCTGCGACCGCAACGAACGCACAGATCGTCGAGACTGCCACCGCCCAGGCAATCCGCACGCCCGTCCGCGCCCGGTGAACAAGGGCGCACAGGCGGGATCAGGTGCACGCCTGCGGATGTGGAGATGACTACCGCGCGGCCTCCCTCCACCGTTCTACGGGGCGATGAAACCCGCCGAAGACATCAATGATCTAGCGAGCGATGTGGGGGTTCTCACGGTGCGACCACGGATGTTCGGCCTTGACGACCTCGTCTCTTGGGCGGGGAACTCCGTGGAGGCCCTACGCAGCGTCTCATCAATGTTCCGTGTGGACGCCCGGTTTCAATCCGTCTCAATGTCGTCAAGGACAGACGGACACCCCCCCATGGGACCCAATGGGCTGTTCATCGCTATCCGTGGGACGCAACGTGACGGGCACGACTTCGTTGCGGATGCCTTTGCAAACGGGGCGATAGCCGCTCTCGTGGATCACATTCCAGCGAACCTCGAGAAACACGTTTCCGACGGTCGAATCGTCGTGATTAGCGCTAATCCAGACCGGCTTGACCACAAAGTGAGGCGTGTGGGGTCGGAAGTGGCAAACCTACCGCTTAGTCAAGATGGACCCGATTTACCAGAACACGTGCTGATCCTGGTTGATCGCGAAACAGGGACAATGACAGCGCTGCAGGACCTTGCTATATGGTGGCGCCAAAGCCTTTCGACACCAATCGTGGCCATTGCGGGGAGCGTCGGCAAGACAACCACAAAGGATCTCGTCGCGGCGGTCCTTGGATCCCGGTACCACGTACTGGGTACAGCGGGCAACTTCAATAACGAACTCGGTCTGCCGTTCAGCCTCCTACGCCTGACAAGTGAACACACCATTGCAGCCTTGGAAATAGGAATATCTGCAATTGGTGAAATGGTTCGGTTCGCAGAAATTGCCGGCCCGACAATGGCGGTGATTACTCGGATCGACGCCGAACACCTCCATCAGTTGAACGATATCGATACAGTGGAGCTCGAAGAGGGTCGGCTCGTTGAGGCCCTGCCAGCCGACGGACACGCAATCCTGAACGCCGATGACCCACGTGTCGCACGAATGGCATCAAGAACGGTCGCGAACGTCGTTACATTCGGCGAGGCCGGAGATGCAATGGTTCGCGCGACTGACGTCGAGGTGGTTGGACTCGAGGGAACGCATTTCACTCTCGTGTACCAGGGGCATCATCGCCGGGTCAGGCTCCCGTTGATCGGACGCCACTTCCTGACCGGGGCGCTTGCGGCGGCATCAGTGGGGTTCGTCGCTGGGTGTTCCTGGGAGGGGATTGTCGAGTCACTTGAGCAACCGCTTGAAGCACCCCGAATCCGGGCGCTAGCAATTTCTACCCAGATCATGGTCCTCGATGACACGTATAACGCCAGTCCGGCATCGTGCATCGCTGCGCTTGATGTCCTGGCTGCGCAACCCGGTCTTCGAATCGCGGTCCTTGGAGACATGTTCGAACTCGGTGATTTCGAAGCCGAGGCACACCGGATTGTGGGTGAGGCGTTGAAAGGTCGCGCCGATCTGCTCGTAGCAACTGGATCAGCAGCCACAGGAATTTCACGCGAGGCTGCTCGGAACGGGATGGACCAAAGCGCAATCCTGCATGTCGCAGCCTCGCAGGATGTGGTGCCCGCGATGACTTCCTGGAATTGTTTGGCTGGCCGCGCAGGGCCATGGACCGTTCTGGTTAAAGGGTCGCGGGGCATGCGTATGGAACGTGTCGTGGCCATGTTGCAACAAGCATTCGGGGCAGCGTCCAACAGCATTTCCAGTGCGTCTTCAATTGCCGGGTAGAACCCAGCCCGAACCTGAACCACACACTTTCGATCAGGAGACGAAGCCCTGGGAACTCCGTTAGCACTCGCACTTGTCACGTTCGTTTTTGGATTGTCCCTTGGACCCAAGTGGCTCGGGTTCCTCCAGCGACGGCAATTCGGCAAGCAACTCAATCCGAGCGAACCCGCAGAACATGCACATAAGGCGGGCACGCCGACGATGGGTGGCATCGTCTTCCTGGTGCCTGGCCTGACGGTGATTTCCGTTTACGGCCTGATTGCGCGACATTGGGATGTGTTGATCCCAGTCGCAGTCGCACTCGCATTCGGGGCACTCGGCGTCGTCGATGACTTGAGGACGCTTGTCGGCAAGACTCGCTCTGCTGGTCTATCACCCGCGTTCAAGTGGGTGGTCCAAATTGCCGTGAGCCTGTTGGCTGCATACGCAATCCAGTTGAGCGGACGTGGACTGGTGCGCGTCCCATTCCTTGGAGACGTCCCGCTCCCGTGGTGGGGATATCTCGTCTTTGCAGCGTTCGTATTGGTGGCCACGACCAGTTCCGTCGCAATCACCGATGGGCTAGACAGCCTCGCCGCAACGACCTGCAGCCTAGCCTTCCTCGCTTTCTGGGTCATCGCTGCAACGCGCGGCGATATCACAACCGCCACAATATGCGCGACGCTTGTAGGCGGCATTCTGGCGTACCTCTGGTTCAATGCTTTCCCGGCACAGATGTGGATGGGAGATGCCGGTAGCCTGCCGCTGGGTGGACTGCTAGGGGTTACCGCCTTGCTTCTGGGAGAGCCATTCCTACTCATCCCAGCAGGGATCGTATTCGTAGCAAACGCCCTCGCTGACATCGCACAGGTGCTGAGCATGAAGATCCGCGGTCGTCGGATCCTGCGGTATGCCCCACTCCATCATCACTTCGAACGCGTTGGATGGAAAGAGACCTGGGTTGTTCAGCGGTTCTGGATTGCAGGCGCGGTCGGCGCAATCGTGGCAATCCTCGCATCGCAGCAATGACGGCGACTTCTGGCACCACCTACCGCCAATGACAATGGGATGGGGCAACAAGACGCTATGTTCACTCGAAACAGACCTTCACTTGAAGCGCCTCGTCGTGTCCATGCGCGGATAGGGATGCCTTTTTCGTCTAGGTCTCATGCCAGTGAAGCTGTTGGTTTGAGCGCCTCGGGTGTGCCAATCAACACCATCGTGACTGATGGCGCACCCCCACGCCAACGTAGAGCAAGCCCGTCTGGAACCCGCCGTCCGCCGGTTACTCCAAGAGATGATGGCATTCTCGGAAGCCTGCTTCGATCATTCCGCGCACTTGGCACTCCATCTCATACCTCGCGCCGACCGGCGATTGCCGACCTCGATGAGTCACCCCGTACACGTGGCGCTGACATCCGCCGTACGCCGATCGAGGCTCATTCCACCTTCAATAGCGACACCAATGCGTCCATCGCCGAGACCGGCGCACCATTCAATCCCTTTACCGGAGGACTGATTGGTGGTTGGCGGTCTCGCTGGGCGACGAATGCCGAAGACCACTACGCCCAGAAGGCAGCACCCGATGGGCCCATGTTGGTCCTTATTTTCGTCATGCTAGCTGTAGGACTTTGCACAATGCAGAGCGCGAGCATGGTGACCGCGTATACGCAGTACAGAGATCAGTTGCACTTTCTATGGCGCCAGTTGGGTTCAGCCTCAATTGGAATCGTCGCACTTGTGGCCCTATGTGCCATTGACTATCGCGTCCTGCCGAAATTTGCAGCAGTCGCAGCGCTATTACTGTTCGTCATGCTAGCCCTGATCACCCTGCCAGGCCTAGAGCTAGGGGTCAGGGTGAACGGGGCAGCAAGATGGATAAACCTGTTCGGCATGCAGTTTCAGCCAAGCGAGTTCATTAAGCCAACACTGGTAATCGTCTTGGCAAGTCTGTTTGCAGAGTCGAAGACTGGGTCCAAAACGACCAAATCGGGCCTGGTGCCCTACGCAATCATTTATGGTCTGGTTGCCGTGTTCGTGATGCTTCAACCCGACCTCGGAACGACAATCGTGCTGCTGGCGACGGGCGCCGCGGTCTATCTCGTTGCCGGTGCGCCGTGGCTGGTTTTCTATGCTATGACAGCTTTGGGTTGCGGACTGGTCGCCCTGCTCACGTGGATTGAACCGTACCGGATGGCACGTTTCACCACATTCATCGATCCATTCAATGATCCTCAGAAGGACGGGTATCACGTCGTGCAATCGCTTCTTGCACTGGGTTCCGGAGGACTGAAAGGTGTAGGGTTCGGAATGGGGAGGCAGAAATTCCTTTTCCTCCCATACCCAAACACAGACAGCATCTTCGCGGTAATCGGCGAGGAAGTGGGACTCATCGGGACACTGCTAACCCTCGCCATGTTTGCGGGCTTTCTTTATCGAGGAATGCTGATTGCCGGACGTGCGCAGGACACCCTCGGCAGATACGTTGCAACCGGGCTGACCGTCGGCATCGCATTCCAGGGGTTTCTCAACATGGCCGTGATGACCAGCAGCGTTCCATTCACTGGAATTACCCTCCCTTTCTTCAGCTACGGAGGCTCCTCGCTCATTACGACGCTAGCCTCTTGCGGCGTTCTTCTCAGCATATCCACATATTCAACGACCACCGTGCCCACAGCGCGGAACGCTGTCGGCTGGTGGCGTCGCTCCGTGGCTGCGATGCGCCAAACCGCCTAGGTGCGCACTTGAGGATGGATCGCATCCTCTTCGGTTCACTGCCCTTCAGTGAGGTACCCCAATTCGAACGAATTTCCTCACTGAACTGAAGGCCTAGACAAGTGTCAAACCGATCGAAACGTTGTTGCGCAGGGGACAAGGATCAGTTGAAACATTGTCAAAAGAAGCCCACGTGATGGGCGGCGTTGTTGGAACCCTACGTGGAAGCGGCCTCCGCGTCGTCGTAGGAGGCGGTGGAACGGCGGGACATATCTACCCCGCACTCGCAGTTGCCGAGGTTTTGAAACGCGAGGACGCGGCCCAGATAGCGAAGACAGATCAAGAGCCCGACGATGCGACAACGTCCGGTGCAATCTCAGGCAATGCCTCGCTCTTCCTACACGGTACTTCCCGCATCGATATGGAAGTCTTCGCTCACGCCGGCGTCGCCCATCAGCCTCTCTCAATGTCACAACTGCGTGGTGTCTCCGCACCCCGACTTGCGTTGGGTGGCGTCCGACTCCTGCAAGCGGTCACCCAAGCCTCCCGCGCGATGGGAGCCTTTCGTCCCGATGCGTGCCTCGTAACCGGCGGATACGTAAGCGCCCCCGTGGTGCTTGCCGCGCGCTTGCGACGCATCCCTGTCGTCGTGTTCCTTCCCGACGTGGTGCCCGGCATGGCAATAAAGACGCTTGCGCCGCTTGCATCACGCATTGCAGTCTCTTTTCCAAACACCCGGGACCATTGGATACATTCGCGTCAAGTGGTTACTGGCTACCCGGTCAGGCCGGAGTTTCACAGCGCAAGCCGTGAGCGTGGGCGGGAAGCGTTCAGGATTCGCGCCGACCGGACTGTCGTGATGGTTATGGGCGGAAGTAGCGGCGCGCGGAGTATCAACTACGCGATCTCCGACATGCTCGAGCCTCTGCTCCACCACGCCGACGTCATCCACCTGTGCGGCGAGCCCGATGAACCCAGGTTGCGGTCAATCCGATCGGGCCTTGGTGAACACCTCAGGACCCGCTATCACTTGTTCAAGTATCTGCACCGAGGGATCGCAGACGCCCTTGCAGCGAGCGACCTCGTAGTGTGTCGCGCAGGCGCGTCGACGCCGGCAGAACTACCAATGGTCGGAGTTCCCTCTATCCTCGTCCCAGGATCGTTTGCAGGCGGCCACCAGCGCCAAAACGCGTCCGTTCTGACCGATCAAGGCGCCGCGATCACCATTCCTGATGATGCACTGATCGGCAGCAGTCCCACCGATCCGTCCGCCCTCTGGCCGACAATTAAAAGCCTCCTCCAAGACCCAGCACGCCTCCAAAGCATGCGGGATGCGTCGCAACGACTGGCGCGCCCGCAAGCTGCAGAGAACATCGTTTCATTGCTCCGATCCGTAGCAGGAAAATCAGGATGACCAACGCGCGCACGCCAAGGACCGTCAGATGAGCAGCCTCCACGCCGATGCTGACACTTGGGACTCCGTCAAAGCGATCGACCCGACGCGCGGCCCCGATGTTGTTCACCTTATCGGGATCGGCGGAGCCGGAATGAGTGCGCTCGCGCGGCTCTATATCCAGATGGGGTGCAAGGTTTCCGGCTCAGACGCAAGCGACTCACCTACGGTTGAGAGCCTGAGGATCCTTGGCACCACAATCCAAATTGGTCATGATCCGCAGCTGGTTTCTACTCTGAAACTGGCAGGTAACCCACTGGTCGTTATGTCCTCAGCGGTTCCAGCAACGAACCCCGAAGTCATGGCCGCATACGAACTTGGGTTACCAATGAAAAAGCATGCGGAAGCACTCGCCTGGTTCGCAAACTCCAAGCGCACCATCGCGGTCGCAGGAACACATGGCAAAACCACAACGACAGCGATGATCGCCACGGCGATGCGACGCGCAGGGATTGATGCATCCTTCCAAGTCGGAGGGGAACTGGTCGACCTCGATACCAGTGCGTCGTGGGGAATGTCCGAATGGATGGTGATCGAGGCAGACGAATACGACCGCCGGTTCCTGGCGTACACGCCGGAAGTGGCAATCCTCACGAACGTCGAGCCAGACCACTTCGAATACTACGGATCAGTTCCAGAAATGGAACAAGCGTTCACTGACTTCCTCGGACTGGTCCAACCCAACGGATTAGTCGTGGCTTCACGGTCACCGAATCGCGAATCAGATGCCGGAATCGAGCGGGTCCTCGAAACTGTCCCCCCGTTGGAACGTGGCCTCCGCGTGACCCGTTACGGCCAACTGGACGATGGCTTGGACACGCCGAGTCACCGGACGCAGTGGTGGATCGGCAACATTCGTGAGCACCCGGGTGGGTCGACATTCAGTGTCTGGCCTGCGCACGACAGACTCACCGCCGAAGAACCCTGCGAGGTGCTGGAAGGCCGGTTGTCCGTACCCGGCAAACATAATATCTTGAACGCCGTTGCGTCAACGATTGCCTTGGCACATGTCGGGATTGAGCCTCAAGTCGCGCTCGACGCAATGGCACACTTCCACGGGGTACGTCGTCGATTTCAACTGGCAGGGAACCACGATGGTGTCAGAGTTTTCGAGGATTACGCCCACCATCCAACTGAAGTGCGGGTGACACTGGCAGCAGCCGTGCACATCACGCAACCTGACGACTCTAACGCGCCTCGCGGACGTCTCTGGGCCGTCTTCCAGCCCCACCTGAAGGTCCGAACCGAACGCCTCTTCGACGAGTTTGTCCAGGCGTTCGATGCAGCCAATTTGGTAATTGTCACCGACGTCTATTCGCCACCCGGACGTGAACCAGACGGCATTTACCGAGGTTCCGCCGAACTCGTCACCGCCCTGAACCATCGTCGGAACCAGCAATCCGAGAGCCTCGCGCGCCACATCGGCGAACCGAGAGACGCAATGTCGGTCCTAATGGATGAACTCCAGGAAGGGGATGTTGTTCTCGTGATGGGCGCCGGCCCGATTGATCGGCTAGCGCACGAACTCTCCTCAAAACTGAAAGACCGCTGAAATCCTCCGGGACCGCAGGGTCCGGTTCGCGTCAGCGAACATGCTGATCAGCGAGAAAAGATCCGCGGGGAACCGGACCTCTGAACCGGCGCACGCAAGGCAAGTACGTCGTTCTAACGCCGACCATTGCGGCCTTAGAACCGTGACTGACCGCACAACCCCATGACCAGAAGTGATGTGATCCGTTTCGCACTGCACGGTGAAACCGGTCTGCCGGTAGATACCGGCGTTCCAATCGCTCCGTACACCACTCTAAAGATCGGTGGACCAGCTGACTTCTTCATGAAGGCTCCCAACGGTGAGTCGCTCGGTCGCATCCTAACCACGGCTGAAAACCTTGCGCTACCAGTCCTGGTTCTTGGCGGTGGAAGCAATGTGGTTGTTTCGGACCGCGGTTTCAGGGGACTCGCAATAAAGGTTGAGACACCAACCAACCTCCGGAACCGGGGTACCGTCATTTATGAGGATGGGCAAGAGGTGCTGATCGAGGTCGAACCGGGATGCCAAACCGCCGGGATTGCTCGTTGGACTGCCCATCTCGGCCTGTCAGGTCTGGACTGGGCTTGTGGAATTCCAGGGACACTTGGCGGGGCGATCGCCGGCAATGCGGGTGCATATGACGGCGACATGAAAGCAGTGGTCCGCGCAGTGACCTTCTGGTCTCCGGGTCGGGCTGGCACTGGGTTGCCAGCATCACGTGTTTGCACGGTATCCGGAAGCGAAATGGCTTTCGGTTACCGCTCAAGTCGTCTCAAGTCCCCCGGAAGCGGAGTAGTGCTCGGGGCCGAACTGAGACTCGGACGTACAAGCCCCGCCGAACTCCTCCAGCGGATTGACCGCTTCGAGGCGAGCCGCAGGACCCGGCAGCCAACCGAACGGAGCTGCGGCTCTGTATTCAGAAACCCACCGGGCAAATTCGCGGGTCAACTGATCGAGCAGGCCGGCCTCAAAGGGCATCGGATCGGCGATGCCCAAATCAGTCTGCTACACGGCAATTACATCGTAAATCGTGGTACTGCTACTGCACGCGATATAATTAGCCTTATCAAAGCGGTTCGCGAACGTGTGCTCCTCGATACCGATATCTTTCTCGAGACCGAAGTGATGCTTACCGGCGATTGGTCGACCGATGGCGACCCACTTGATCCCGACGACACAAGAGAAGCGGCTTCTCGCGTCACGCTGAAAGCGACACCAGTCACCGATGCAGTCAGGTCGCCTCTAGGGGAACGGAATGGTTGAACAGCCTTGGAGCGCCATTCCGCGAAGATTGGCTTCCATAGGATCGGACACCACGCGATACGGCTCGCGCGTTCGCACGCGCCCGGTCGAACCGGGTGCCATCGACCGGAGCGTGGTGCACCGGTCCTATGCATTCGCATTTTCCCTCGCCACGGCGGCGGTGATCTTCACCTGTCTTACCACACCCTATTTCCAAGTGGAGCATGTCGTCCTTCGCCGCATCGGTGAAGTCGAACGGGTCCCGCTGACCACAATCGCGTCAGTTGCCTCGGTTGTTGGTCAGAACATCTTCAAAATATCCACCATCGAAGTCGCACGTCAGGTGGCCCAACTCCCGGGGGTCAGACGTGCCCGTGTACTGACACATCTCCCAGGCACTGTGGAAATTGAAGTGGAGGAACGAACGCCCGTAGCGATCTGGCGCACAACCTCTGGTGACTTGATGGTCGATGACCAAGGAGTGGTAATCGCCGACAGCGCCAGCCAAGCAGACCTAGGGGCAGGTTCCGACTTGGTCGTAATCGTGGATTCAACCGGCGCGCAAGTTCAAGCGGGGGACAGCATCCCGGCACGCGTCGTCCTCGCGGCGCGCGAATTGATTAGTGCACTCGGATCGCTGGGCATGCACATACAGCAGGTTGAGTTTTCCACCGCTGGACTGGTCGTGTATCTAGACCAGGACGTGCCGATCATTCTGGGCGACACAGAAAACCTCAACGCCAAGATTGGCCAACTCATTGCATTGCGTGAATATTCACGTGACCAACACATCCAGTTCAACCTAATTGACATACGGTCACCGGGGAGACCGGCATACCGAACAGCCCTGCCGTCACCAACCGCCCAAGTCAGATTGACACCAACTCCGTCCCCTCGGCGTTGATGTTGAACGCGGTTTGTGTCTCCCATCGGCACGCAACGTCCACGTTATGTCGACTATAATGCCCGCCTACCTTGGCTTAGAGAGCGAAACAGGGACGTCAGGCACCACCGCCTGACAACCGTTCGAGGCTTACAGAACCAAGCAAATAGACTTCTGGCGAGAATGCGCCATTCGACCACTTCGAACCGTTATGCAGGTGACGTGGCGTGATGCCAGTCCGGAGGAACAGTGGCGCGCGAGCAATTTGTCGCCGGAATTGATGTCGGGTCTACAAAGACTGTAGTCACCATCGCCGAATTGAAGGCAGATGGGAAGTTGCAACTTCGCGGAGCTGGCATGAGCCCGTCCAAGGGTCTCCGCAAGGGCATCGTGATCAGCCTTGAGGACACTGCCCAGTCGATCGCTGCCGCGATGAATCAGGCTCAGATTGTCTCTGGCGTCACCGTCACCACTGCGTGTGTCAGCATCTCGGGTGAACACATCACCAGTGAGAACAGCCGCGGAGGAACAACCCTCCCAAGCCATACGCACGACGTCAATGAAGCGGATGTTGTGAAGGCCCTCGATGCAGCACGAGCAGCACCTGCAGAGGCAAGTCGCGAAATAGTGCTTGTGGTGCCACGTAATTTCACGGTCGACGGTCAGACCGGCATCCGCAATCCAATCGGAATGACCGGCCACCGCCTCGATGCGGAAACCCATGTCATCTCAGGATCCATCGGCATGATCCAAAATCTTGAGAAGGCAATCCACATGGCGGGGATCACACTTGAGGAACTCGTGTTGCAAGGTCTGGCTGCCGGTGGGGCGACGACAACCGAGGACGAGCGCGAACTCGGCTGCGTGGTCATCGACATTGGTGGAGGCACCACAGATATTGCGGTGTACATGGCCGGTAGCATTTGGCACACGGCAGTCCTGCCATTCGGCGGCGGTGACATCACCCATGACCTCGCATTCTGCCTAAGGACCTCGGTTGCCAATGCCGAATCCCTCAAGATGAGATATGGCAATGCCGTGTGGACTGCGGACTCCGAGGATCGTGACCTGCAAATCGAGTCACACGGTGGGGCTACCAATCTGACCACCGTGGGTCTCATCTCCCAAATCATTCAGGCCCGGGTCGAGGACATGTTCCGACTTATCCGTGACGATCTCGCCCGAAAGGGACTGAGCAATGCTCTCGGTGCTGGCGTCATACTGACCGGCGGGTCATCAAACTTGCCGGGTATCCGCGAAGTCGCTGAGGAGGTCTTGGCCCTTCCGGTGCGAATTGGGCTCCCAACATCAATCCCGGGTCTCGGAGAGGGGTTCCAGTCTCCGTCGTACGCTACCTCGATCGGGTTGCTCAAATGGGGGCAGGAAAAGCTGTCCGAGAGCCATCCGGCCGAATCCAAGGGCTTTTCGCTCTGGGATGCCCTGACTGACCTTTTCAGAAAAGCGATCAGACCATTCAGCAGTGCCCCCGCTCGCTAGCAAGTACCCTTTAGTCGAGCTGGTTTTGGACGAAACATTCAAGACACCTGACAATTCAGCTTTGTTGCGAAAATAGGACAGCGTGCATCGCCTGCGGGGCCACACGCACGCACACCAGGCTTTATGTCTGGAGGCACGAAAGAGGGCGAGGGTATGTACTCCGAACGCGGTCGGCATGCGCGGGGCCATGAAGAGCGTCTTGACAACGTGTCAGCATTGCCGGCGCTCGAGGCATTCGCTCAGATTAAGGTCATCGGGGTCGGTGGTGGTGGAAGCAATGCTGTAGACCGGATGATCGAAACGGAAATCCGAGGCGTCGAGTTCATCACCGTCAACACCGACTCACAGGCGCTTCTTCGGTCAAATGCCCAGACCCGAATACGCATCGGTGATAAGGCGACCCGAGGTCTCGGAGCGGGCGGGTCACCGGCGATTGGTGCCAAGGCCGCCGAAGAGAGCGAAGAGGACATCACCGAGTCCCTTCGTGGTGCAGACATGGTGTTCATCGCCGCCGGAATGGGTGGGGGCACCGGAACGGGTGCTGCTCCGCGTATTGCCGAGATTGCTCGAGAGCTCGGTGCACTGACTATTGCCGTCGTGACTCGACCGTTCGGGTTCGAAGGGTCGCGACGTCGTCAAGCAGCTGAGGACGGCATTGCTGCATTGCGCGAAAAAGTAGATACACTCATTACCATTCCTAACGATCGCCTGAGTGACCTTGCAGATAAGAAGCTGCCAATGGTCGAGGCCTTCCGGTTGGCAGACGATGTCCTTCGGCAAGGAATTTCTGGCATCTCGGAGCTCATCACCGTGCCGGGCCTCATTAATGTCGACTTCGCCGATGTGAAAGCCATCATGGCCAATGCAGGGTCGGCTCTCATGGCAATAGGCCACGGTTCCGGTGACCAGCGCGCAGCTGATGCAGCCCGTCAGGCTATCGCCAGTCCGTTGTTAGACATCCAGATTGACGGCGCCAAGGGCATCCTGTTCAACATTACCGGTGGCGAAGACCTGACCTTGTTCGAGGTCACTGAAGCAGCCGACATCATCATGAAGGCAGCCGACCCCGACGCGAACGTGATTTTCGGCGCGGTAATCGACCCGCGCCTCAATTCCCAAGTGCGTGTCACGGTCATTGCGACCGGGTTCGAAAGCCGTCAACCCATCTCACGTGGAGCGCGAACCTTTGTTGGTGGCCAGACCGGGCGTCGGGATGTCGTCGGTGGTACTCGGTCAGTGGTTGGCCGAGAAGGCAGCGCTTCTTACTCGGATTTGCCGGAACAGCGCGACCTTCGCGTCCCGGCATCCATCCGCGACCTTGACCGGCCACCGGCCCGGCCAATTCCGCCGCCTGACCACATCGGCACCGACAACCTTGATATTCCGCCTTTCCTGAGACCTCGCAAGTAGAAACACTAAGACCGATCTCACGGAGTTCCTTGAGATCGGCCCGTTTCTTTACTCGCCGACTGTGGTTTCAGCCCGGAAAAAAGAAAATCCTCCAATGGACCGGTGGGTCACTTGGAGGACTTCTCATTTGCCATCAACCAATCGTGTCTAGGCGCTCCTGGATGACCGCCATCAGCGCCTCTTCAGTCGCGTCAACGACAACGGGTGGGTTCGCGAACTGCGATGTGAGCCCACGCCCGTGATCTGTCACGATCGTTTCGCTGCGGAATTCCTCAAAAAGGGATGACTGGTGATAGCGAATAGTGTAATCCGGATCCTTCAGCACATTGCCTGTGAGAATCGCGACAATCGTCTCGTCGGGATCGATCCGTTCATCGGTCCCCTCACTCGCAAGACGCCTAATGGCGGCGAGAGTCGTCGCTGAAGCAGGTTCGCAGCCAATTCCGTCCTGCCCAATCACCGCCTTGGCGTCGGCAATTTCCTGCTCGCTGACCGACATGACCCAACCGTCGCTCCAGTCGACTGCACGTGCCGCCTTTTTCCACGAAACGGGTGAGCCAATCTTGATCGCCGTCGCAAGCGTTCGCGCGTGGACCCGAACGAGCGTCTCCGAATGACCGCCCTCGTACGCTTCTGAAAGAGGAGCAGCCCCACGAGCCTGAACAATGGTTATTCTCGGGCGCTTGGACAGCAGCCCCAAGTCGTGGAGTTCCCGAAGTGCCTTGCCAAAGCTACTTGAGTTTCCCAGATTGCCACCAGGCACCACGATGCGGTCCGGCGCCTCCCAACCAAGTTGCTCGAGAAGCTCGATCATCACCGTCTTCTGTCCCTCAAGTCGGAATGGATTTACCGAATTGAGGATGTAAATACCGAGGCGGGGCGCGAGCTTACGCAAGAGCGCCTGCGCGACGTCAAAGTCGCCGCGAACCATTAGCGTCAGAGCGCCGTAATCAAGCGACTGACTCAATTTGGCAAAGCTGACACCGGTCTCGGGTACCAGCACAATTGGTAACAGGCCCGCCCTGGCAGCATAGGCGCCCAGCGATGCCGACGTGTTTCCGGTGCTTGCGCAGGCAACGGCCCTCATTCCAAGAATGCGCGCCTGGGTTACCCCGGTGACCATTCCGTAGTCCTTGAAAGACCCCGTCGGGTTGAACCCAAGATGCTTGAAGCGTAGACGCCTCAACCCCGCATACCCCGCGCTCTTCGGGGCTTCGAGCAATGGGGTATTGCCCTCGGGGTAGGTCACGATCTGGGCCTCGTTGTCATAGAACGGCAGCAGTTCGCGAAACCGCCAAACCCCGGATCGATCAATTGGGTTGTCAGACATCCTGCGAGCCCGAAACGTAGCCGCAAGCGCGGCACCGGTTTCGGTCGGCCGCGGGAACGCGACGTCCAGGAGATCCCCGCACGAACCGCAGCGGTAAATCACATCTCGAAGCGGGTGAACCGCCTGGCAGGTAATGCAGCGGAGAACGCGCTCGCTATGCCATGGATGCCAAGGACGGGTCATCATTGCGCGCCGGGAGAGATTACTCTCGTCACTACCGGACGCATGTTCGTCAATTGCGAGCGGGGAAATCTCGTCTCGTGTCACGAAGTGCAGTGTAGCGTCTCCGAGTGGGCAGTCCCGGACCCCCGTCTAGGTTTTCCACCGCGATTCCGGACTGCTAGTTCGTGACGAGAAAGATCCTTACGGCCGTCCCGCATGCAAAAAGGACGATCCCAGTCAGAACGGCGCCAATCCCAGCCGACCGGATCGTGGCTCCGAAACGCGCACGGCGTGTCCGGACCAACTTTTCAGATGCGATAAGTTCTCGCATTCGGTCAGGTCCCGATGACCGCTTCGCTGGTTTCGGCTGACTAGACCTAGCTGCCAAGCCCCTGCCTAGATATGGGGATGTGACTAGAAGTACCGCTCCGATTGCGACGGCGATACCTCCCAAGGTGAGTAGGATTGCTCCCAAATCTTCCACGGCGAAAGTATAGATTCCGTCGTCCAGTGCTAAAGTCAGAAAGATGACCGCGCGCGCAACAGGAACCAGATTTCATCTTCAACCTTCCATCGGCACTAGAGGAAATCTGATCCAGCTGTCTAAATCCATGGCGATGCTACTCAGTCAATCTCGCGGTCTGAAGTCCGCTGGATTGGTAGCCGTGACGCTGCTTGCGGCGAGCCCAAAAGTATCAACCGCGCATGGCGGCGTCACCGGTGCCCAAGATCTGGTGCAGGATTACGGCCTCCTGTTGTTCTTGGTCGCAGTGATCTTGATTGGCGCAGGCGTTCTGGTGTGGGTGCTGCTGGCGCCGATGCCCCTCGACTCTGACGAGCCAGGTGTTGCAATCG
>Ga0214917_10004325_pt1 | contig 15883 bp, 5 predicted proteins | sample LL_1208_BB_MetaG_FD_177983 | JGI IMG/M metagenome (GOLD analysis project Ga0214917, IMG submission 177983) | Freshwater microbial communities from Lake Lanier, Atlanta, Georgia, United States - LL_1208_BB | ecosystem: Environmental > Aquatic > Freshwater > Lake | place: USA: Georgia | collected... | reverse complement strand
GATCATCCACCTCCTGATTTCCAAAAATCTTGAAAATACTACCTGGAGGCGTCCGTAACTCCACATTGGTAACCCACGCGTTGTCACCGTTCGCCACCCGCTCGTCATACCCTCTCACCGTATTGTATCCACCCAACCCGTACTGCTCCGTAGGCATCAGATTGCTCGTCGTGATCTGTCCGTTAAATGCCCCCGTCAGGCTGAAATTGAGTGGCAAAATAAAACCTCTCTTGAAATTCAGTTTTCCATAACCGTAATCCGGATCTGCATTGTTCCGAATATTCGTATAGGTAGACTGATTATTCAGATTTCCAACTCCGCCTGGACTGTAAAATCCCGCCACCTCAAAACTCGTCGACCCGATCGGATCAGGAATATTTCCACTATATCCAGCGGTCAACTGGAACACGTTGTACGTACCAAACCCTCCCCCATCTCCGACCGCGGTGTTAAAAATCAAAAGAGAGTTCGAAGCCTGCTTGAAATCAAAACCTCCATACAGCTCATGCGTATACTCAAACACCATCGGCATAGGCGCGTTGTACCTCGCGCTCACCTGCCAACTGGATCCATTCAAACTGCTGTTCGAGTCGATTGCTGCCTCCGACCCCGCGTACGCCCCGTAAATCGTTAGATAATTCCTCCAAGGAAACGGGATAATCCAACTGCCCGAATACGCGTTTAAACTGTTAAAGATGCTCTGCGTGGATGTCGTGTACTGAAAGTTCACTTGCTGATCCATGTTGAACAGATTCCCAAAATTAAACCCCGTCGATAACCGATTCTTTCCCGTTAAATCGATTCCATAATTGTCATACGTGAAAAAGAAACGCACAGGCATCCGATCATTCACCTCTAAAATCACATCGGTGGATCCCGCCGCCTCTCCGGGTTGAAACGCCAGATCGGTCGACCGAAACGGATTCGTGTTCAACCAACGAATATCCTCCTGCAACTGATCCCCATCCACCTTGTCCCCCTCCCTTAAACTCACCTCATCCTTAAACTTATCCGGATTAAACCACTTCGCCCCTTCGACGATTACCTTTCCAACCCTTGCCTCCGTCACAACAAACTGCACCACGCCATCCCGAACCGTCTGCTTTGGTACGATCACATTCACAACAGGGAAACCTTCTCTTCGATAATACTCGATCACATCTCGGGAAAGTTTGTTTAAGGTCCCCATCGTCGCGGGTTTCCCGAGATATGCCTTCATCTTATCCTGAAAATCTTCCTGTTTGAGCATGGCAATCCCCGTGACAATCCCGCTCAATCCAGGAATTCCATCCGGTTTCACCTGCTCCCCCACCTCAACAAAAACCAACGCTTTTACCTCAGCAGTTACCACGGAATCCCTGCCCTTTGCACCAACAGTGGATTCTATTTTAGGCTCTACTTTAATCCGACCGTCCGAAGGTCTCGGCATGCTTGGAGCCACCGCCTGAAAACCTTGCCCAAACTGCACACTTGGACCCTGACTCCGCGTTGGATACGGCACCGCATAATCCTCCGAAGACCCCTCTTGAGCTTGAGCAGAAAATACGCCCAAAAGCGTCCACACCATAAGGATACACCATGCCCTTCTCATTCCTGATAAGGCTCGTTTCCAACTCCCTATCCTCAAGGTTTCTGCCCCCTGTGCATTAACAACTTGTCGAAAAATCGCCAAGAAGTACCAACAGTTAAGGTCTGTATCCAAATATTACGAATTATCTCAAAGGTACGGATGACCGTCTCCGTCATCCTAGCCCCGACTAAAGTCGGGGCGTATCGATTCCTATCATCTTCCTGCTGCAATCGGTGGCGCAATCCCCACTTCCGCACTCGCCCGCTCCTGCTCTATCACACTCTTAGCATCTAGCTTTAACGCCTGCGCTGAAGCTTCACTGATATTCCCACCCTGAGAAGGCTCCGCAGTACGAAGCTGAGCAACCGACCGAATCGGACCCGACCTCAAAATCGGCCCATTCGACCCCTGCCTCACACTTTGAGTCTTCCTAGCCTGCGGCCCAACACCAGCAGACTCCCGACTCCCGACCTCCGCCTTTTGCATTCCGTCCGCTGGCCTCTGCCCTCTGACGTCTGCTTGTGGCTTCCCACCATCGATCACCTGCACAGGAACCTCCGCACTTTCTTGCGTATCCGCCTCATCCTCCACCGCATCAAAGCTGGTCCGCTCCAGAATTGCTCCACTACGAACAATCGCCGCCTCCCGCACTGCCACCTCTCTCACCTGAATCTCTTCCAATGTGGGTGGTCTGCCCAACTCTCGCTCGAGCTGACCAAGGGTCGCAGCGGGCAATGTCCTCGTCTCAGGTTCCACTCTCTGCGGGTAGAGGATGTAATCCATACCGCTCGGCTTCACTGTCGGCATATCAAACCGACCGAAATCGGAGATCATCCAATTCAAATTATCACTACCCGTGAGGAAGGTATTGAACTGCCCTCCCCCCGTCTGCACTCCACTCAGATTCACCCCTGCAATCGTAATCCCACTTGGCGCAAACTGAGACAAAGGGGAAACCGCATAGATCATCGCCCTCGAGGTACCCGGATCCGTAAAGTTGTAGCTGGGAGTGAAACCCGCCAGGGCCGAAATCTGATTCGGCAACCCGCCCATCATTGAGAGAGATCGCACCACCGCCCGGCCCGTTGTACCCGCAAAAGGCTGTGACTGCCCCGAGGAATTGTAGAACTGTCCAGCCACCGTTAGATCCGCTGTTCCTGCCACGGTGACCGTCCCTGCTAAATTCAACTGCCGCCCATTGATAAAAGAGAAATTCCCTCCCGAAGTTGTCACATTTCCCAGATTCGAAATGGAATTGAGAGCATTTAAAGTGGCCGAACCTGCTGAGGAAATTGTTAGAGTTCCTGCCGTGATCGCTCCAGCTGCTGTGATAGCACCGCTAGTACTAGTAAGACTTAGATTTTTGAAAGAAACCGAAAGCGGAATGTCGATGGTGGTCGCCTGAGGAGCGAAGGTCCCTACATTAAAACCAGCAAGCTGTCCTGAGTTTAAACTGAAGGCTCCGCCTCCCCCAGGAAAAGACATCGACCCGCTGGTGACAAGATTAAAGACCCCTGTGGCATTTACAGCCCCAAGAGCACCTGCGTCGAGAGGCTGGACAAACAAGCTCGTGTTCGCGGAGGAAGCAACCGAGATAGCTGTTCCGAAATCATTCGCACCCGTCAATGTGATGTTACCCGTCCCGCCGGTCAAAGAGGTGGCTCCAGTCACTGTCAATGGTCCACCACTGATCCCGACAGCCGACGCCGTAAAGTCATCCCCGACTGCATTGCCCACAACGGTTGTTCCTAGCGTCAAAGCTCCGTTAGTAACGATGGAAAAGAAATCACCAAGGATATTCAGGTCAGCCAGCGTCAAAGTCGTTCCACTGTTGTTTATCGTCACGTTGTTTAGCGAGGAACCCGCCAGGGTCACTAGGCCTGAAAAAACATTACTGGAGTTGCTGGCGATAAAATCAGGTGTTCCTCCGGAGCCGACCGTAAAGAAACTCTGGCCTCCTACAACCACAGCCGAATTGGCGGTAATACCACCCCCAGAAATTAAGTTGAAATCACTATTTGCACCGCTCACCGTGAACGAACCGGTGATCACTGTATCCGTGGCAGATTTTGAGTTATCCAAATAAACTGGTCCAGTAATCGTGCTGGCTCCAAAGTAACCAACATTGGTGTTGAGCGGTTGCCCCAGCGACCCCACACCCCCAGAGGAACTGAAACTCAACGTCCCGTTCGGAATGCTGATGTCCAAGATCGGGCTGAAGCCGTTCACCACGCTTGATCCAGTGTTAAGATCGAAGGAGCTACCTGCAGGTAATGTCAGATTATTGTAAAAATTAACGCCGCCACTCAACCCAGCCAAACCGAGGGAATAGTTAACACCACTCAGATTTACAGCCCCAGTTGGCCCAATGTTGATTCCTCCCGTGCTTAGAGAGTTGCCCACGATCACCATCCCCCCCGACACATCCAAGGCATTCAGTTGAGCTTCGGTCACTCCGTAATCGCCAGGCAGCGGGCCAGCCAAGTCAATACTCACGGAAGGACCTTGCGTGAATTGATCCCCCGTCCGATAGGGTTGCAATTGCACCGCTTGTACAGCGGATATAATTGGTGGAACTACGGGAGTGGTTGCTGTATCCCCCCAAGCTAGAGTTTCGCTAGTCATGTTTAAATACCCGCCGGACTGAATTGTGTTACCAATCACAATCGAACCCGATGTCACAAAACTCGAATACCCTGTTCCCACAGTTAATCCGCCCGAAGGAAGAGTTAAGGTGACTAAAGTGGGATTATCTGCACTCGCTGCCTGAAGCATCATAGCACCCGGGATCTGGTAGGAATCGGGATTGAATGACATATTTCCGCCAGCCGTAAGGGTGACCGCTGTTCCCAAAGTGACCGCGGGGGCAAAAGTATAGCCCGAGCCTCCAGATGTCAGGGTGATCCCTGTCACCTTGCCGTAAAAAGGACTGGTCGCATCCAAATCGACCGTCACCGTACCAGTAGCTCCCGATCCGCTTCCCCCGTTGATCGTCACCGTCGGAGTGGTCGCGTAACCGGCGCCGGGATTGGTTAGGGTAAGAGCCGTTACCTGCCCGTAGGTCGAACTTCCCGATGAGGTGTCGATCGTCGCCAAAGCTGACCCCCAATCCGTGGCGACTGGGATTTCATCAAAAGAAGCCATCTGGAGAGTACCAATCGTTAGACTATTGGCATCACTAACGGAGATCGAGTTGGCTCCCGAATTACGGAGACTCAAGGCTCCCGAAAAATCATTACCAGAGTTTTCTAGGATGATTGAGCCATCCGATGCCTCCAAATACGCGGCGCCCGAAGCCTGGATCGCCGCACCCGAAAGCTGACTGATGGCTCCCTTCGTCGATAAAATAAGATTTCCCCCGCCACCAGCCGTGATGGTTCCCAAGACTAGCCCCTGACTCTCGTCATTCAAATTGGCAATTTGAATTCCCCCTGAAGTATTTATCGCCGAGACTGCTCCCCCGAAATAATTAAGCGTGTTACTATTCAATTGGATCTTGGATGCCCCTGTCGTAAATAGGGACGTCCCTCCCACCGTAATCCCATCTGTACTGCTTTGCGTGATCGCCCCTGCGATCGCCGTCCCCGCCGTGATCGTTAGATTTCCAGGGACATTGATTAGCCCCAGTTGAATCGCATCAATGTCGGTGAACGATAGGTTCGAGGCCGTACCCGATCCCGTCAAAATTGCAGAAAGGACGTCCACATCGTTTGAACCTCCCAAACTAACCGCTCCGGCGTCAAATAAAGTGAGCGCACCCACCCGAACCCGGCTGATTCCACCCCCCGTGGCCTGGCTTGTCGCAGCGGTGATCGATCCCGTGGAGCCGCTGGCCAGAGTCACTTGATACGGGGCGTTGGGATACTGCAGGTAGTTAAACTCCAGATTGCTGTTCAGCGTGATCGCTCCGGCCGCTCCGGTCGTGGCCGTTGCCGACGCCGTGTTCGCTCCAAAAATAGGGTCGGCTATTTCTATTGTTGGCGCCGAAGTATAACCCGTGCCGGGATTCGTTATCCTAACTCCCTTCACTTGATAATAGGTCTCCCCGTTCACCACATAGCCAGTGTCGGAAAGAACCGCCTGAGCTGTGGCTCCCGATCCGCCACCACCGCTGATCGTCACCGTCGGTGGCGCCTGATACCCGAATCCGCCATCCGCTATCTGAATGTCCCGCAACGAGCCCGAACCGATTACTAACCCCTTGGCCTCCACCAGTTCTAATCCCAAGGCCTGCGGATTCCCCACCCGCAACCCCAAGACAGACGAGGAGCTCGGAGTCGTGGCATAAAGATTGATACCAGTGCCAGCCGTCAACGGCGCAAGGGTCACCTGCGCCGTGTTCGCCCCGATTCCTCCGGAGCCATAGGCCCCGCCCCCAGTTGTGTCCATGAAACCAACCACTCGCGTCTGCTGGAGTTGATCCGCAAAAATCCTAATATCCCCATTCTGCGTAGTGATTCCTTGGTAAAATCTTTGCCCTGTGCCAAACGCCCCGTCTAAAAACACCTCCCCGATCGTCAAAGGCAGCTTGGCTGTTCCGGAGGACGTCAGACTGGAACTTAGGGTAAAGGTGGCGTTTTCTACCAAACCGCTATCTCGGATCACTCCTGAGAAGTAGTGAATCTGGTTTCCCGTTCCGGTCAAAGAGACTTCACCCCCTGCATCCAAGACAACATTTTCAAAAGCCAATCCAGTGGTTCCCCCAAGATCCTTGATCTGCCGTGTGCCAGCGAGCGCGATGCCGTTTGCGATTCTTAGCGAGCTAGCCGCCACTGCCTGAGAAATAGTAATCACACCCGCCCCCACACTGGACTGCGTAGATTGCCGCCGCCCAAGCACCAAATCATTCACCGCGAAGCGTTGGAGATCGGTACTCACCAAAGATGTGCTCCCCACTACCTCTGCTCCCAGATTAACAGGATGCTGATTCGTATAAGGTGCCACCACCGCAGTGGCCGCGGTCACAACTAACGAAGAGGGCCCCCCAGAGAGAATCGAGAAACGATCCGCCGCCAAAAGTAGCTTATCTACATCCAGATTATAAGGATCCGCACTGGTCTGTAAATATACCGTCGGAGACGATCCGTACCCCGCCCCAGGGCTTGTGATGGTGTAACTTGTAATCTTCCCGTTTGTTAAATTTGCAGTAGCAGTGGCCACTCCCGCAGGGTCGGTCAACGTAACGACGGGTTGGATGTAGAAGATACCAGGATTATTAATCGTGAATCCTGTCACTTGACCCGCACTATTAATGATGGCTGTAGCCGAAGCACCTCTTCCGAATCCTGCAGAATCGGTAATCGTGACGGCTGGTGCCGTGGTATATCCCGTCCCCGCCTGCCCTACTGTAATCGAACTAATTCCACCCACAAAGGTTGCCCCCCCTGCATTCACAAGACCGCTAGTGGCTGTGCCGGTCGCTGGGGTTCCTGCAGGCTGACCCAAAGTCACGATCGGTAGACTGGTGTACCCATATCCTTTGTCCGTTATTGTTATCCCTGTCACCACCCCATTCGCAACCGTCGCCACTGCCGTCGCCCCAGTCCCACCCCCGCCAGTGATCGTTACCGCTGGCGCATTGCCATATCCCGAACCCGGGTTATCCACCACAATGGCAGACAACTGCCCGCCAGAAACACTCGTCGCTCCAGCTTCTGCTTGAACAATCCCCCCCCCAGTAATCACCACCGTTGGCGCCGCATTATAAAGCGCACCCCCCTGAATGGGGGTAATTAGAGTCACCTGCCCGTTCGGTTGACCAGATGTTGTTGTTCCAATGGTAGTGCTCGCCGAACTGGGAGCATACCTCGATAGCGTTAGTTTCCCCTCAAAAGCTCCCACTTCCACACTCACAAAAGACTCATCCGGTAATGTATTTCCAGCAGTGTCTGTGAACGTAGGATCCGTCTGGAGTCCTGAAATAAATAGGTCGTTGCTACTACGGACGGAAACCTGCCGATGGTTGGGGTCAATGGGCTGGCCAGCCGCCGTCTCGATCTCTCCAGGTGCTGGGGCATAAATTTTAAGGTCACCTGCCCCAATTTCCTCTGCCACCCGATCTGTCGTTCTAGCATTGAGAACACCAACCGTATTGCTGGAACCACCGCTGGCCGTTCCGATCTGGATCGGAAGACCGGAGGAACCGGTCAAAGTCACTAAGCTGCTGCGATTCGATACCGAGGCATTGTAATTGGAAATACTGAAAGCTTGTAGGGTGATGCTCCCTGAGCTCGTAGAAGTCGTGCCCCCCGCAAGCCCGTTCACATTCACATCGCCCGTGATCAAAACTCCGTCAGCGCCGCCGTCGGTATTAGTCTGAAGTAAATAACGCGTGTCAATTAAGATTGAACCAGAGGTGGCGCCTGTACCCGCCACCCCTTGTGCATTACCCGTCCGCACAGGCGCATTGATCAGAAGATCGCAGGCCAACCCAGGAACGATGGTACTGAGAGTAATGCTTCCGGAGGCCCGGTTCCGATCGACCTGTTCGGTGCTGACACCATATTCGCCGAAGTTGCCAAAGGCCTCTCCTTGGCCGATCAGAACACTGGGAGCGGAACGGTAGCCTTGCCCAGGATCGGTGATCTGGTACCCCACCACCTGTCCTCGGGTAGCAGATCCGGGGTTCGTGTCGACAATCGCTTTAGCTTGGGCCACCGCAATTCCACCACCACTCAAAGTCACATTTGGTTCTGAGGTGTAACCTGTCCCCTTGGTGCTGACATAAATCGGAGTGATCTGACCCCCAGTGGAGTTAGGGTCATAGCCGGAAGCAAGACGAACCTGGGCCTGATTTTTTGAATTAACACCTCCACCGCTCAAAACAATCGCAGATACGGGAGGTTTCCCATCAATCGTTGTTACGTAACCTTCTCCCGAGTCGACAATCTGAACTCCCGTCAAAGTTCCGCTTGTTCCGTTGCTCAGGATCGGTCGTGCCACCGCCCCAGTTCCCGAGCCAAAGATCTGGATCGTCGGCGCATAACTGTAGGTGGGACTGCTACCACTCTCGACCTCGAAAGGAGAAAGCTGGCCCAAACTATTGACAAAGGCGGTAGCAGCTGCGCCACTGCCACCCCCCCCACTCAAGGTTACCAGCGGGGCGCTGGTGTAGCCCGATCCAATAATTTGCGGAACCACCCTATCCACGGTTCCGCTCGAACTCACTAAAGCCCTAGCACTGGCTTCCTGAATCCCACCCCCATAGATCGTGACCACCGGACTGGCATTGTACTGGGAACCTCCAGCAGTCGTGATCAACTCCGCCAAACTTCCACCCACAATTGTTGCCGTAGCGGTAGCTCCGGTAGATGAGACCAAGGCAGAGCTGGTGTTGTTGACGACTCTGCCGTCCGCCACTGTCAAAACCTGACCATTGGATCCGCGAGAATAAATCAAGACATCCCCCCCGCTTCCGACAGTTTGATCCAAGACCGTGCGGCCAGTTCTGGCACTGACTTGAGAAAAAATGGAGCCAAAATTAACTCCTGGGGGCGTTCCCAGTCCGGCTCCCGCATAATCTTGATTCAGCCCACCACGACCATCAAAGTTTGCTCCATCCAATCCGGTCAGGCTCAAGCCATACACATTAATGTCACCATCCGGAAGGTTTCCAACCGCACCTCTTCCAGAAACCAAACTCACCGTACCTCCACTGACATGAGGAAAAGCAATGGATTTCTGGTCGGGGCCAACTGTATCACCGACTTGAGCCCCTGGCGCACCCGCATTATAAAATGGATTTTCAAAAAATCGAGCGCGATAATTCACAGTAACTTGATTGGTTCCACCAATGGCTCCCCGATAATAAGTTAATGATGTTCTGGCGGAATTGGCGTTGGAGATCGGCTGGATGTTAACGTCCCCTGCTGTAGAACCTCCAATACGAATGGCTGGCGCCTCAAGTAACATTGTTTCGAATCGACTAATATTATATGCGTTGTCTTGGGAAAGGTCAGTTAAGTAGACCTTATTTCCAGACTGATCCTGAGAGATCGGAACAAGACTGAGAGTGCCCCCTGTTCCACTTATTTGCCCACCGGTCCCAATGTTGCCCGAAGACGAGGGAGCAATACGCTGCCCAAAAGTTCCCCCAACTCCGGTGGACTGAAATGCATTTATCACCCCGTAGTCGCTGTAGGAGGCAGGTGCCGTGGGTCCGATTAAAAATTCACCCAGCAAAAAGAGGTCGCTGGAACTGAGTGTTATATTTCCACCGCCAGAGAAAAGTGACGCCCCTATGTTGACACCACTAAACACCGGAGGATTATACCCCAAAACAATAGATCCCGTTAAAGACGACAAGGCCAAATCGCGAATGACACCAGGTGCGCCCAGATTCGCATTTTGGACATTTTGCAAATTGTTAAATACGAAAATATTTCCTGCAGTATTTTGATATGAAAAATCAATCGATCCTGCTTGCACCGATACTGGATTATTTTGCCCCAAAACGGTGGACCGACTATTTGAGAAAACATAGCCGGTAACTGTGGAGCCAAATGGTGCATAGGTAGTAGAAACCGTTCCATAATCAAAAACGTTCCCGCCGGAATAATTTAAAAGGTTCCCATCCGTAATCGTCTGACTTGTTGTTGTCCCCGCCGTGGTGACATGAAGCTGGGTCAGCGTGCTTTGGCTCTGTAAATTAATGGTCGACCCCTCCGTCTTGATCGCCACCCGGGCAGTATCCACGATCAATGCCCCCGTTCCTGTTGTATCTGTTATGCTTCCCGCTGAGTTTAGGGTTAGCAAACCTGTGCCCATTGCCACGGCTTGAGCTCCAGCGATTCCCTGTAAAGTTCCGCCTGTGGCCAACTCGAGATTCGTTGCCCCATTCACACTGACTCCAGCGACTTGCAGCGCCCCAGCATCTCGACTCCCCAAGGTGATCGTCCCACTCTTTACTGTTCCAGCGACTGTGATCTGATTAAGTTCCCCGTTGTCTATACTCAAGGAACCCGTTCCATCTCCCACGCCGACCGTGGCACCCAAAACAGAAGGTTGGATCACAACATTGCCAGCGACGCTGCTTAGACCCAGCGTGGCGCTGGCCGTTCCGGAATCAAAAGTCACCCCAAACGGCGCCGCTGTGTACCCCACCCCATAGCTTGGGACAGAAACAGATGCACCCGCGCCGTCGAAAGCCAGATTTACAACCTCAAATCCTTGGGTCGTGTTGATCGAAGCCGTCGCGTCTTGACCGACCCCGCCTGTCGACTGGATTGTAACTTGTGGAGCCAAGGTATATCCGGCTCCAGCTTGGGTCACACGAATCCCTGTCACCTGCCCGAAAGTTGCACTCCCAACCACCGTATCTACAACGGCCGTTGCACTTGCGCCAGCCCCCGTTGTATCTCCCGAGGCCGCACTGATGACCACCTTCGGAGTCTGGTAGCTAACCTTTCCATTGGCATTCACCGTAGCATACCCCGAACCGCCATTCGTTATCTGAATCGTCGTTGTGGGATCTGAGCTGATCTGCAGGCCCATCACCGCCGTCCCCGTGGCAGCGATCCCCCCCGGGACCGTGGGAGCAAACACCGTGACGCCCGGAACCCCTATAATACCGGTTATCGAATCATAGCCATAGGTTCCACCCACGATCGCGGTCACGGGCATCTGGAACGTCTTGAGGGTGTTGATTGTCCCTGCCAATGCAACCCCGGAGGCAGTCACCGTCACGTTTCCGCCGTTGCTCAATAAATTGGCGTTTAGATTGAAAGTGCCAGCCCCACTGTCATTGCTATCCGCGTTGAAGATCATGTTCAGTTCATTGGCGATGGAGGTAATGTCGGCTCCTACGGTAATGTTCCCGGTCGCCTCTAACTTGAGCGTGGTCGCATTGTCCAGAGTCTTATTAATGGCGGCATTGACGCTGATGTCATATTCGGCCCCCGTGCCCGTTTGAATCGTCACGCTGGTTCCCTGATTCAGCGCTGCTGTGATATCGCTGTTCAGCACGACAGATGGATCACTTGGTGCGGTAAAGACCAAGGGATTGGCACCTGAAAAACCTCCAGGTGTGGTAGGCTCCGTCGAATCAATGGTGATGCTACCCGGATCCAGCAGCCACATCCCCGCTGATCCTTTTGAAGCGGATGCGTTGACCGCCCCGAAGGCCTGCAGATTCATTTTGGAAGAGGTCTCGACAAATCCGCCGTTCCCCCCTTCTACCCCGCCCAGTGCAGTCACTTCACCAAAAAAGGCCGTGTAGTCGTCTGACCAAAGAATCACCTTACCTCCGTCCCCGCTGACCTTTGCATCGGCACGGATTTCAGCCGTCGGAGCCATCACCACCGCTTTGGCGTTCGGTACTTCGGGATTCTTGCCCAGATAATCACCCCCCACCAACACCTGCCCACCACCCGCTCCACCGCTCGCATCTACTTTCGCATTTTCAAACATCCCCACCTTCTCACCAAGAAGTTGCACCTTACCACCCTTTGCACTATCGGAAGCGCCCACCACACTGATCTCACCTCGCAGGATCGTGGTATCTGCCGCCCGCAACTTTACCGTTCCACCCCCGTCCTTGCCCGCAGCCGTGCTGATCGATCCGGGGTCAGCAGTCACATTTTTAGCCGTCATCATGATTGATCCCCCGGTCTCCCTCTGCCCATCCAAGCTCCGTTGCAACGCCGCCACCACTCCGGTATTGAGAATGTCCCCCTCTCCTCCCGTCAACGTCACGCTACCATCCCCGTTTTCTACCAATCCCGTTGCCTCAATCACTCCCGTATTCTTGATGGCCATCGGAAGATAGCTTCCCTTTGCCTCCAGCACCGCATTCGCCGCCTGAATCACCCCCTCATTCACAATCTCTGCCGAACCCTCTGTCTTCTGACCTCCGTTTTCGGTCATCGGCTTCTCCGCCGCAAGTAGTCTCACCTTGTAATTTCCCTGACCCACCGCCTGTAAGGAAACCTCCGTCCCGCTCACCATTCCGACCGTCCCGTCTTTTGCCATCAGCTGTCCTTCGTTCTTTACCTCCTTGGCGATTAAAAATACGTCACCCTCTCTGGCGGTGATATTTCCCTCATTGATCACCGATGCGTCCGAGTTTCCCTTAAAGTTCAACTGCCCGCCCTTCATGAACTCCTCCGTATTCATATCGTGCGTGCTGGCCACAAAAGAAGCTGTGTTCACAACCCCGCCTGCCCCAACCAAAACTCCGCCTGGATTAATTAAAAAAACATTCCCGTTGGCCTCCAACGTTCCATAGATCGCCGATGGGTTGGCGGCCACGACTCGATTCAGAACCGCCGAACTCGAATTGGGCTGCACAAACTTTGTGAGTTCTCCATTCGCAATCGAGAAACTGTTCCAGTTGATCACCGCTCGGTCGGTATTTTGATTCACAACCAAAGTCGCTGCATCCGGACGATTGAATCCTGCCACCCCACCGACGACCTGCTCACCAGTGGGATTTGCGTAAAGAGCTGACGGAACAAGAGCAATTCGAACTAAGGCCAGGACGAGCAGAATTTGGATCCAAAACCGAACAGTTCTACCCCTGGAAAAAAAGACGGGGCTCTTCATGAGTAGCCTTGGCCTCATGAGATAACACCATTTTTTAAGACTCGGCCGCCCATACACCATATGGTGATCAGGCTTACTGCCGGAGCACTAGATTCAGAGGTCACGACTCAAACAACTACTGGCGGGGGGCAGTGGGTCAAGTAAAACACTGCCTGTAGTGTTTCGATTGTGAATAATTTGTATTTTATGTTTACGACTCAAGAAAAAACCGGTAGCAGTGGTTCATGAGCAAATTAAAACACCAAGCCACAAACATGTATTTATTCGCCGCGATACTCTTCTCATGCCTTTTTTGGACACACACGTCTTCTGCGCAGTGGATCATTTATAATTTCAGTCCGCAGGCGGCCTATCAGGCTAGTTACGGATTAACGAACAACACAAACTCATCCTCCACCAGCATCCTGACTAATGGTTGGCCAACTAACTGGAGCAATAGCACGACCAACAATCGGGGGATTCTAGCGGTCCAATTTTCTACCAACACCAACACACCCAATGTCATGACCTGTCTGCAGCCGTTGATCTACACCTATTCAACCAACACCAATACCCTAACTAACGCTAACTATACCAATGTGCCTCAGATTGCCCTGACTAACACCAATTCGACCGGCGTCGGTAGCCTTTCGAACGCCTGCTACATCTTGAGAGCTAATTTCACAAATTCCGTTTACATGGCCGGCCAATACTCCCTTGTTGTGACCAATGCGGGTACCAATGTGGGAACCAACTCAGTCGGAACTTTTAACTCCATATGCGTGGGATACACGACCACCAACATTGGAACCAATGGGGTTCCCACTGGAACCAACTATTACCCCGCAATTCTCCAACTAAAGATCTCAAGCCTTTCTGGCACCAATGTCACCAATGTTTTAAATCAACAACTTGTTTTGCCTCTAAGCATCAACACAGCCTTAACTAAAATCGTTAATACGAATACGAATTTCGGCTCCAATGCACTCATCTTTACATCAAACGTGATGTACTCGAACTTGGTGAAATGTATCCGCTCAAACAGCACCTATACAAACTTCTAAGATAAGAAGTCGCCCCTAAACTATTTGGTATAATATAAAAGACCGAGGCACACTGGCTCCACCCTTCCAGTGGTTGGGGTGTCTTGGTATGGGTGTTCTCTTCTTGGGATGTGGTAAGGTTCCGGAAGATAAACCGGCTACCCTACAGCCGGATTCGATCATCCGTACGATTGACCAGCCTAATTCTGCCCCTCTCCAGTTGGATTTTTCCCCGGCATGCCGGATTCGCTTAGGCCCCAACTTAAGCCTGACAGTCGCCCGCCCAAACCCGACATCTACTCCAACAACAATCTCGGAGGATGCCTCAGACTCTCTTGCCAATATGGCTTGGGCACCAGAAGACCTGGAAAACGGGTGGAATTGGGCCTTGGATGTGTTTGAACATCTCCCCGAACGTGATCGAGCCCCATTCATCGATCAGGTGGCCATGCTCACCCCTCCCTCTCTATGGAGCCGACTTGATCCAATCCTGGATCAACCGAACTGGGGTCCTGAGGTTCAAGACCGCCTGTTTCATCGTCTTTTGGAACTCCCTCTTCCCATGCAACTTCCCCGCCTACTACGCTTGGCGATGAACCCCTATCACCCATCCTCAAGCAAAGCCAACGCCCTTCTCCAAGCTTACTTTCCAGACATCACTCCCAGAGACTATCCCTCCTACCTTGGGCGCATGTCCCAGCCCTAGTTAGTTCTACTGATTTTCTTTTAGCTTTTGAAAACGAACCTTGCTGGAAGGATCTTAGATTAAGGTCTGCCAGCTTCTGCAGAGACCGGTGCAGCCACACCGCCCCAGGCACCTTCGTTAGGATCTTGATTCCCCTTCAAACGATACACCTTGGCCTTCGTGCTGGGTTGCTTGTCAGGGAGTCCCAGCACTGCACAAAAAGCAGACTTCACCGCATCACCCGCCTTTTCCATGCTTTTATCATCAGCTTGCCCGCTTGCTAGTGATCCCAGACCTGCCCCAGTTGGATTGGATGGTTTCGCTAGAACAGCAACCTCTCGCTTCTGTGTCGCTAAACGGCTCACCCTACTTCCCGCACCACCTACTCCCTCAATGTAGTAAACTTGACCACAAACAGACGGCTCATAATAAACTTGGTCTTTTTCGTCCATAGTCGCAAGCAAGGAGGCCTCAGGAGAGAGCACAGCTTTTCTTCCAAACACCTCTAGCGTAACCGCCTTTTGCATCCCAGGGCCCGCCCGTACCAAAACCGATTGCCTCCCCATCTCATCTTTCCCGAAACTTAATCGATACTCTTGTCCAGCCACATCCACTACTTTGCCTGCTGTCCCCAAAGGCATTTCATCGATCAAACATCCTTGTTCATCCCGTACCTCTAAACGCTTCGTCTTTTCATTTAAAACGACTTTACCCCCCGTCCCACTCTCGATCCCTGCTACAATACCAGCCGCTTGCTGGCCAGCAGGGTCAGGCAGAGAGGCCATACCCATAGTCATAAACGCAAGGCAAAGCATTGATGCCCACAACAGATAGTGCACTCGCATACGTCTGGTCTGCTCCCATAAAGCCTGCCCGTCCACAATTATTTCTCGCTGAATCAAGAATTTTTTGAATAAGTAGGAATCAACCTAATTCGATCGAGGCACATCCTTCAATCGCTGCTCCTTCCTCTTTTCCACCTCACCATTTATTTGTAAAATCTCGTCAGGTGTAATGGATCCCGGAGGAAGGAGGATCGATCCATTTGTGATCACGGTGTCGATT
>Ga0214917_10004324_pt1 | contig 15884 bp, 17 predicted proteins | sample LL_1208_BB_MetaG_FD_177983 | JGI IMG/M metagenome (GOLD analysis project Ga0214917, IMG submission 177983) | Freshwater microbial communities from Lake Lanier, Atlanta, Georgia, United States - LL_1208_BB | ecosystem: Environmental > Aquatic > Freshwater > Lake | place: USA: Georgia | collected... | reverse complement strand
TGTTGAACAATGATTCTTCAAGGAGTTCATATGACCAGCAAGAAGCTGAAAGTTGAGAACTGGCCAATCGACAAGCTGATTCCTTATGCCAGAAATCCACGCAAGAATGATCAAGCGGTTGAACAGGTGGCAGCGGCCATCAGGGAGTTTGGCTTTCGAGTGCCGATTGTCGCCAAGTCCGATGGCTTGCTGGTGGACGGTCACCTCCGATTGAAAGCTGCACAGAAACTTGGATTGAAGGAAGTGCCAGTCGTTCTGGCTGATGACCTGTCAGACGCGCAAATCAAAGCATTCAGAATCTCGGTGAATCGCATGGCTGAACTTGCTGAGTGGGATAATGAACTGCTGGCTCTGGAGTTTGCCGAACTCAAAGACCTTGGCTTTGATACCAGCTTGACTGGATTTGATGAATTGCAACTTTCAACTATCTTGAAAGAACCAAACTTTGAACCAGGGACTGAAGATGACCAAGGAAAACTTGATGAAAAAACCAAACAACAATGCCCAAACTGCGGACATGAGTTCTAAAGCTGTTCTTAAAATAGATTGGGCAACTTACGAAGCTGCAAAATATGCTTGTGAAAATTGGCATTATTCAAAGTGTGTGCCTCAAGGTGCTCTGATAAAAATTGGAGCATGGGAAAATGGAAAATTCATCGGCGTGATTATTTTTGGTCGAGGAGCAACAAACGAATTAGGCTCGCCATACGGATTGAAAAACACGCAGGTATGCGAACTTGTCAGAATTTCTTTGACGAAACATCAAACAACCGTCTCAAGAATAATGGCGATAGCAATAAAAATGTTGAAGAAAAAAGACCCCGGATTGCGTTTGATAGTTTCTTTTGCTGACTCAAACGAAGGGCATCATGGCGGGATATATCAAGCTACAAACTGGATATATTCTGGCAGATCGCCGGATTGTAAATTCCCAGTAATAAATGGTAAAACTGTACACCCAAGAGTTTTGTCTCACATGATATCGGATGGGAGAATAAAGGATAGAAAACAAGTTCCGACGGTAATGAAAAGAGGCAAACATAGATATCTAATGCCACTTGACGATGAAATGAGAAAAAAAGTACAGTGTCTTGCGAAACCATATCCTAAACGCGCATCAAGCAAAGAAATCGTTGCGCCTTGTGACCAACAAGGAGAGAGCGGTGTGAATCCGACTGATGCGCTCCAAATTCCACCAGAAAAACAATGAAATAACGGGCATTTGTCTTTTCAATGGCATTGTTGTAAACACGAACCAGCTTTCAAAAAGAAAAATCCCGACTGGCCGCAAACCATCGGGAATGGAACAAACCAGATGTGATGGTCGGTTCAAGGTGAACATAGTTCACTCTTGCCTCCATTGCAATATCAAGCAAGGAGGCTTTCGTGTCAGAAGAATTCGATTCCGAACTAGAAACCGGATTTACAATGATGCCGAACGTGGTCTGGGATATTGGCCTGTCTGGCAACGAGATGATCGTGCTTCTTAGGATTATCTATCGAGCTGGCTTGCGAGGTCAGTGCTTTGAATCCAGAGTCAGCATAGCTAAGGCTTGCGATATTCATGAGCGAACTGTCGGAACAATTTTTGCGGAACTAGAAAGCCTAAATATCGTGCAAATCATAAGGCGGCGAGCTGAGAACAAGCCGAATCTCATTCGCGTCCGACATCCTGCCGCTTGGATAAGCAAATGTAAAAAAACTGCAACGAAGGAGCAACCTCAGGATCTCAGATCCGGAGGGCTTAGGATCTCAGATCCGGAGCCTCCGGATGTCAGATCCTATGGAACTATATTCCCTGAACTAAACTCCATTGAACAAGATTCCTTTCTTAATACGGTTGCAACGGCTGAAGCCGCTGCGCCTCAGAAGGCCATTGAGCCAGAAGTCTTGATTGATGAGCCAAAAGCCAAAGCTCAGAAGTCAGCAGGTTCGCTTATCTTTGAAGCATATCGAGAAGCCTATCTCAGACGGTACAACGTGGAGCCGCTGAGAAACTCCAAGACCAATGGTATTTGCAGCCAGATTTCCAAACAATTACCGCTTGATGAAGCCATTGCCTTGATGCACTTCTTCCTTCAGCAGAACGTCGCTTTCTACATCCAGCGCGGCCATGCCATTCAGCTTGCCTTAGGCGACCTTCAAGCCTTGCGAACAAATATGTTGAACAACCAAGCAATGTCTTCTAGGCAGGCCCAACTTGCTGACAAGCAGCAGGCACAGAAAAACGCTTTGCAGAACTATCTGGAGAATAGGGAAAAGTATGCTCTCAAGTAAAACCATTACTTTTATCGTTGGAGCCTTTGCGGCCAATGGCATCGAGCTGAATGAAGGAGCGATGGCAGTCATCGAAGCCGCCTTGGAAGACCAAGACGAGGAGCTTGTCAGGAACGCAACCACCAATGCCTTGAAAAAAGGCGAACGCATGAGCCTGGCCGCCATCAACAAAGAGCTGGCCGAACTAAAAGGCGAAAGAGTCTCAAAGAAAGACGCTGCTGCATTGGCTGAGAGAGCCTTTGCCTTGCTTCGGTATCCACAGCGAACAGGCCAGAGCGCGGCTCAAAACCACGATCCAGAGGCATACGCTCTGCTGACCTCAATCGGCTCTTGGTGGGATGTTCACAATCGTTCCGAGTTCGACCTCAAAGGCTTGAAGCAAGACCTCAAGGAACTGGCACCAAAGGTTATCAAAGAACGCCAGCAAGCCGCCTTGACTGCCTCGACTGATGAAAGACTCAAGCTCGCGCCTGAAACGCAGCCACGGCCTTCTTTGGAAGTCTTTGTGCCCGATCCAGATATTGCTCGGAAAATAGAAGAAATGACGAAAGCTAATCTTGCAAAGCTGAAGGCAAAGCGATGAACCACGATAAACTTGAACGCAAGAACCTCATCTTCCACCTCGAAGGCCAGCTCAAGAAAGGCTATCCGAGGCAAGTCATGAATCAACAGCTCATCAAGGAAGTCTCTGAGAAGACCATGATGAGTCGAGCCTGGCTTATCAAAATGGAAGTGCCAGTCGATATGGCTGGAGATTGCAGCCAAGCCATGACTTGGGTTCAGTCGAGAATCCATAACTTCATCGGTGCTGGCTTCTACCACCTCGGAACCGAGGCAGCCATCAAGGAAGTCTCAATTGATGGAAAGAAGCAGGAAGTGCCTTTCTGGTTCATTCATGTTGTTCATCCGGAATACAAAGACCCAAGAGATTGCGTGGAGAAGTGCGTGGATTACAACCACAAAGAATGGTCAACGTGAGAACTTGCGGCGAGATCTCATATTGATAGGCAGATTGATGTACACTGTTGAAAACAGAGGTCATCAATGGAAATCGAACTGATTCAAAAGATTCTGCCGCTTGATTGTGGAAAGACCGGCAAGCTGGTGCTGCTCATCATGGCCGCACACCTCAGCGAGAAACAATGGTTCGTAAAAGACCTGATGGAAATCATTGGCGGAGATGCCAAGACGGTTCGCTTCGCATTGCGTGAGCTTGTGGACAGAAGGCTTGTGAACCTGGTCGGCAAGACGGAATTGCAAGCCAACATCTTTGAACTCAACGTCAAAGAAGTCCTTAAGTACCAGCTACCATACCTCGACCGAGATACGCGTTTCGCTTTAGAACGTCTTGGGCGTCAAGCTCAACAACACCATCTTCCTCGCAGCACTCGACCAAAGCCTTGAGAAACAGCTTCACGAGCTTGCTTGCCAAGCCAGGTGAGACTTCAATCTTGCAGTTCTCTGTCACGTCATTGCGAAACAGACAAACCACATGATTGAAGCTCATCTGCTCATCCAGCATCACGGAATAGAACTGGCCTTCAACCAACGAAAGCTCGTACTCGTTCATGCGCTCGATGATGTACTGGTAAACATCGCAAAGCGTGTTTTCTTCAGCCAGTCGAAGGATTTCTTGTCGTTCACTGAAAGACAATTTCAGTTCTTTGATGTCTTGCGTTCGGCCAATCAGAGCATTCACTCAGCAGACTCCACAGCATTGTCGAGCTTGAACAACATCAACGCAGCAACGGCTTTCAAAGGATTTACCTTGTCCTTCAAGGCGTCCTCGAAATACTTCACGTCCTCTTTGGCTTTCTTGTAGTTCTCGTTGCCTTGCACTTCACGTTTCGCACGTTCTGTTTCAACAAGCGCTTCAGCCAGACGGTTTTCCATCTCTTCGCGTGACAAATTGCAAAGGTCTTGGACGTGTTCAATATCCAATTCCTTTGAGATTTGAGCTGCGAGTTTCTCAGGAATGCCTTGTTCTTCAATCAGAAACGAACGCGATGACCACAGTTCATCTTGCATGTTTGTGCCTCCATGTTATTTGACTAGCCGCTTCGTATAGCAGAAGATTGCCTAAGATGAAAGCATGGAAGGCACAATGAAACTGACCAACGCACAACACGAAGAAGCACTCCGAGCCATACGCAATGGCGCTTCTGTGCATCAGATTGCGGCAAAGTACAAACTCAGCATTGATGAATCAAACGAACTGATTGCAGTCGTTGCAAGAGAAACACGCGAAGGTGCAAGCAGTCATCGCATCATGCTCCGCGCTTTGTTGCGTGAGCAAGCACCGCTGGCGTTGAAGACGTTGGTTGACCTTTGCCAGCCGAACTTGAACGTCGAGAATCAAATGGACTTGCAGGTACTGAACCTGCGACTCAAGGCTGCTGAGAAAATTCTTGGCTATGCAAGCCGCATGATGATTGAAGATGTCGTGACTGGCATGGTGGAAGCTGGTAAGGAAGAACAGATGCAAGAAACGCTGTTCGACTTTGAATCGGTTGTCAATCCAGATGGTGGCACGACTCTTGTCGCGCAACCTAAACTCAAGTTGGTTGAGAATTGAGATGCAGCTTACACTTCCGAAGCCGTATTCATCGTGGCAAAAGCATCTTATCAATGAAAAAACGCGATTAATTTGCCTGGCACTAGGGACAAAGGTCGGTAAGACTTTAGGCGGAGCTGGTCGCATTGCGAACTTCAGTTTCCAAGCTCCACGCGAACAAGCAGCACTTTATCGAATTGTCGCTCCGACATATCAGCAAGCCAGCATCACTTACAAATATCTTGACCGATTGTTTCCACAGGTGCTTCCGCCTCAAGCTGGATTGACTCCTGAGCAATACAAAGCAGCGCAGCATCAATGGTCACAACTCACGCCAGAGCGCAGCGAATCGCGCATGAGAATGAAGTGGAATCACAACGGTGCAATCATTCAGTGCGTTCATGCTCAAGATCCAGAACGTAGCATTGAAGGTGAGCGCACACACGGAAACCTAATTGACGAAGCTGCAAAATGTTCAGCTCAGACATTCGCTTCGGTTATGTCCACAACTTCGCAAACTGGCGGCTGGATTGCTTTGACTTCAACTCCAAGAGGTAAGAACTTTTTCTACGATTTATACCGCCAATGCCAAGAACACATGGCTTGGTCAGAAAAGCACCAAAAACCATATGAAATGTTCTGTGCAACGGCCAGGACGATTGATTCGCCTTATGTTGACAAGCGCGTGGTTGAGCAGGCGAAGCTCTCACTGCCTGACAGGCTGTTCCGCCAGCTTTACCTTGCCGAGTTCCTTGATGACGGTTCGGTCTTTGTCGGGCATCGAGATTGCGTTGAAGGCGATTTGATTGACGTTCACGGCAAGATGCAAGCCTGGCAGGTACCAGATGCCAAGACACGCAAGGTGGTCATCGGAGCCGACTGGGCAAAGAGAACGGACTATGGCGTCTTCATTGCCTTCGAAGTTGGAACCTCAAGACCGCGAGTCGTTGGCTTTCGCCGCTTCCAAGGCTTGGACTACAAGGTCGCCATTCGAGAGCTGTACCAGTTCACCGAGCAGTTCAACGAAGTCCTGCTGATTCGCCATGACCGCACTGGTATTGGTGACGTCATCAACGATATGCTCTCAAACTTCAGTTGTCCGATTGATCCGATCGTGTTCACCAACGAAAGCAAGTCATCAATGGTTGATGCCTATATGGTGGCCATTGAGACACGGAACCTCGTTCTGCCGAACTGGCTTGACCTCATCAAAGAGCATGACAACTACGACGTGAAGATGAGCGTCCTTGGAAAGCCAACCTATTCGGCACCGCCTGGATTGCATGACGACATCGTGACCGCCTGCTTCTTGGCTTGGTCAGCCGTCCTTGAGACTCAAGACCGTGTATTTGATGTGCGTTTCTTGGAAGACCTGCCAAAAACTGCGCTTTCCGTGGAGTCGTGGTACGCTAACCTCGCCGACGAAAACGATGACTTCTGACGCAATCCATCACCAACCGGAGCAGAGACAAGATGGCCTTGGTCGTGCAGCTTAAAAAAGGCGAAGCACTCAGAGTCGGTGACCAAGTGTTGATCGTAAGCGCAAGCCGTGGTGCTCGCATTGTCCTGGACGCTCCAAAAGATGTGAAGATTGAACGGCTCGGAGTCTTGCACGATGAGGAACAACGAGATGCGGAACGACAAGGAGCGGTCATCGTCAAAAGAGCGAATGAGGCGAAAGCCAAGGAGTGATTATTCGCTTCGCTATATTGATCCCAACGGAATGCCTTCAGATGAGCCTTTCAACTCGGCATGGTCGGTTGAAACCAAGGCATTTCTGACAAGCCAGAACCTAAAGGCTTTGTTCTTCAGCGAGGATTGGGTTTTCATTTGCGTCGATGCTTACGCTCAACCGATTTCGTCATTGCCGTTGCAGGTCATCCGCAAAGGCTCCGAAGATGGACAAGCTGTCGAGAAGCCAGTTCAATTCCATCCAGTGTCTCAGCTTCTTGAGAATCCAAACCAGTTCGTTGATGGCGTGGCTTTGAAATACTCGCTTGCCTGCGACTACGTTCTCGGTGGCAACTCGTTCCTGTACCATGCCAAGCAAAACAAACAGGCATACCACATCAGCTTTGACCGAGTGCAGTACAAGCTCGATGGCAACGGCTTGCCTGAAAGTTACATCGTCTATCCAGACAATGAAGAAATCATTCCAAATGTGACCAAAGGAATCACCATCCAGCTTTCCGAGATGGTTCACGTTCGCAGACCGAACCCAAGCTCACCAATCTGGGGCCTTTCGCCATTCGTTCCAGGTAGACGCTCGGTTCTTTTCAATCGTTACTCTCAAGACTACCTGAACAGCTTCTACCTCAAAGGAGCAACGCCTCAAGGCATCCTTGAGATGGAACAATCAGCCAATGAGCAGTCTGTTCTCCGCTTGCTGCGCTCGTTTGAGTTGGCTCACACTGGCAGACGCAACCAACGCCGCACGATGCTTTTGCCGAAAGGCGTGAAGTGGTCTGCTGCCGACCACAAGATTGCCGACCAGCAAATCGTTGACCTCGTTCGCATGAACCGCGAGACAATTCTCAACACGCTGCACATTCCGAAGCACGTCGTGTCTCTTCAAGAAGCTGGCTCGCTCGGCTCAGAAGAACACAAAATGGCGCTTAAGTATTTCTGGACAGCGGCTTTGCTTCCAACGGCAAATGCTTTGGCTGCCTCTTTGACCAAACACTTCCGTCAAGCCGGAATGCTGGCAATCAATGAAGAGCTGCGCTTTGACACGTCCGAAGTAGCAATCTTGCAAGATGACCTCAAGGCCAATGCTGAGACAGCGAATTTGCTTCTCAAGACGCATACGCTCAACGAAGTTCGTGCTCAGGTCTTTGGTTTGCCTCCACTACCAGAAGGCGACTACACGCCTGGTGTTGCTCAACCGTTGCCAACGCTTGGTTTGACGTCAGCAGAACCAATGCCTCAGCCGGAACTGCCAAAGCTGGAGGTCATCGAAGCAGTTGAACCTCAGCCAGTATCAGAAGAACAGCCGGCGCAAGTTGAGATGCCTCAAACTAAGGAACTTGGCCGCTATGCTTCTCAGGTCAAAGCAAACGAGGACAGCTTGGACGCTTACCTGAAGAAAGAGCTGCCAACAGTGACTGAAGCTGCGTTGGACTTCCTTGCTCTTGAAGCTGAGACAGCGGTCAAAACGCTGCGTTCAAGCAAGGGCATCAAGGCAGACCTTCCATCAGCAAAAGAATACAAAAAGCGTTTGGATAAGGCGCTCAAAAGCCTTCAAAAGCAATACAATGAGAAGTTCAATGAACCGCTTGAAGCCTCGATGAGCCTTGGCTATGACCTCCAAGCGAACATGATATTCGACAAGCCGAGCCGTGACGCTCTGCTCGCTGCCAAGCAAACAGATGCCAAAGGTCGCGCTGCTGCCTTGGAAGCTCGCAACATCGAAACCTTCAAGAACGTCAGCAAGACAACCACCGACCGCGTGATGAAGATTGTCCAAAAAGGAATCGAAGATGGTATTTCAGTCGATGACGTGGCAAAGCTGATTGTCGAGGACTCAATCAAGATTGGTGCAAGCCGCGCTCAGACGATTGCCAGAACGGAAACGCTCACAGCCGTTTCACTTGGACAGGCATCAATGATGGAGCTTGCTGCAAAGGCGATTCCTGGCCTCAAAAAGAGCTGGATTTCATCTCAAGACGAAGACGTCCGTGAGTCGCACAAAGCGGTGAATGGTGAGATTCGGGATAGTGACGAAAAATTCAGCAATGGTTTAATGTATCCAAGAGATCCGGATGCCGAACCAGGCGAGTCAATCAACTGCCGATGCGTCCTAGTGACTCTGGCACCGGAAGACCTTGAAGATTATCGTGCTGAACTCGAAGCACTGAAGGAGAATGCAGAATGATTAAGTCAATGAAGGAAGCCAAGTTCAAAGCACTTGGCCAAAAGGCAGCAGACAACGCGGTGGTTATCGAAGGCTACGCCAATCGATTCCTGAGCGATGCTTACAATGAGCGCATGGATCCATTGAGCGTCAAACTCGAACGCTACAAGCAGAACCCAATTCTTCTTTTCAATCACGACATGAACTATCCTGTTGGCAAGGTCATTTCCGTGGAGCCTCGTGAAGACGGCTTGTTTGTCAAAGCTGCCGTCAGTCATGCCGACCACGAAAAGGTTGCCTATGTGCGCGAGCTGGTTGCCGATGGTACGCTCTGCACTTTCTCTGTGCGTTTTGCTGGCGAGCAAGTGGTCGAAGACCCAGAAGTCGCTGGTGGTAAGCTCATCAAAAACTGGGAATTGCAGGAGGTATCAATCGTGTCCATTCCAGCGCAACCGGATTCCACATTCTCATTGGCAAACGCCAAGTCACTCGGCGAAGCTCGTCAGATGGTTCTTAAGGCCAAAGGCGCGATGGTCGCTCAAGTGGCTGCTGAACACATTGCGAAGCTCGAAGAGGCTGGCGAAAAGAAAGACGAACTGCTTGAGAAGATTGCTGAGCAGTCTGGCAGTGAGCCTGGACAGCTTGCCGAAGTTCTCGCAGGCAACGTGACTCCAGTTCCAGAGCCTGTGCTGTCGGCACTTGCTTCGGTTCTTGGTATCGACTCCAACATGCTTGCGGAACACAACGCTCACGACGTTGAAGCTCAGAAGAAGATGGAAGCTGAGAAGTCTGAAGAGAAGATGGACGAAAAGCCAGAAGAAATGAAGGAAGAAGCGAAAGCGGATTACGCTCCTTTGTCTCAGGCTGTGCAAGAATGCGTCTCTGAGAAGATTCCTACACTTATCAAAGAAGGCAAACCTCAAGAACAAGCTGTGGCGATTGCAATCTCGATGTGTTCAAAAGAAAAAGGTTGCTCAGACTTCCAACCAAGCCGTGAGATGATGGTCAAGTGGCTTGATGATTGCGACAAAGTGAAGCAAGCTGAACAGGAAGGCACACCTCAAGAATCGGTCGCTGTACCGAACAAGGAACCAGAAGGCATGAATGATAACGCGCTTTTGATGTTGATGAAGTCTCAGCTTGAGATGCTCGGTGCGATTTCCGTCAAGCTCGACAAACTGGCTGAAGTATTCATGGCCGCACAAAAAAAGCCAGAAGTCGAAGTTGAAGTTGAGGAGCCGGAAGCGGAAATGCCACCAGAGGCAACCGAGCAAATGAAGGCTATCCTTGACCGTTACGAGGCCAAGCTGAAAGGCTTGCTCGCTTGAAAATTCTGTCCGTGTGATACACTGTTACTCGGAGCCTCATGAAGAGGCGTTTAACTTTGCGGCAGTCAGCCGCTTTTGGAGGAATGTATGTCGAATCTTGAAAAACGGCTGGCTGAGTTTGAAAGCAAAGTTCAGTCTGCTGTCGGTGAAATCGAAAAGGCCAAGTCGGCTGGTATCGTTGGTGGAGCTACCAGCTTCAGCAACCAAAGCAATAGCGACGAGCAAAGACTTCTCGCTTCTTTTGGCTGCTCAAACGTCAAGCAGTTGCTCGAAGTAAACGTCGCTCATCCTCGCTTTGCACACGTCAACGACAATCTGAAGTCTGCTGTTATGCAGCTCAAGAAAGACATGGACATCGCTCGCATGTCGGCTCAGATTTTCGGTGGACAACCTCAAGACCGTGGCGACGAAGACCGCGCTGCTCACGTCAAAGGCGTTCTTGAAACTCCTTTCGCTCGCATGGTTGACCTCAAGGCTCGCTTGAAGAGCTTCTCTTCTACAGTTGCTAGCGACGGCGATGAGTGGGTTCCTACAGCTATCTCGGCTTCCTACATCGAAGAGTATGAACTTGAGAAGAAACTGGCTGCTGCATTCCGCGAAATCCCAATGAGCAGCAATCCATTCGAATTGCCTGTTCAATACGGCGTGACCAAAGCTCGCTTGATTGGCGAAGGCGCTGCTGCAACTGACGCAAACTTCGGAACCGAGAAGATTCAGTTCTCCGCTCCTAAGTTGGTTGAATACTACCTGTTGCCTGAAGAACTGAACGAAGACTCTGCTCCTGCAATCCTTGAGCTGGCTCGTCAGGACGTTCTCTCTGCTCAGTTGCGCGCTGTTGAAGACGCAATCATCAACGGTGACACGACTGGAACACATATGGACAGCGACACAACCGCTGCAAGCTCCAACCGTAAGGCTTGGAAAGGCCTTCGTAAGCTCGCTTTGGCTGCTTCTTCGACTGTTTCTTTCTCCGGCGCTGGCGTGACTAAGACTGGCTTGGACGCAATGCGTAAGTTGATGGGCAAGTACGGCACGAATCCAAAGGAACTCGCTTGGGTTGTCGGACCTTCGGCATACGCTCAGCTCCTGAACATCGACGAAGTTGCTACTGTTGAGAAGTTTGGCCCACAGGCTACTATCCTCAGCGGTGCTCTCGCTGTGTTCCGCGGTATCCCAATCGTTGTTTCTGAGTTCATCCGTGAAGACGTGAACGCTTCTGGCGTGTACGACGGATCCGTTGTGAACCGCACTGTGTTGCACCTTGCAAACGTCCGTCGTTTCTACCTCGGTCGTCGTCGTCCAATCCGCGTCAAGGTTCAGCAAGATGCTCGTGCAGAGTATGATCGTTGGCAGCTCGTTTCTTATCAGCGCGTGGACTTCAAAGGCCACAAGCAAGCTGGTGAGACATATGCTGGCGGTGAGACATCTGCTGAACGTTCATCTGTTCTTGGAATCAACATCCTCGCTTGATGACCTCAAGCAAGGTATGATGAGAGCAGCTTAACCGCTGCTCTTTTTTTTGCCTTAAAATACTGAGGTTCAGATATGGCTGTGGTCAATCTGCCGCTTGTTCAAATCAAAGAGTTTGAAACAAGAGAGCTGTTTCAATTGCGTGAGGTGTCTCCAGGCACCTATCACATTCCTTTGCAGATTGAAGGCAACTCAATTCTGTCGAGCTTGCTCGTCACTCACGTTTCGCCAGATGCCTCAATCCATGTGAATTACTTTCAAACAACAACAGGCGATGAGAACGAAGAACGCACACCTCTGATAGGCCATAGCCCAAAAACAAGCGGCTCTCAGGCAGCCGACACGATTATCGTGGCTCGCGTTCACTTGAAACCTGTCTGCGAGGTCGTCATCAGTGGTGGCAATGTGACATTCGGCCTTATGGTCACGATGGTTTCAGCTTTTGCCTCGGATATTGAAAGCTCGCTGTTCAAAGATGGATACATGGTTGTGGGAACCGAGCGCGGTATTCCGCTCATGACCATTGACGACAACACTGGACAGATGAAGTTCATGCGCTCCAAAGAAGGCCAGCTCATCATGCGTGAGTCTTCTGAAGGAACGCCTCTTCATTTGACTCACTCAGACCGCTTGCTACCATTCCAGCGCAAGGTCTGTCTTGCACATCAGCTTTTCGACAAGGCTATGAAGTTCAGCCGCTTCAGCGTTGTCTCGGCAAGCGACTATCGAGTGACGGTACAGGTCAACGGCTCGCTCGCTTTGAGCGCCAGAACGTCCAAGTATCAACCAACGACTGAGCTAAACTTGGAGCCTTACAAGGTCGCGCCAACTGGTTCTCTGGTTACCATTGAGGCACATCGTTTTTCTGAAGAAGATGACGGTACATTCGATGTGTACTTGCGAGGCTATGAGTTCATCAACGAAGACGAGGAAACTATGAGCAGCTTGACGAAGGTCGTTTACAACAAGAGCGGTGCGCTCATTTTGCCGTTTAAGGCGGTGGCTTGGGAAGATGACAACTCGGTCAATCTGGCTGACGCTGACGGCCTTGGATTGGACGATTTCGCTGGTGTCACTCAAGACGGCATCGCGCACCTCGGCTATGGCATCATTCACAAGATTGGCGAAGTACCAAACGCACTCATTGGTCTTGGTGCCATCGCTGGACAGCCTGTCTTCCTTGGCAGTGTTCCAGGCCAGTTGACTCTTACGCCTCCAACAAGCGGCACAATCTTCCGCATCGGTCGTGCAGAGCCACCAAGTGGAGCGCACACTGGCGAAGCAACCTCGTTGTTCATCGATCCACAAATCATCTCAGAGGCATGAAATGAGTGATTCACAACGTAAAATATTCATCGATGGAATACCGATGGAATCAGTAAAAGATGACCAAAAATTGGTAACCTTCTTTGAAGAATTTGATGATACTATTTACCAATCTGCAAACAGGAAGTTTGAGCAGTTGTGCGAAAAGTACGACAAGAAGGCGACGTTGACTATTCTTGTCAAATTTGAGGAGTCGTGAATATGGCCACGCAGAATTTTCAGTTGATTCATTGGGATGGCACGAAGCAAAAACGTGTTGAATCCCAGACCATGGAACTCAAGCTCGGCAAGTTGGCCATTGGCTCGCTTGCTGACATCCGCGAAGTGTCTGGCAAGCTCGACGTTGCTGGAATTGCTCTGACAAACCTTGGTGCTCCATCGGTTGATTCTGATGCTGCTACAAAAAAGTTTGTTGATGATTCGATTGCTGCAATCAGCTCCGGTTCATTGGCTGCCTTGGAAGCAGATGTTGACCAACTTCAAACCGATTTAGCTCAAGAGATTCTTGATCGCGCTTCTGGCGATGCAAGTACATTGTCTTCCGCTCAAGCATATGCCGATCAAAAGGTTGCTGATTTAGTAAACTCAGCTCCAGCGGTCTTGGACACTCTGAAAGAGCTTTCCGATGCACTTGGTGGAGATGCAAACTTTGCCACTACAATCACAAACTCCATCTCCGCTGTTCAAGCTGAAGTTGACGCAGTTGAACTTGCTTTGACTTCTGAAACTACTGCTCGTCAAGGTGCTGATAGCGCACTGGATACTCGCCTCACCGCTGTTGAATCTTTCAAAGATTCTCAGATTTTGTTCGTTAGCAAGTCTGGTAGCGATGTTACTGGTACAGGTGGACAACACAAGCCGTTTGCTTCGATTGGAGCAGCTCTTGCTGCAATCACGGACGCATCTCCGACCAAGCGTTACCTCATCAAAGTTCTTGCTGGTGCATATACAGAAAGCGCAATCGCACTGAAAGCCAACGTCTTTATTTGCGGTGACCAAAAAGAAGCGGTTCGTATTAGTGCATCGAGTTTTGCGCTTGCATCTGACTTCAGTGGAAGCGGTGACCATCGCTCTGGAATTTCCAAAGTCATTCTTGCAGCAGGAAACTGCAACTTCGATTGGTCTGCTGTTACCTCAGCGGCAGGAAAATTGTACTTCAGCGAAGTTTCTATCAATGGCAGCGTCACGCTGACTGGACACAACAACGCAACTGCTCAAGCGTATTTTGATTCTTGCTTACTCTATAGTTCTTTGACAATCAGCGGAATCAATGTTGGTGTATTCAACAACAACATTTGCTTCGGAAACGTCAACCTTAACCAACATCCGAACGGCGGAATGGCTACCATTCTTGCTGCGACTGGTGGACAGGTTAGCGGAACCGTCACGCTCACAACAACCGTAAGCGATTTCAATCGTCGATGCGCGCTGTTCGCGAAGAACTTCTATATGGAATACGTCACTATCAACGGTGCGTCTTCTTATGCAGACATGAACGAAGGCTCGTTGCCTCGCTCACATGACCGCATTCTTTCTCAGAACGGCGGAAACATTGTTTACATAACATCGAGCGCACCTCACGCAGCAAATGTGAGAAACCTCGGTGAAGCTGGCAAGCAATATAGCTATGTGTTTGGTTATGTTCACGCTTCCAGTGACAGTGATTTGTATTTGATTTCGATGGGCGCAGATTACAATCCTTCAAATACTGGCCGCTCTATATTCTTGGAAGCAGACAGTTATGGTCTTGCTTCAAATGTGAACGGCGGAGACATCAATCTCATCACTGCCGCAACATCTGGCACAGGTGTACGCGGTAAGTTGAAACTTGATGGACGTGTCATTGATGTTTCAGCGAAAAAGATTGTTGACCTTGCCTCTGGTACAGATTCAACTGACGCAGTGAACAAAGCACAACTTGATGTTGTCTCTGGCGCTGTTTCAACCGAGCAATCAAGAGCAGAAGCTGCTGAAGCCGCTTTGGACGTTCGCCTTGATGTTCTCGAAGGTTCTGGCGCTGGTTCCGTTGCCAAGGCTCAGCTTGATGCTCAAGCCTATGCTGACGCTGCTGTGTTGGTCGAGAAAAATCGCGCTGAGGCTGCTGAATCTGCGCTCCAAGGCGAAGTCGATGCTGCTGAAGCCAGCATTGCACAGGAAATCCTTGACCGCGCCGCTGCCGTTTCTGCTGAACAAGTTCGCGCTGAAGCTGCTGAACTTGCACTGCAAGGTGAAGTAGACGCAGTTGAGTCTGCTCTCGCTCAGGAACTGCTCGACAGAGCCGCTGCTGATACAGCTCTCCAAGGCAGCATCGACACCGTTGCTGGTGGCTTGGCACAAGAGCTTCTCGACCGCGCTGCTGCTGACACAGCATTGCAAGGCGAAATTGATGCGGTTGAAGCTGACCTCGCTCAAGAGCTTTTGGACAGAGCCGCAGCCGTTGCAGCGGTTCAAGCAGAAGTGGATGCCGAAGAAGTTCGTGCGGCTGCTGCTGAGTTGGCGCTTCAAGGCGAGATCGACGCAGAGGAAACTCGTGCATTGGCTGCTGAAGCTGCAATTCAGGCTGAAGTTGACGCTGAAGAACTCGCTCGTGCAGCAGCAGATACTGCTTTGCAAGGCGAAATCGACGCTCTCGAAGTGGTCGTTTCTGAACTCAATCTCATCAGCAAAACTGCCGACGCTGCAATCTCTGCCGGAAAGGTTTGCTTTATCAAGTCCAATGGCAACATCGACTTGGCTGACGCTGACTTGGATATGAGCGATAATGCCTTGGTCATCGCTGCTGCAAGCATTGCTTCCGGCGCTTCTGGCAAGGTTGTCATCAAGGAAGGCGCGATTGTTGGAGGCTTCTCTGGGCTTGTTCCAGGCAAGAAATGCTTTGTCTCCAAGACCGCTGGTGAAGTGGTTCAGTCTTTGGCTGGCTTCGCATCAGGCAACTCGGTGTATTGTGTTGGACGTGCTATCTCTGCAACAGAGATTGCTTTCCAACCAGTCTTTGAGTTTGAATACTGATTGACCTGGCGAGGTGGAGAAATCTGCCTCGCCTTTTATCAAAGGATTGAACAATGACTCAGCGACT
>Ga0214917_10004323_pt1 | contig 15885 bp, 10 predicted proteins | sample LL_1208_BB_MetaG_FD_177983 | JGI IMG/M metagenome (GOLD analysis project Ga0214917, IMG submission 177983) | Freshwater microbial communities from Lake Lanier, Atlanta, Georgia, United States - LL_1208_BB | ecosystem: Environmental > Aquatic > Freshwater > Lake | place: USA: Georgia | collected... | reverse complement strand
GTGCCGTTCGTCAGCGGTTTCCCGAATCCAAGGTCGGGATTCACACCCACAATGATTGCGGGTTGGGAGTGGCCAATGCCGTGGCCGCGGTGCAAGAGGGAGCGTTACAGGTCCAGGGCACGATGAATGGGTACGGGGAGAGAACGGGCAACTGCAATTTGACCACTCTCCTCCCTATTCTTGAATTGAAACTCGGCCGCAAAGTCCTGCCAGAAGGAAACCTCCGCCAACTCTCGGAACTCTCCGGTTTTGTCGATCAACTGGCCAACCTGCATCATGACCCGCGGGCACCGTTTGTCGGCCGTACGGCCTTCGCCCACAAGGGCGGCATGCACGTGAACGCAGTCAACAAACTGGCGGCCAGTTTTGAGCACATCCCGCCCGCCTTGGTGGGCAACAACCAAAGGATTTTAGTGGGAGAACTTTCGGGGGGCGCCAACGTTATGATGAAGGCACGCGAATTGGGCATTTCCTTGGATGAAAAAGCCGCCTCCACCCGCAACATTCTCGCCCACATCAAAAAACTGGAAAAAGAGGGTTACGAATTTGAGGCCGCCGACGCCTCGTTTGAACTCCTCGTGCGACGTTCGCTCGAAAAACTGCACGCCCCGTTCCAACTCGAATCCTACAAGGTGGAAGTCGCCCGGGCCCGGCCCAAGGCCCGTGAAACCAGCAAGGCAACAGTGGTGGTTCGGGTCGGCAAAAAGGCCCGCAAGACCTCCGCCACCGGGGACGGTCCGGTTAACGCGCTCGATGCCGCCCTCCGCAAGGCACTCCTGCCCGCCTTCCCTGCCCTCAAAAAGATGAAGCTCATCGATTACAAGGTTCGGATCGTCAACTCCCGGGGTGGAACGGCTGCAAGGATCCGGGTTCTTGTGGAATCGACCGATGGACAGCGGGAATGGGGCACGGTGGGGGTCTCCACCAACATCATCGAGGCCAGCGCCTTAGCCTTGAACGACAGCCTCTCGTACATCCTCCTCCCCAAATCCTAATTCCTCTTTAGCTTTTAACCTGCTTGGCTTTATTTAGCCCAAGTGATGAGACGCAGCTCATGGGCCTGGGTCAGGGATGGATGCGAAGGCCGAACCCGGACATTAAAGTGATAGTTTCCGGAGTCTTCCACGGAGATACGCCCGGCGTAATCGTGCCAACCATCCACCGGATTGCCCTTGGGCTCGAGAAGCAAAACCTTGGAGTTTCCACCCACATCCGCCACCTCCAGATAGGCCTCCACCGCAACCTCATGGGGCTGGAGCGACCCAAGGAATACCTTGGCGGAAACGGGAACCATATCCCCAACGCTCACCGTGGTTTGGGCTGGGCCGTTCCAAGTCACCGCATGGGAGCGAACCTGCGCCCATACTTTGCGGACTTTATCCTTCCAGACCGCCAACTCCCTCGATTTCGCCCAGTTATTCTCTGAGAACATCCGCCCCTTCTCTGCCGCCTTGCGGTAAAACATCGTGGCATAATCCTCAACCATTCGGGAGGTGTTATAGACCGGACCGATGGTGGCCAGACTTCGCCGCACCCGTTCAATCCAGCGCTTGGGAATGCCGGCCGAGTCCTGGTCATAATACAGGGGGACAATGTCCCGCCGCAGAATTTCGTAGATGGAAAAGGCATCGAACTCGTCCTGCACTTCCGGCTCCAAACGGAACGTGTCGTCCCCAATCGCCCACCCGTTTGTCCCGTCGTAGGCTTCGTCCCACCATCCGTCCCGCACACTGAAGTTGAGACAGCCGCTGGTGATCACTTTTTCCCCGCTGGTACCGCTCGCTTCCAGGGGTCGGGTCGGGTTGTTCAGCCAGACGTCACAGCCGTGATAAAGGAAGCGGGCCACGTTAAAATCATAGTTTTCAACAAATACGATCCGGTTTTTAAACTGGGGCATGGCGGAAATCTGCACAATCTGCTGAATCAGCCGCTTGCCCCCCTCGTCCGCCGGATGGGACTTTCCGGCAAAGACGAATTGGACCGGACGCTCCGGATCGTTCACGATCTCCGCCAACTTATCCAAATCACGGAAAAGCAGGGCCGCCCGCTTGTAGGTCGCAAACCGTCGGGCAAATCCGATCGTCAACGCCTTCGGATCGAGCAACTGATCCGTCGCGCGTATGTCCGCCGGACTCGCACCGTTGCGTAGCCTCTGGGTTCGGACATTGGCCCGGGCGAACTCCAGCAACTGGAGTTTGAGCTTTTGGTGGGTTGTCCAGTATTCCTTGTCCTTAAAATCCATCCTTTTTTCCCAAGCCTCGGCCTTGGACAAATCCTCCTCAGACATGGCTCCCTCTCTCTTTTCCAGAAGTTCGCGGATCTCGGGGGCCATCCAGGTGTAGGTGTGGATTCCGTTGGTGACGTGTTGGATCGGGATTTCCGATTTGGGAACTCCGGGCCAAACGCTCTGCCACATCCCGCGGGAAACCCGACCATGAATGGCACTGACCCCGTTTGCTTGGCGGGAAAGACGCAGCGCCAAAATCGTCATGCTGAAGGGCTCTCCCTCTTCGTACATCCAGGGGCGTCCCAATTTGAGAAGCTCCTCAAAGCCGATCTGACACTCCTGGATATACGACCCGAAATATTTCTCCATCAACTTGGGGTCAAAGGCGTCGTTTCCGGCCGGCACCGGAGTGTGCGTGGTGAAAAGACTGCTGGCGGCCACATATTGCAACGCTTCGATAAAACTGAGCTGATGCTGGGCGACCAACATCCGAATTCGTTCCAAACCGAGGAACGCGGCATGCCCTTCGTTCATGTGAAACACGGAGGGCTGAAGTCCCATGGACGCCAAGGCCTTCACCCCGCCGATCCCCAGGACGATCTCCTGCCGAACACGCATCTCGTGGTCTCCCCCGTAAAGCTGGTAGGTAATGTGACGATCGTCTTGGGCGTTCTCCGCTACATCCGTATCCAAGAGGAAAAGACGCGTGAGCCCAATATGGACCTCCCAAGCCTTGGCCCGCACTTTCCTTCCAGGCATATCCAGCTCCACCACCACCGGGGATTTTCCGTCCGCCGCCAAGGCTTCCCGAATCGGCAGATCATGGAAGACGTTGTCCACCGCAGATGCTTCCTGCCACCCCTCCCGGTTGATTTTCTGCGAAAAATACCCAAAGCGGTACAACAGACCCACCGCAACAAACGGCAGTCCCAAATCGCTGGCCGATTTGCAGTGATCCCCTGCCAGAATTCCCAAACCCCCGGAGTAGTTCGGCAGGGATTCGTGAAACCCAAATTCGGCGGAGAAATAGGCAACCAAAGGACGGTCTTTTTTCTCCTTGGGTAGGTTTTTGGTAAACCAAGTTTCTTTTCTCGTCAGATATTGCCTCAGGCGATCATGCATTGTTTCCACGCGCTCGCGATAGGCCTTGTCCTTGGCCAAGGATTCCAATCTGGACTGTTTGACCAACCGCAACATCTTGACCGGACTGTGACCACACTGCTCCCAAAGCGTTGGGTCGAGTTCCTTGAAGAGTTCAAGGGCATCGTAATTCCAACTCCACCAGAGGTTGAAAGCCAGGGTTCTCAGGGTCTCCAAACCCTCGGGAACACGCGGTACAACGGAAACGGTCACAGGCCACGTAGGGGCAGGTTCAGCAACGGGGTGCATGGGAAGGGGAAGGGTGGGCGCTTCTCGTTTTTCGGGCTAGAAAAATCACGGGTCGCTTGCTGTTTTTTGCCCCTAGGCGGTTTCAGGGGATTTACCCCACCCCTTCCTTAATGAGACCCTGGATCTCTTTAAACTTTGGATGGTCCGCACTTTCGAGGATTTCAAAGAGCACCGCCTCCACGGTACTGACCACCACCCCATCCGCCCTCATTTCCGCCAAGGCCATGTCCCGATCCCGGGCTTCCCGCGATCCCACCGCGTCGGCCACCACCACCGGGGTCAACTCTTTCAGTCGCAGGTCATAAACGGTTTGCCGCACACAGACGTGGGTCTCACATCCGGCCACTAAAATTCTTTTTTTTCCCAGACCCTTCCCCTCCTCGGCGGCGGAAAACCTGGTCTTGGAAACTGCCTTGGCCCCGTTCCCTGCCGCTTTCTGCACTGTGCCGACCGTTTTTCCCAACTTGGCTGGTGCCTGTTCCGTCAGCAGGATCGGCAGGTCAAACAGCCGCGCCCCCCGAACCAAAATCTCCAATCGTTCCAACCAGCCCGAAGGGGTCTGGACGGCAGTCACCAGTTTTTCCTGGGCATCCACTACCAGGAGACCTGTCTCTTTTTGGGAGAGCCTCCACGACATCGCTAGCTCTCCTCCCCGGAGGAAGATTGAAGGGAGGCAATGACATTCAAATCCTCCAGGGTGGTCACATCGCCTTTCACCTCACCTCCGGCAGCCACTTCCTTGAGTAACCGGCGCATAATCTTGCCGCTCCGGGTCTTGGGCAAGGCCTCGGCAAAACGGATCTGATCCGGCTTCGCAATCGGACCAATCTCCTTGCTGACCTGTTCCCGAAGAGCCGCCACCAGCTCCGACCCTGCCTTCTGTCCAGATTTTAGGGTGACAAAGGCCACCACCGCCTGCCCCTTTAATTCATCCGGCCGGCCCACCACCGCCGCCTCTGCCACCGCCGGATGGGTTACCAACGCACTTTCTACCTCGGCCGTGCCCAACCGATGTCCGGAAACGTTCAAGACATCGTCCATTCGTCCAATGACCCAGAAGTAACCGTCCTTGTCCATGCGCGCTCCGTCGCCAGTGAAGTAGGTTCCAGGAACCTCGCTCCAATACTGCTTGGCATATCTCTCCGAATCCCCGTGGATGGTACGCAGCATCGAGGGCCAGGGTTTACGGATGACCAGCTTTCCCTGGATTCCGGGTTTCAACTCATGGCCCTGATCATCCACCACCGCCACATCCACCCCAAAGAACGGCCGCCCGGCAGAACCGGGCTTCATGAAATGAGCCCCCGGCAAGGTGGTGATCATATGACTACCGGTTTCCGTCTGCCACCACGTGTCAACACTGGGACAACGACCGCCACCGATCACCTTGTGGTACCACAGCCAAGCTTCCGGATTGATCGGCTCTCCGACAGACCCCAACAAACGAAGCGAGGAAAGATCATGCTTTTTGACCCAATGATCTCCCCAACGGATGAACGCACGTATCGCCGTGGGTGCCGTGTAAAAGACGGTCACCCGGTGCTTCTCGATGATGTTCCAGAAACGGTCTGGTTCCGGCTGGTTCGGCGCCCCTTCGTACATCAGGGTGGTCGTGCCGTTGCTCAGTGCGCCATACACCACATAACTGTGACCGGTCACCCAACCCACATCCGCGGTGCACCAAAAGAGATCCGACTTCTTGAGATCAAACACCCACTTGGTGGTCAAATGGGCGCCCAGGAGATAGCCCCCCGTCGTGTGGAGAATCCCCTTGGGTTTTCCCGTGCTTCCGCTCGTGTAGAGGATAAAAAGAGGATGCTCGCTGTCCAATTTCCCAGGCGGACAATCCGCCGGCTGATCTTTGACCAACTCATGCCACCAGCGGTCAATTTCGTGGAGTTGGTCGACGTGACCGGTTCGTTTCAGCACAATCACCCGCCGCACCTCCGGACTCGCCGCCACCGCCTGATCCACATTCTGCTTCAGACCCACCACCTGACCACGCCGGTAGCCACCATCCGAGGTGATTACTACCTTAGCTCCACAATCCTGAATCCGGTCCTTGAGAGATTCGGCGCTAAAACCGCCGAATACCACGCTGTGCACGGCCCCGATCCTCGCACAGGCCAGCATGGCGACGGCCGCTTCAGGGATCATGGGAAGATAAATCATGACGCGGTCGCCGGGCTTGACTCCCTCCCCCTTCAAAGCGTTGGCAAGGCGGCAGACTTCATCGTGTAATTGTTGGTAGGTCAGGACGCGGACATCCCCTGGCTCGCCCTCAAAAATAATTGCCGCCTTGTGCCGACGTCCGCCCCGCAGATGCCGATCAAGACAGTTCACACTGACATTCAGCTTCCCGCCCCCAAACCACTTGGCAAAGGGTTCTCTCCACTCCAACACTTTTTTAGGCTCGGCGAACCAATCCAGTTCCTCTTTGGCCAATCGCCCCCAGAACTTTTTCGGGTTCTGCACAGATTCCCGGTGCATGGACTTGTACTTCGCCAAACTGGAAAATGCGGACTGCTTCACAAAAGAGGCCGAGGGTTTGAATTTCAGGTCTTTGCTCATTTTGTCTTCCTCCTGACTGGAGTCGTTTGAACCCCTGTTCGAATGAACTCCAAAATCTCCGCCACGGGGGCCATGCGCCCCGGGCCCTCCGCCCCACAGGCCAACCGGCCTTCCGCCGGCCCGATGAAGCAGGCTCCGCGGTTTCGGAGAGTTTTTACATTTTCTCGGGTGGCAGGATGTAGCCACATGTGGGGGTTCATTGCTGGCGCGAAAAACACCGGAGCCCTCGTGGCCAGCAGCACCGCCCCCAACACATCCCCCGCCATGCCATGGGCCGCCCGGGCCAAAAAGTCCGCGCTCGCCGGGGCCACCACCACCGCATCCGCCGCTCCGGCCAGGTCCAGATGATTCATCTTTCCTCCCTCCCCCTCTTCCCATAACAAGGTGTGCACGGGACGATGAGTCAAAGCCGCCAAGGTCAGACCCGGCAGGAAACGAGCCCCGTCCACCGTAAGGACCGCATGCACCTCCCATCCCTCCTGCACCATGGCGCTGGCCAAGTCTGCCGCCCGGAAAGCGGCGATGGAACCGGTCACCCCCAGAACAATTTTCGGCCGCTTGGAATCAGCCATGATGCAGGTTCAGCCTCCGACTGAGATAACGCTCCGCACGGATGATGGCGCGGAATTTGATCAAATCCTCCTCCATCGAACTACTTAAAATGGTGTAGCGATAGCTCTTCCAATCGGCCATCTCCGCATCCGCCGCCTGGATGCGCTTGGCAATCTGCTGGGCATTCTCTGTCCCCCTTCCCTGCAATCGGCGGCGTAACTCCTCCAAGTCGGGTGGCATGATGAAGATGTCCGCCAAAGCCTCTTGAATCTTGGCCTCCTTCGATCCCCGGATTTGCCGTGCCCCCTGGACATCAATATCGAGCAGCACATCCCTACCCGCCGCCAAATGCTCCAAGACCGGCCCTTTGGGAGTTCCATAGTGATGACCATAGACATCCGCATACTCCAGCATCTCGCCCGTTTTCATTTTTTTCGCAAAATCTTCCTTGCTCAAAAAGAAATAATCCACCCCGTCCTTTTCCCCGGGCCTTTGCGGACGAGTGGTGCAACTCACCGAATACACCAGATCCGGGGTCTGCCGGACGTTGGTGCACAGGGTTGTTTTTCCCGTTCCCGAGGGAGCAGAGACCACAAACAAAATTCCCGACCGGGTGAAATTATTCAAGGTTGGCCGCCTGTTCCCGTAGTTTCTCCAGCTCTGATTTAAACTCAATCGCAAGGCGGGTCAGGTCGAGGTCCCCTGATTTCGATCCGACGGTGTTCACCTCTCGTTGCAGTTCCTGAATCACGAATTCCAGATTCCTTCCCCCAGGGGCACGTTTACCAGTCAGGCCCAAGGCTTCGGCCAGATGGGCCCGGATACGATTTAACTCCTCGGTCACATCCCCCCGATCCGCCGCTGCGGCCGCCTCCCGAACGACCCGCTCTGGGTCCAAACTCACCCCCGCCTCCCCTGCCATCTCCTGCAATCTCTCCTGAAAACGCTCTCCCTGTTTACACCTCATTGTAGCAGCCGCTTTCCCCATGCGACCGCGTATGATTTCCATCTTGTTAAGGTGATCCCGTAGGCTTTGCACCATGTATCGTCCTTCCCTTTCACGGGATTCGACCATCTTTTTCAGCGCGCCTCGAACCCCGGCGACGATTTTTCGGTCTTCAGACGGCGCAACCGACAACTGGGTGTTCACCACCACCCCCGGTAAACTCAGAAGGTCCGACCACGCGGGGCCACCTTCCACCCCCATTTTTTTTCCGGCCGCGTGAAGTTGCCCTGCGTAGAACGCCGCTTTTTTCAAATCCAGGCTTCTTCCATTGCGGGAGGGCGCGGCCTCCGCCTGCAGAGCCACCGTCACCTTGCCACGCGCCACGGCCCCGGCGACCTCCTCGCGAATCTGCCTCTCAATCCGGGCCAAATCACCGGGTGTGTAAACAATCACTTCCAGCCCTCTCTTGTTGACCGAACTTACCTCAATCCGGATCCGGGCATGCCGAAGGGGGACTTGGACAGATCCAAAGCCGGTCATGCTACGCATGACAGAATCCTATCGGGAAACTAACCGCGGTTCAAAACCCAATCGCCTTGAAAATCCCCTGGATCGGTGCCGTCACCGGCTTGGTCAAACCTCCGGTCGCCCCATCGGTTCCCTGAAGAACCCCCGAAGGGGTATTGAGGAGAAAATTGATTCCGCTCTCCGCCAGCATTTTTCCAATATCCATTTGAACGATCGGGTCCCGGAGGGTCCCCGTAATGCGAGCGTCTCCCGGAATCTTGGTATAGTAGTCGTTGCTTTTACCAATCAACTGGGTCATGGCCCCCTGCAACTGCCCGCTGCTTTGCATTGCTTCCTTAGTCAACGCAAATTGAAGTTTAAAATCCAGGACTTGGGTGAACCAGTTCATCCAACCCTGAAGATTGGCGGAGAGGGCGTTCCCCACCACCTGAAGGTTGGGCACTTGGATCCTCTCCCCTTGGACTTGGAATTCCGATCCCAGGTCGTTGATCTCGCTAGAGGCAATGTAACTCGAACCCAGCAATGCACCGGTTTTTTGCAACGCCCCGGCAAGAGCGGGAAGATTTTCCAGATGGGCCTGATACAATCGAAAACTCCCCTGACCCATCAGACTTCTGCGGATTTCTTCGAGCGAGGGTCCGTCGGATCGGGCCGAAAGCTGGAGATCGGCCCAACCCCCGATCGGACCCCGTGCATCGTGAATCGCGTTTCCCAAAATCACCCCCAAGGGAAACTGGTTGATCGCAACTTGCGCCTGAACCGGTTGACCGACTCCCGCACCCAAAACGGAGGCGCGAATCGAGCCTCCCAGAACCTGAACAAGGGACGGTTCGAGCTGAATCTCTTCCGGTCCGAACCGCAAGCGGGGAATTTTTAACGGCCCCACCTCGGCCTCTTGAACCACGACTTTTTTCAAAGCCGCAGACAAATCGATTCTCCAGGGAGGAGAGACCGGCGCCTTGGGATCCGGCGCGGCATCCTGCCAAACTTGGGTCTGGGCCAGGAGACCACGCAAATCCAACACCCCTCCCTGGATTTGCGCCCGCAAGGAACCTGGACTCCAGTGAAATGAGGAAAGGACCACCGGGTCATCGCGAAAATCAGGAAACAGAAGTGTGACATCTTGAAGATCGAATCCCTCGCTACGGTCGTCATATTCAAAAGCGCCACTGACCCGCAAGGAAACCGGCGGCAGTTTGGAATTTTCCGAAAGACGCACATCCAGCAAGGTTAGATCTGCCTCACCGCTTCCCCCATGTTCCCCAGGTTCCCAAAACCCAGCCCCCAGGACCACATCCCCGTCCAACCAGCGAACCGGACGGAGCCACGGCGCGGAGAGCGCCTGCGCCCACCTATCCGAAATACGGCCGCTTTCCCATGCAAGGGAACCCTTTTTCATCCATGCGATTTTCTGCAACTCGAGATTTCCCTTCTCCCCGTCCGCCACCAAATGCACCTCGTTAAGCGATCGGAGGCCTTCTTGCCACTCCGCCACTCCCTGGCTCTTGAGATTGACTCCGCTCAACCCTCCGATTTTTGGCAAGGTGGCCTGAAGTTTCTTGACCTCGACACTGTAGCCGATTTTTCGAATGTCCTCCTCAGGATCGGCCACTTCCGCTTTGACCTCCATGTCCCCCGCTGAGAGATAAGGGGTCAGGGCAGGAAAGTTTTTGGCGGCCACGGTGAGATTCATCTTTCCTAAGACCACCACTCCGGGATGCGGGCTTTTTTCCACATTCAAGGTCAACCAGTTCACCCCGTCCTGTTGCGCCAGGACCTCGGTTTTCTGGATTTGCAGGCTTTGATCTGCGGCCAGCGAAACCGCCGCCTGCAGGTTTACCTGATTCGAGGGAAGTTCAACTTTGGGTAGATGGATGATGAGATCAGGAATCTGGAGGGCCGCCTCTCCACTGAGGGTTCCCCGTTTGGGATCGCTGGAAACCTTCACCGATCCCGATACCGTGCCCAAGACAGAGCTTTCCGAGGCGTTGGGTAAAATCAGGGGAGTGAAAAGCCCCATGGGCCAACCCCGAAATTGGATCAGCGCGGAGGCCGCCTCTTTTCCGGCGGGTTTCCACTTTCCGGAACTTTTCTTTTCGACCCATAAAGGCTTGTCCAAGGAGGCCAAGACAGCATCCGATCCATCCCGATGCCTAGCCTGAAGCTGAAGCGAGTCGACCAGCAGTTTGCCCGAAGAGCCGGAAGGCCAGGAAGCCTGAATAGCCCCATCGACCGAGGGAAAGTCCACCGGGCGGGAATGACCCGGGATCCCGGTTTCAACCTTGATGGAACCATGGAGCTTGGCCTCAACCCGATCTTCATTCTTCTGCCGTGAAAAAAGAAAGGATCCGGTGGCGGTGGCTTGGTCCCACTTCCATACGGGCGTGGCAATGGTTAAGACGGGCACCATCAAAGCCGATTCCGCTTTCTTTAGTTTCAACGATGCACTTCCCTCCCCGAAATCCGTTTCCCATTCCGCTGAGGCCTCCCCCTCCAAAAGCGAGACCCCCCCCTGCTCGGCTTGCAGGGTGATATGAGGCAACCTCCACACCCCAGAGGAGTTTTTTATTTCGGAAGAGATTTTTGCCTCCCAAGGGTTCCCGATGTCTCCCGGCCATCGCATTTCGTCGAGGCTCATGGTCACCAACCCGCTCCCGGTATCACTCACATTTCCCGAATATTCCGCATGAAACTTGGCTTGTCCCGCTTCCGGCCAAAATTGTGCGCCCGACCATGCTTTGGCCAACCCCGCCAAGCCCATCGTTCCATCCCCCATCAACCAGCTCGCGCCTTTTTTTCCGTCCCACTCCGCTTGTAGTTTCACCTTCAAATCCTCCACCGAACCGCCCTCCCATGCCACGGAAAGACTAGCCTCTTCCAGTTTTGCCTTTCCTATTTCCGGAAGATTTCCGCGGAAGTCCAGAGTGGCGGAGGTGATACGCAGATCCCCCCCCAAGAGCGGCCCGCCCGCGCTCATCGACCGGCTCTCCAACCGTCCGCCAAGCTGTACCTGGGTCCCCTGAATTTTAGCCTGACCGGATACGGAAAGTTGCCCGCCCCGCACCGTCAGTTGTTGCGGGGAAACCACCCAGGGGGCAAGAGCCGCCAGCTCAAGGCCCCGCAAACTCCACTGCATGGCCGCCGGTTCGTCCGCCGTGATTTGCTTTCCAGCAAAACGAAATACCGTCGGACGATCCAAGGTGAGGGAGAAGTCCTGAAGCTGCCCCCTCGTTCCAAGGGAGGACTGCAAACTATCCCAACGAAATATTTTTTCTCCGGGGGACCAGCCACCGGTAGACGAGCAACTAAGATCCGAGGGCCGCAGGGGCCAAGAGGGTCCTACATTCGGCAGGATCTGGACCCCCTGTCCCAGCAGATTGATCGAGCCAATGATCGGTCGACCCAATCCCCCGTTCAAGTGGAGGACTCCGGCTAGATTTCCCGTCAGTGCCTTGATGCCCCGTGCCTGGAAAAGAAAACCGAATCCCTCGAGGGATAACGGTTCAAGATCCAGATTGGCATTCCACTCCCCGGATTTTTTTATTTCACCGTTGATCTTCAGTTCCACCGGGGGAAGTCCCACCCCTTCCCAGGAACTGCGTAATTCCTTCAGGATCCAATCCCCCTTCTGGGAAACGTGGGCCTTTCCGCCCAGAACCAAACGGCTTGGAACCACCAGCTCCATCGGCGACCAATCCACCACCTTGGTCACGTCCGTGGTCAGCGATAGATCCCACTGATCCCCACCACGGGGATCAGAGCTTTTTTGTGCGGACCAAGCAATCTGACTTTTAATTTCCTGCTGCCCCGGACCGCTCCAATCCAAACGGGCAACTTTCCCGGAAATTTCCCTGGGGGATCGTCCGTCCCATCCGCGGGCCTCGGCCCGGACCCCCCCCAGAATCCATGCTCCTTGGCTGACCCGCAACCTCCCCTCCGTGATCTGCACGGAGGCCTCCCGCAAGGTAAGGGGCAACTTCCAGGATTCCGCGGGGGAAATCGGGGCCTGACCCCTGCCAAGCTCCAGATCCACCAGACCAAACTTGAGCCGAAGTTGAATGATTTCCGGCACGCCTGTCCAAAGGCTGCGGGGATCAATTTCCAGAAGTCCGGAATCAAGGGCCACGCGCGATTTCTTGGGGTCCACCGCCTCCAAATGTCGAATTTCCACTTTTCCCAGGAAGGTGATTCTGGCCGACTCCGCCTTGGCCTTCCACCCCATCAACCGCGCCCCGATCGGGATCGTAACCCCACAAAACACAGTCGGTTCGAAGATCAGCGTGGCCATCACTCCCAAGACCGCCCCCAGGAGGGTGAGTAGTTTTTTTCCTAGATGGCCCATATCGACAGACTCTCGATCATGCCTTCGGCATGGGGTCCCCCGCAACCCCCGACAAGATCTCGCCTCCCCGGCCAGTTTCCCTTAACTGAGGACATGCGTATCCGATGGACTCCGATCCTGAGTCTGATCGCATGGACGTGCGCGGTGGTTGCCAATGAACCCGATTTGCCCACCCTGGCCCGACAATCTCGGCCCGCTGTCTATCTAATTGCACTCCTGGATGAAGACGGAAAAACCACCGGCTCCGGCACCGGTTTTATCATTTCCCCGGATGGTCTGCTGGTCACCAATGCCCACGTTCTTGAGGGATCAAAAACCATGATTGCCAAGGCAGAGAACGGCGGCCTTTTTCCCGTCCGAAAAGTCCTGGCGACGGATCCGACCAACGATCTGGCCCTGCTCCAGTTGGAAGGAAAGGATCTTCCTTGCCTTCCCCTGGCCCCGCCGGGATTGGCCGTGGCCGGTTCCCGCATTGCGGTCATTGGAAGTCCACTGGGATTGGAGGGAACCCTCTCCGAGGGGATCGTCTCGGCCCGCAGAAAATTACCCGGCCAAAAACGTGAAGTCCTTCAGATCAGCGCCCCGATCTCGCCCGGCTCCAGCGGGTCCCCTGTGCTGGATTCCCAAGGCCGGGTGGTTGGGGTGGCATCTTTTTTGCTGATGGAGGGCCAGTCTCTGAATTTCGCGTCCCCGGTGGAAAAAATCCAGCCGCTTCTAGCCCGTGCCGGACGGGTGCCCTCAGTTTTCTCCTCCACCTCGGCAGGGAAAATTGCCAGCCAAGACAGGCCCCTGACTTACTCGGTAAAGGCCGGCGACACACTCAGCCAAATCAGCCGGGGCTTAGCCAAGCAGGGTATTCGGACCACCGCGGAGGAAATCCGCAACCTCAACCAACTGTCCACCAATGCCGTGCTGCGCCCCGGTCAAGTCCTCCGTATCCCCCCCCCACAGCCTTGAAGAACTCCCGTTTTGTCCTCCAGGCGTTGGAAACAGAGGGTTTCCTGAGCCGTACATTTCGCGCGACCCGCCCGGGAAATCGGAAAGGCTCGATCCTCAAAGTCGGCCCCCTGGACCCGATAGCGCAGCAATTTTCACGAAAGATCAGGTCCTTCCGGCGCGAATGCCTCGCCTACGCACATCTACAGCCCTTTGCCGGCAGGCTTGTTCCAAAATGTTTCTCTTCATTTTCGAATCAGGACGGTTCGGACGGAGTGCTCTGGCTCCAAGAGATCTCCCCCGCCCGCTCTGGAGACCAGCTCTCCGGACTCTCCCGAAACGAACTAGCCCTCGCCGCCCGTGCCATTGGCACGATCCACGCCCACTTTTGGAATGAGCGGCAGTCCGCTCGGAATTCTCACCTGCCTGTTCATCGATACAACCTCGCCCACGAGACCCGTACTCATGTGCCGAAATTCCGCAAACTCGGTCAATCTCTTCTCCCCTCCACGGATCGGCTCATGGTCGACCAGATCGCGGCGGTGATTACCCGCGCCCTTCGATGCGCCAAACAGCGCCCTGTGACCCTCCTGCATGGTGACTTGCGGGCTGATAACCTCATCTTTTCGCAAAGCCGGATTTTTATCGTCGATTGGCAGATCGCCGCTTGGGGCCTGGGGAGCTTTGATCTGGCCCGGATGATCGGAGGTAGCAGCCGACACCCCCTTAGCCTCCCGGAACAGAAAAAACTTGTTGGAATCTGGCATCAAACCCTGCAGAGGAGCGGAGTTCGCCGATACTCCATGGCGGATGCCTGGCAGGACTATCGAATTGGAGTCGGCCTCACCCTCTCCATTCCCGTCACCAACGGCCCCACTTTGGCTCGTCTCTCCCCTCGCGGCCAAAAAATCGCCCGTCGGATGATCCAACGGTTTTTTGGCAATGGACGGAAGTTTGGTCTGCTTTAGGTGTTGAGGAGGAAACGGGCGACCTCATTGACATCCTTGTCGCCCCGCCCCGAGAGATTCACCAAGAGGATCTGATCCTTTTTCATCCGGGGTGCCTCTTTCATCGCGAATGCCACTGCGTGGGCCGTCTCCAGAGCCGGCAAGATTCCCTCGATTTTGCCCAAAACCGAAAAGGCATGGAGCGCTTCGTCATCGGTGGCGTAGGTATATTCGGCCCTTCCGATCTCCCGCAAATGGCAATGCTCCGGACCGACAGCCGCGTAATCCAATCCGGCGGAAACCGAATGGGTCAGCTCAATCTGACCATCCTCATTTTGCAGAAGGTAGGACTTGGATCCCTGTAACACCCCCAGCTTCCCACCCTGGAACCGAGCGGCATGTCGGCCCGCCTTGATGCCCTCCCCTCCGGCTTCCACTCCGACCAGACGAACTTTCGCGTCATCCAGAAAAGCAGAAAAGATGCCGATCGCATTGCTTCCTCCGCCCACGCAGGCGCAGATCACGTCAGGCAATTTTTCCTCCCGTTCCATCAGCTGGATCCGAGCCTCCTCCCCAATCACCTGATGGAACTCCCGCACCATATAGGGATAAGGATGGGCTCCGTAGGCGGTTCCCAAGACATAGTGGGTGGTGCGAACGTTCGTCACCCAGTCACGCATCGCCTCGTTCACCGCCTCCTTTAGTGTCTTCTGACCCGCCGTCACTCCAATAACCTTGGCCCCGAGCAACCTCATCCGCGTAACGTTCAAGGCTTGGCGACGCATATCCTCCTCGCCCATGTAAATGACGCACTCCATTCCGTACCGTGCCGCCATGGTTGCCGTGGCGACTCCATGCTGACCCGCCCCTGTTTCGGCAATGATCCGTTTTTTTCCCATGCGCCGGGCGAGGATCACCTGTCCCAAGGCGTTATTGATTTTATGGGCGCCGGTATGCAGTAAATCTTCGCGCTTTAGATAGATTTTTGCCCCACCGCATTGTTGGGTGAGTCGTTCGGCGAAATAAAGGGGAGTCGGGCGCCCCGTGAAATCCCGTCGCATCTCCTTCAGCTCATGCAGGAAAGCAGGATCTTTTTGCGCCTGGGCGAATTCCTCCGCCAACTCCTCCAAGGGAGCCACCAAGGTCTCCGGAACATACCTCCCCCCGTATTTCCCGAAATGACCCGAGGCATCGGGCAACGTCAAACGATCGGCTCTGCCGCTCATCCCCTAACTCTAGCCCAAAAGCCCTCCCAATGAAACCCTCTCACCCCCCCCTCCAAGCGGGAGGCCTTAGTCAGGACCGGAGTTGGTTCAAGGCTTTCGCCGGATCCCCATCCCGCATCAGGGATTCTCCGACGAGGAAACAATGAATCCCCTGCTCTACGACATAATTTACATCGTCCTTGGTGCGAATTCCGCTTTCACTGATTCCCAGGCAATCGGCC
>Ga0214917_10004321_pt1 | contig 15885 bp, 12 predicted proteins | sample LL_1208_BB_MetaG_FD_177983 | JGI IMG/M metagenome (GOLD analysis project Ga0214917, IMG submission 177983) | Freshwater microbial communities from Lake Lanier, Atlanta, Georgia, United States - LL_1208_BB | ecosystem: Environmental > Aquatic > Freshwater > Lake | place: USA: Georgia | collected... | reverse complement strand
GTGGCCGTCGGCCCCGTCGCGGGCCGGCCGGTGTACGCGGCCCGCCCCGCGGTGGGGGTGCCGCTGAGCCGGGCATACCGTCGGGCCTATCGCCGCGGCTGGTGAGCCTGCGAACCAGCTCTGCGAACCAGAGCCTGCGAACCAGCTCTGCGAACGAGGCCTTCAAACCAAGCCTTCAAACCAGGCCGTGGCGAGAGCTGCCCTCCCTCGACCCGGCGGCGCACGACACAGTGCCCGCCCCCGTGATCCCCGGCGTGATGCGGATTGCGGCCGACCTCCGCTCCTGGAACGATCCCACGAGGCCGGCCACGGGGTGCAGCGCTCCCAGCAGGACGCCGGCGCCGGCCTGCCCCGACTACTGCACGAGCCCCGACGCCGTGTCGAGCGAGCTCACGCCGCGCATTGCCAGCGCGACCGCGTCGGGATTCGTCGACAGGCGGAGCGCTTCCGTGCCGGTGATCTGCCCCGCCTTGTAGAGCTCGGCCAGGTGCTGGTCAAAGAGCTGCATGCCGTTCTCGCGGTTGGCGATCGCCTGCGGCAGGCTCGCGATGCGTCCTTCGAGGATCGCCTTCCGCACCACGGCCGAGTTGCGCATGATCTCGAGCACCGGAATTCGCCCCTTGTCCTTCTGCTTGTGTCCCGCGAGCCGCTGGCTGACGACGGCCGCGAGGTTGGTCGCCAGCTCCGTCTGCAAAAGCTCCCGCTCGTCGGGGGGAAACATGGCGACGATCCGCTGCATGGTGAAGGAGGCGTTCGTCGTATGGATGGTGCTGAACACCAGGTGGCCGGTGTCCGCCGCCTGCAGCGCGATCCGCATCGTTTCGGCATCGCGCAGCTCGCCGACGAGGATCACGTCGGGATCCTGCCGCAGCGCCCGCCGCAGCGACTCGGCGAAGCTCGGCGTGTCGCGGCCGATCTCGCGCTGCGCGACGAGGCTCTTCTGCGAGACGTGAACGAACTCGACCGGGTCCTCGATGGTCACGATCCGCAGCCGCCGCGTGCGGTTGAGGTGGTCGATCATCGCGGCGAGCGTCGTGCTCTTGCCGCTGCCGGTCGTGCCCGTCACGAGCACCAGGCCCCGCTGCTCCTCCGCGATATCCTCGAGCACCGCCGGCAGGGCGAGCTCCGTCACGGTCTTGATCCGCGGCGGGATGCAGCGGGCGACGAGGCAGAGGTTGTCCTTCTCGTAAAACACGTTGACGCGGAAGCGAGCGACGTCGGGAATGGCATGGGAGAAGTCGCAGCTGCGTTCGGCTTCCAGCCGCTGCAGCTGCGGCTCGTCCGCGATCTGCTGGACGAGCGCACGGAGCTCCTCGGCCGTCACCGGCGGCGCGTTGAACGCGACCATCGTGCCGTCGACGCGGACGGTGGGCGGGCTGCCCACCTGCACGTGGAGGTCGCTGGCGTTGAACTGGACGGTCGCCTTCAGCAGCCGCTGCATTTCCATCTGTCGACTCCTCCGGGAAAGAGCCCAAGCCTACCAGTCGACGCCGCGACCACGGCCCGACGCCGCCTCGATTCGCTCGCGTTGGCCGGAGTGACGCACTGCGGCGTGATCAATCCACCGCCTGCTCCCACCACCAGCCCTCGGCCCGGGCCTCGTCCCAATCGGCGGCGCAGCCGCAGGCCCCCAGGGCCGCCTCCACCGCGAGGGCGTCGGGGTAGCGGTCCTCGGGCCGCTTGGCGAGGCAGCGGAGGATCACGGCCTCGAGGTCCGCCGGTATCGACGGGTTCCGTTCCCGGGGCGGCGTCACCTGCTCCGACACGTGGGCCTTCAGCACGTCGGCCGGTGTCGCCCGCTCGAACGGCGGCCGGCCCGTGACCATGAAGTGGAGGAGTGCGCCGAGTCCGTAGATGTCGGCCCTGCCGTCGACGACGGTGCCGCCGACGGCCTGCTCGGGCGAAACATACTCGGGCGTGCCGGCCACCATCCCGGAGGCGGCCGGATCGTGCTCCGGCAGCGCCGCGGCCCCGCCGACGACGCCGAAGTCGAGCACCTTCGTGACGTCGCAGCGGCCGCCGAGGACCGAGACGAAGACGTTCGCGGGACTCAGGTCTCGGTGGACGAAGCCCTGCCGGTGGGCCTCGGCGATCGCGCCGCAGATCTGACGGCCCAGGAAGACCACGCGGCCCGGGGCATCGGTCCGGACCGGCCGACGATGTCGAAAATGCAGAGACCCGGCAGAAACTCCATGGCACAGTACGCCGTGCCGTCGTCGGTGCGGCCGAAATCGAAGACGGTGACGGTGTTGGGGTGCAAGAGCCCGGCCGCCACCTGCACCTCTCGGTCGAACCGGGCCGTCGCCGCGGGGTCTCCCGGCCTCACGAGCTTGACCGCGCACGGCCGCCTGAGTCCGTCGTGCTCCGCCAGGTAGATGTGCCCCGTCCCGCGATCGCCGAGCGACCGCAGCAGGCGATAGGGTCCCACGCGGCCGAGTCCCGAGCGGCCGGCGTCGCGACCACCGTCGGCGCCGCCCTCACGGCCGCGCAAGGCCCAGGCCGCGAGCGTCGCGAGCAGGACGCCCATGATGAGGAAGAGGGCGTTGGCCATCACGATCTGGTGACTGGCCACGTCGTCGATGTCGAGGTCGACGGTGTCGGCGTGATGCAGCACGAGCCCGTGGCAGAAGATGAGGGCGGCGGCCATGGTCACCGTGATCCTGGCCGTCGCCGCGGCCGACCGCGGCAGGAAGACCCCCCAGCAGATCATGAGCACGAGGGTGCGGATGACGCCGTTCTTCTGGATGGCGACGGCATCGACGAGAGCGCGGCGATCGATGAGGTCGACCGTCGACAGATACTGCGTGCAGATGACGAACAGCATCTCGATGCACAGCAGGGCCGTCTCGATGATCCGCAGCCGGCGGCGGTCCAGCGGCACCGACGACCGCATCAGCGCGAAGACCGCCGCCGCGATCGCCGCCCGCGTCAGCAGCACCCAGGCCGGCGCGTCGGAACTGAAGCCAGCCGCCGCCGCCGGGCCGGTCGGCCTGATCACGGCGAACGCCAGATGGAAGACCGCGAGGAACCCCGCCACGATCGCCAGCCGGGACCGCAGCGTGGCGGCGGACATGTCATCCCCGCCCCCTGTCGCCGGCCCCGGATCGCGGCCGCCGGCACCGTGATCGACGGGCTCGAGCACGACGTCATCCTGTCCATCACCCTGCCCGTCACCCTGTCCGTCAGGCAGATCGTCCCGGACGGCATCGCTGGCGTGCGTTGCGGACATTCGCTGCATCCTTCGTGGCTCGGGTGTCGGTATCGCGGGAGCGGGAATCGTGGAGGGATCGTCCGGGGGCGTCGGCATCGAGAGGGGCGTCCGCGGCGGGCTTCGCGGCGGCTCCTTCATTCACCGGTCTCCGCCGGGCGGCGGCCGATCGCCGCCATCCTGGCCCGGTGCTGCCGGCGGCCCGGCGGCAGCCGGCTGATCCGGTGCTGCCGGCGGCGCCCCGCCCGACTCCCGGAGCCAGGCCCGCGCCTTCATGAGCGTCTCGTCGACAACGCCCTGCGGACGGCCGTAGTCCTCCTCCAGCGTGCCGATCACGCGTTCGATCGATTCCGCGATCTGTCCTTCGCCGGCCGTGCCGCCCCGCAGCCACGGCACGAGCAGATAGGCCGCGGCGACCACGGTGAGCGTCACCAGCGGAATCCGCATGCGGCCGACCGCATCGCGATACCGCTGCCAGTCGGACCACAGGTAATACAGCGTGAAGGGGGGCACGAGGAACAGGATTCCCTTCAGCGGACTCCGCCAGAACGACAGCGTCACGAGGCTCGCGACGTCGCCCGCCATCCCCACGAGGTTCAGGGCGACGATCGCCAACGTGCCCCACTGTGCAAGCGCATGCTGCCCGGTCATCCCGCACGCGATCGCCAGGATGATGGCGATGAAGGAGATCGTGTAGCTGGTCTCGCTGATCCAGGTGGACAACCGCAGGAGGTGGCCGAAGACCCAGCGGTAGGCCAGCACGGTGGGCGTCGGCTCGTAGGCCGCCCTGTCCGGCGACAGCCGCGCCACCGGCGCCGCGGTCGGCTCGAAGTCGTCCTCCGGCATGGACTCGGGCTCGGCATCACGGCGGCGGGCCGCGGCGGCCTTGCCGAGCGTCGGGACCGCCTTCGGCGTGACTGGCCTCAGGCTGTAGCCGCTCGCCGCCGACGCCCGGGGCGCAACGCCCGCGCCGGCCCGCTGGCCCGCCGCGGCCGGACCGCCACCTCCCACGAGCTGGCTGGCGACGGCGGTCCGCCAATCGGGCAGTTCATCCGCCGCGGGCGGCTGGTCGGCCTCCCCGGGTCCGCGTCCCGCGGCCGCCGCAGCGGCCGGGATGACGAGCCGCTGACCGCAGCTGCGGCACCGTCCGGAGCGGCCGGCGAGGGCGGCGTCGACCGACAGTCTGCTTCCGCACTTCGAGCATGCGAAGGCGATCTTCAAGGCGAGCTCTCCCGGAAACGCGAACGACAGTGACATCGCCCAGACCGGTGAGCATAGCCGAGGAGCAGCCTCCCCCCAAGCAGCATGACCGTCGCCGACACCGCCCGGTCCGCGGATCACCCTTTTTCCTCGTCGGCGTCCCCGTCGCCGTCGCAACCGGGCTCGGCCTCGTCGTCCTCCACGATCTCCTCATCGCCGTCGGGGAGGATGCTCGCAAACTCGCCCATGGCGTCATGGAACGAGATGCACGGGATGCCCCCGCCGTGCTTCCTGGCCGCCTCGGTCGCGAGCCGCTTCAGAAACTCGAACACCCGCCTGCCGTCGCGCCTGCCGATGGCGGAGGTGAGCGCCCCGTAGACGCTCAGCAGCTCCGCGCCGTCGACCCGGAGTTCCTCCCCGTCGTTCATCGCGGCCGGAATGCTGTTCCCGGGAAACGGCCACCGCTTGATCCTGTTGACTGGTGTCATCGTCGTCCTCCTGCGGGTGTCGATGCGGTCGGTCACAGCCGCCACCGCTGCATGTACTACGCCCCGCGACAGAAAGTGCTACGCACCCCGCCTGCACGCGGGGAATTTCGGCCGAGGCGCATTTTGCCGGCCGTCGGGCCTCGGGCCACGTCGGTTTGTGACGTCCCCCCCGCCCCGGAGATGGATTGGAGACGATTCAGCCGGCGACGAACCGCGAGAAGAGGAGCCGATCGCACGAACACCCCTCGTCCAACGGGCTCTCCACCGTGCCACGCGTGCGCGGAACGCGACTTGCCGCATCGACTCTCCCCGGAGCTACACTGTCGCTCTCTTTCGGGGGGCCAAACACATGCCGCTCGTCGATTACACCCGCACGAAGCGTCCCGTTTTCGACATCGACCTCGACGCCGACCCATACGACCGCTGGCAGGACGTCGGCCGGCGCAACAAGGCGAAACTCGGACGCTTCCTCCGCGACATCGAGCGGATGCTGGTCGACTCCGCCGACACGTGGTACTCCCGCGCGCTCCTGACCGGCGGCACGGTGCTGGGAGGTCCGCTCGCGGCCTTGATCGCCCGCCTGTTCGGGGAGGACTACCAGGCGGAGATACGCGGCCTCGCGCACGCGAGCGGCCTCCCGGAAAGCAAGCTGTTCCTGGCGAACCTCACCTACGACCTCACCGTGGGCCATCAAGGTTTTCGTGGGGCCTGTTCGAGTTTCAGCGTCGTGGCAGAGAGGGCCCCGGTGCTCGTCCGCAACATGGACTGGGCGGCGCCCGAATCCACCGGCCGATTCACCGTGATGACCCGGTTCCACAAGGGCTCGTCGAGCTACGTCAACATCGCCCCGCTCGGGTGCGTGGGCGTGCTCTCCGCGATGCGGGTCGGCGCCTGGGCGATCACGCTCAACCAGGCTCCGGCCACCGGCTGGCCACAGCTGTTACAGTGGCCGGCGATGCATCGTCTGCGCCAGGCCTGCGACGCGTCGCTCACGTTCGGATCGCTCGTGCGGAGAGCGACGGAATACCAGACGATGACGCCGTTCTTCGCCCACGTGGTCGGGACGAAGCCGGAGGAGCAGATCGTGATCGAGGGCACGTCCGACACGTTCCGGAAGCGGAAGGCGAAGCCGGGCAAGCCGCTCATTCAAACGAATCATTTCGTCCTCCCGGCCCACCGCCACTACAACGGCGACGACAGTCAGGGAGCCGACTGCGACATCTGCGACCGCTACGCCGCCCTGCACAACCGGCTGAAGAAGAAACCCAAGGATTTCGCCGACGCCTTCAGCCGGATCCGCGGCGGCCCCGTGACGCACTCCGAGACGATGAATCAGATGGCGCTGAGGCCGGCCGACGGCAGGGCGGTCGTCCGCGTCCGCGACTGAGACTCGACGGCGTCATGCCCGAGGCACGGCGGGCTTTCGCAACCATGCCCGCCATGCGGCCAGAGCCCCGAGCACGCCGATGCCGGTGATCCCGAGCACGGTCCAGTTGGTGTTCCGGGCGACCTCCTTGCCCATTTCGGTAGCGGGCCGCGACACACCCTCGACGATGAGTTCCTTGCCTCCGTCGATGTAGGCCTCGGGGTTCGCGAGGAACGTGCCGAGACCGGCCGTGACCGCGAGCGCCCCCTTGTTTCTCCATATGAAGGCCATCGCCTTGTCGCCGTACTTCGTGACCACGTCGAGCAGTTCATTCCCCTGCTTTCCCGCCTTGATGACTCCATCCTTCTGCAGCATGGCGATCTGCCGAGCTTCCCGCGTGCCGACGGCATTGAGTGCACCAATGGCCGACCTGCCGTTGGCCTCGATCACCTCCTCGGCGATCCCCTTGTGCTTGATAAGCGCCCTGGCCCCGTCGTCGCCATACTTGACGAAGATCACCATGCCCTTCGGCTTCGAGATCACCCATACGGCGTCGTCCCCGTAGCGGTTGATGAGCTTCACGGCACCGAGCCCGTTCTCGCCCGCCTCCTGGATCACCGTGATGCCCTTCGGGCCGACCTTCCGCACGGCGGCGATCCCTTCGTCGCCATACTTCGCGGCCACCTTCGTCACCTGATCGGTCACCGTCTCCGCTCCTTCGCGGACCACGTCGTCGCCATACCGCTTCACGAGGAACTCCACCGTCTCGGTCACCACCTTCGCGGGCACGACCGCACAGGCCTCCCTCGCCCCGCCGATGGCCATCACGACCACGCCCACCGCGCACCCCACCACGGCCCATGTTCGCTTCGACATCTCAGTTGCCCCCTTTCGTGTCGGCCAAGAGTGCCATCACGGCCTCCCGCCGGAGCCTGGCCCGCTTTTCCGCGTAGCGTCGCAGCTCCGCACGCAGCCCCGGCTTCCCGGCATCGCCGTCCAGCACCAGATTCCGCACCTCGTCGATCTTCTCGTGCATCATCGCCACGAGTTTACCCCGCGGGTCATACGTCCAATCCCAGACCGTCGCGATGACCTGGTCGACGATCAAACCGATCACCAGGCCGATCCCCAAGGTCCACCAGCTGCTGGCGGCGCCGGCCCCCACGATGACCGCCGACGTCCCCATGCGTGCGGCGATCATCTCCAGCACCGCAAACACGATCGTGTCGGCGGCCATACGCCCCAGATCGACGGCGCCGTCCGCCCCGGCGATGCTTCCGATCCGGCCGCAGACTTCGCGATATCGTGCCTGCACGTCCGGCACGGGCATCGACGACAGCGCTGCCACGGCAGGCAGGTCGGCCACATCCATGCGGATGTCCACGAGCATCCGGTTTTCGATCGCATCGAGTTCGGTGACGTAGGAATCGGCGGCGGCGGTCATCGCCTGCTTCAGTTCCTCCGGACCGAAGAAATGCCTCCGAAACGTCTCGGCGAGAAACTTCTCGTGCTGCCCGCGGATCAGCTTGTACTTGCTGTACCAGCCGAGAACGTCGGCGGCGAACGCCTTGGCATTCCCCTTGGCTTCGTCGAAAAAGCCCTCGAGCGACCGCAGGCTGTCGTCGACGTGTGCCAGCGACTCCACGTCGGCCTTCTCGATGTGCGGACGGGCCCGCTTCCGCGCTTCGGCGACGGCGGCGTGCGCCTCGCGAGATCGCAGGAGCGAGCGGACCGCCGCTGCCCCCAGGCCCCCCATGGCCGCCCCGCCGCAGGCGAGGCCGATGACGAGCGTTCGTCGCGTCGGTCGGCCGTCGGGCCCGAAAAACTCAGGACCGAAAAAAGAAGAAGTGTTCATCGTTTCTCTCCTGACTGCTGTGTCGTGGGTACCTTCATCGGCGCCAGCCCTGCGCCCGGGGCCTTGGCCGCCGGGCGCAGGGAGTCGCCATCCGCCGGAAAAAGCGTCGGCCGACCATCATCGCATCGGCTCACTCCGCCGCGTCGTCCGGCTCCTCTTCAGCCCCGTGATCCGTCGTCGAGTCGCCATCTTCATCTTCCGCCTCGGCGTCCTCCGCCTCGATTCCGACGAATTCGCCCATGCAATCCTTGAAGTAGATGCAGGGCACGCCTCCGCCCGACCGCTCCGCGGACTCGCTGGCGAGTCGCTTGAGAAACTCGAACACCTTCTTGCCGTCCCGGGTGCCGATGGCCAGCGTGAGCGCCCCGAAAAGGCTCAGCATCTCCTCCCCCTCGACCCGCAGTTCCTCGGCATCCGCCAGCGTGTTGAGCACGGGGTTCCCGGGAAACGGCCAGCGCGTGATCCTGTTGATTGGAATCATGCCGCCTGCTGCCTCCTCCGCACGAACGTGCCCGGATCGTCATCTACACCGATGAAACGGTCGTGGCACCGTCTACCTGCCCTCATCCCCGCCAGCACACCGGCCGCCCCGGTCCGCCGCCCTCTCTGTCGCGGCCAGTCCGCCACAGTGCGTTTTTTTGCCGAGCCGCGTCCTGTGAGATAGATACGCACATCGTGGTTGAGATGCTTCACCCGCTGTCGCTGGCTCGCTTGGCTATCGCATTTTCCCGCAGCTGATGGCCTGGCTTTCGGGCCGGCGTTCTCCACGGAAAAACTGGAAACGACACCGCAAATACCACGCACACCACCCCCCTTCAGCGGGACGCTCAGACTGCAACCGTCCGAGCGTCCCCCTTGCCAATTGGTAATCCAAATCTTGAGAGAGAATTCTCCCGACTTGAAGCACGGCGCGGCGATGCACCGGATGGCTCTCGACCAAGCCGACGGCAAAGCCGTTGTCCGCGTCCCGCGCCGCGCCACCGGCGTCGCAGCGTGCGGGCAGCGGTCGGTCCGTTCAGCGGCAGGATCGTCGCCGACACCACGACCTGAGCCCGGACACGCAAGCGGTCAGCTGCCAGCAACGGCTTCCGCCGCGGCCACCCATCGTCACTGACAGTAACGTGAAAAGCTCTCGCGTCCCGCTCGTGTCTCTGACGCTTTTCCACACCGCAGGTGCGGGTATATCACCCCTGCGACGAAGGGAGCAGTCGCTTGCCTTCCGAACTTTCACCCATCGCAGGATTGCGACATGGCTCGTCATATCGACTACCCGAAATTGCTCTACAAGCTCCAGGGCCTGGCGGACCTTCTGCCGGGAGTCAACCCGGAGCAAGCGTTTCGCGCGATCAAGGGCATGGATACCAAGCCCCACGATCAACTGATTCGCGACTGCCGCGATTTCCAGGAGCGCGTCCAGCGGCTCACGGAGGATTGCCGCGACGAGGTTGAGAAGCCAATCTACATCGGCGTGGTTGGACACTACTCGCACGGAAAGTCCAGCCTCCTCAACGCGCTGATTTTCCCTCCGAAGACCCAGGCGGTCCTACCGACTGGCGAGGGCGTCGTGACTTCGATGTGCACGCTCGTGCAGTTCGAGTCGTCAGGATCCAGTCATGAATTTTACGAGGTTGAAACGGGTGGCATGGAGCGGCCCCTCGCGCCGGAGGAATACCAGGCGCGGGTCTCCGGTAGGGGCAAGAATCTCGGAGGATTGTCGCACTTTCGCGTTCGACTCGCCGTCTCAAACCTCGACGACCAGTTGTTTCACGACTTTGCGACGAAGCGTATCGACCTGCTCGACACTCCTGGCCTTGGTGGCCCTTACTGGAAAGACGAGCACGCGCTCATGCGCTGGATCAAGGAATTCGAGGTAGTGGTCGTCTGCATCAAGGCGACCGAGATCAACGAGACCACGGCCATCACCGTGAATCCGTTTCTGAAGCAGTTCCTAAAGACGTGCGTGCCGGTCGTGACATTCTGGGACCTCTGGAAAAAGTCGCCGGACTTCAAAGGCATTTCAGACGAAGTGAAGGCCCGCGCCGAAGCCAAGCGGAGAATCACCCAGTATTTCTCACCGTTGGAGCAATTCGTGGATGAAACGATCTTCGTCTCGGCGAAAGCGTGCAGCGACGCGAAGGAAGTCGCCAAGGATGAGGCTCGTCACTTCACGGACCAATGGAATGTCGACAACGTCCGTCGCAGCCTGGCCAGTCGAGTGCGGCCGTCGGGCGGCGTAATCACCCGTAAGACAGAAGAGTCGGAGATCGACACGCAGCGACGGTCGAAAGTCAGGCAACTCGCGGAGCAACTCTGCTCCGCGGCCACGCAGTATGCAGGCAACGTGCGCCATCGCATCGACGAGTATCGCCCAGAGGGCGCCCACACCGAATTGCTCGAGGAAATGAAGGCCGACATCGGCCGCGACTTGGAGAGCCAAATCGATCGGCTCGCTACATCGCTCGAGAAGCACTTCAACGACAAGATTTCGGCCATCGGACCTCAGGATGACTGGAAGATTCAGCGCGATCAGGCCAAGGAACAGACGCTCCTTGAATACTCACAGCACAAACAGCGCGCCCTAAAGCAGATCCTGACGGCCATTGACCGCTTTAAAAGCGGGCGACTGGATCCACTGATAAAGTCCTCGGGGCTGAAGCGCGACGTTCAGGGACGGCTCGACCGTGACTTCAAGAGGCTCGTGGACGACTTTAGCCGCGACGCGGGCGGGCCGGGCCTGAGTGGAGAAAGAGACCTGATCGTGACGCCGAGTGCCGGCGCAGAAATGGTTGCGAACTATGTTGCGGCCCTGCAGGGCGTGGCTATGGCTTTGATACAGAAATACTGGCTTGGGTTCGTCGTCGGCTGCTTCATCTATTCGACCGCCTGGTGGCTGCTGCGTTGGATTCCTGGAATCCACACAATTCTGTCGGCGCTCCTGGCCGTCGCAGCGGTGGGCATCGTCGGCACTGTCCTCGGTTTTGCGTCGCGTGCGATGCAGAAAACCAAGATCGATGCCCGCAATAAGACTCTGGCAGAGAACAGCCACTCCAAGCTGGTGCAGCGGGTTGACGCCGACCTCGGGGAGCCGCTCCGAAAGCTGCTTGACGCCTTGTCGAGGCTCACGGAAGACCAGTTGGCTCCGATCGACGATCAGACACGAGATGTGCTTGACTCGTTGAAGGCATCGCTCGACAAGCTCGAGGAAGCGACCTACGACATCAAGAGCCTGCTGTGAACCGTAGCGGACGCCTCATGCCATCTTCGCCGAATCCTGGACTGTCCGCCGACATCAATCGCTACCTCGTGAGCTTGGATAGGCTGCTGCCACGGCGCTCCCGCAAGGGCGACCGGGCGGCACAGCTCCTGCACAACGCCATGGCCGAGTCAGCGGCGGCTCATGCACCGGTCGGCGAGGCGCTCAATGCATTTTTGCAGGAATGCGAGAGCTTTCACCGCACCCAGTTCTGGGTCGACCCTGACTTTGGCAATCACGACGACGGCAACTGCTGGCTTCCCCTGGTTCTGGTGGGCCACGCGTGGGCGGATTACTTGCGGGAAATCATGCGCATCAGCCTGCCCGAAGCAATCGGGCGAGCGCGGCGAATCGTGCTCAAACCTATCGGCCGGAACGCGCCGCAAACGCTTCGTGTTGTTTTAAGAAAAAGCATGAGCGGCATCACGGAAGCCGCATACAACCGTTTTGTGTCGCACGTGAAGCCTGTCGCACCGCGGCTCGAGAGCGTGTATGACCCTGAAGCCTCGGTGCTGGAGATCAACCAAGGGCTCGAGGTGGAAGTTCGTTTCGACGACGCGCACTCATCCAGCGACCCGATCAACGGGGGTATGCCCGCATGGATAGGAACTCTGCTGGATCTCGGGGCCGTGGAGGAAGTGACTCTTTGCTATCCGCTGGTCAGTCGCGAGGTGCCCACGGTCGCCGAGTGTGTCTCCGTGCTCTGCGTGCTGCCAGACTGCCCCGTGGACTGGCGATCCAGAGACAAGTTTCCTGATCGCCTAGCCTTTGGAACGATTACGGATGCGTTGGGCATCGGTTTCGAAGAGCCATTCCATCTCCTGGTAACGGCCGTCGAGACCGAGTGGCTACCGTTGATCAACGCATTTGTCACCCGGGCATCGGCGACATCGCCTGCCTCGATGCCCGAGCCGGGCGCCGCGCAGGACGACCTGCTCGTGCGGCACCTTGGGCGGCTACTGACGCTTCACCCGTCGCTCGACATGCGGGATGACGGCGAGTATCAGCATCTCGTCGGAGCATTCTTGCCGGCATCGGGTCAGCCACATGTGCTGCTACCCGCTCCATCGATTGCTGCCCTTCCTGCTGACGCCGCAGCCAGCATCGTCCAGCGACTCGACGATGTGCGTTATGTGACGGCGTGGGCAAGGCACTTCCAAACGCGAGCCCGGTCAGCGATACAGGCTCTCGCAACGGCGGCAACTGCTCCTTCCAAGCCGGCTGCGCCGCTGCCCCGCGGTGTCACGAACGAATATCTCGTACGCGTGAGCGCATCAGTTCGGGACTTTGCTTCCTGCATCCTGACCGCGATCGACACCTCTCTCGACGTGTTGATCACGAACGAGAGTCACGTGCACGAGGCTCGCTCTACACGGTTGCGGAATCAGCGGATGTGCATCGATCTGACCGCCGCCGCTGAAGCGGCACATGATGGAGGCGAAGCCGACGCCCTTAGGGAGATTGCCCGACTCGCCCTTACCACGCCCGCCGTGCCCGACCGCGCCCGAGCTCTGGCAGCCTTGGTGTACGCCCTGACCGAGGACGATGTCCTGACGGACTCCGAGCCTTACGGACGTATCGACGACCGGCTCGTGATCGCAAACGTACTCGCAGGCGAGACAGCGGAGCGCGAGACGTCGCCCACGGCGCTGGCGTGGAGCCGCCAGTTCCGAGGGCGGCTCGACGGCATGGTAGCCCGGCCGGTACAGGATCAGATTCTCAGTCGTTTTGAACGACTCGTAAGCGAACTGAAAGGTCTTTGCGATCGCTCACCGACGAATGCCGCCGCCGTTGCCGCCGCCAAAAAGCCGAAGGCCGGGCGATAGGTCTACGACGTGTCGCCGCACTGAACGGTTTCGACGGTCGGCTGGCATGTGGCACCGCTGTCAAACCGCTCGAGCACGCAATGCAACCCGGGGCCCACCGTCAGGGAAGACTCCCCAGTCCATTCCCACGCTCACCTGTTCAACCGCTTGACCACCCACCTCCACCGCCGGTGGGCGATCTCCATCGCCCGCTTGAAGGCTGCGTTGGTGCGCATGAAGCTGAAGTTCCCCTCCGCCACCTTGTCGCCGTAGGCCTTGTCGGCCACGAGGTCCGACAGGATGAACCGCACCCGTGTCGTGGCCAGGTTCGTAAGCCACTCGGTGTACTGAGCCGACAGGCTCAGGTCCTGGCCGAACTGGTCGGCCCGCGTCTCCAAGTCGGGGTCGTTGAGGATTCCCTGGCACAGCAACGCCCAGAGCGGGTTCCGGGCCCGCTGCATGTACGCATACTTGTTGGCGCCCTTCTCCACGATCGCGTTGACGAGTTTGTTGAGCCGAAACTGCACCTTGTAGCACAGCACGATGTGTCGGGAGTCGGCCCGCAGGCGGTTCTCGCCGAACACCTGCTCATAGATACGGTCGTCCTCGAACACCTGCCGGAAGTGCCCCATCTTGTCGATCTCGCCCTCCGACGCCAGGAACGTGCGGGCCAGCCGCGTGAGTTCGATCGCCCGGTGGGTGTCGAACCCCTGCGATTCCAAATCCTCGTCGCTCAGCCCCTCGAAGGCCCGCTCCTGCCGCTCGTAGTAGATGCCGAGATCTTCGTGCAACTTGTCGTAGAGTTGCAGTTGGATCATGTCGTTCGCCCGCAGGTTCCACGGCTCGACCGGATTCTGCCGGTTGTTGTTGATCGTCACCGTCGTCACGTAATCGTCGCTCGCCTGCGTGATGATGCGGCACATGACACGGAGCCGGCCACGCACATCGCCCGCCTCCCGCAGGGCCGGATGCCCGGAATTCGCCTCGAGGAACCGGGAGTAGGTCGTCACGGTCTGCGCGCCGTTGAGCAGCCTGGGTTCGGTGATCGTGTAGGCGTCGCCCGCGGCCCGGAGTGCCTCCGCCGCCAGCGTCACCCCGTTGTGATTGAAGGCGAAACCCGCCGGATCCTCCTGACGGTCGAGCAGAATGCGCCTCAGCGATCGGCCCAGCGACCGGTTCACCGCCTCGGTGTCCGGCAACGCCGCCCGGATGTTCCGCTCGAAGAATCGCTGGCCCATTTCACGGTGCATGGCCTGCAGGTCGTCGAGACGGATGAACCCCACGGTCATCTGCTCCCCGGCCGGCCCCGCGTGCCGCAGCGTCTCCTCGAGCGTGACGGGATAGGTGTGCGTCTTCCGCCCGGGTTTTGACCCGCCCCTGCCCTTGCGGGGCGAACGGTGCTCGACCACCAGCGTCACGGGCCGGCCGAACCGCCCGTCGATCAGGTATTTCTTGTTCTCGAGGTCCTCGCGAAGCTTGTCGAGCACCTGGCTCCGATCGGCCTCGATGGGATCTCCGTTGAAGACGAACTGCACGTACACGCGATCTACGACGGCCTCGTTCTCGAGAATGCAGCCCTTCAGCTGGCCGAGCAGGTCGTTCGCGTGCCGGTCCTGGCCCGAGGCCCCGAAGATTCGCTCCATCCCCGCGTCGATCAGCCGTTGATACGACTCCTTGAAGCCCCCGTGCGACTCCGACCACTTGAACTGGAAGAGGTAGAGATTCCGCCTGGTCGCGTCGAAGTGGAACCCGTCGATCCCGTAATCGTTGTTGCCGAAGGCCACCTGCGCGATGGCCCGTTCCCGCTCGAGGTCGAACTCGTCCTCGAGATACAGGAGGCCGAAGTAGTCGTTCCGCACGCCGCTGCACGTGCCCTTCAGGTCGGAAAACGCCTGATCGATCTCGCGGTCGGTGATCGCCATGGCGGTGCCCCGGGTTTCCTCGCGAGCCGGCCCCGCCTCTGGCCCTGCGGCGGAATCCCCCTTACTTTAGTGGGGTCATCGGGGTTCGCAATGCCCGCCGCCACGTCCGCCAACCGGTCCGAATCCAACTGGACCGTCGTCACCGAGAGCCGCTTCGCGCATGAGCGGGAGGCACTCGACTTCGTCCGTCAGCGGTTCCCCGGCACCGAGCCGTACCGCGCCTGGACCAACTTCTCGTTCCTCGCCCTCGACGGCACCGTGAACGAGGTCGATCTCCTCGTCTATTCGCCGAGCGGGTTCTTTCTCGTCGAGTTCAAGGCCCATCCCGGCAGGCTCACCGGAGATGCCGCCACCTGGACCTTCGACCACGAGGGCCGCCGGACCACGATCGACAATCCGCTCTTCCTCGCGGACCTGAAGGCCAAGCGGCTCAAGGGCCTCCTCGATCGCCAGCGGGCCGCCCGCCATCCGGCCTCCATCCCGCGACTCGACGCCGCCGTGTTCTGCTCCGCCCCCGGACTGCACGTCGAACTCCCCGAGCAGGCCCGTGGCCGGCTGCTCCTCCGCGACCGTGCCACCGACCCCGCCTCGGGAGCCACTGCCCGGCCCGGCATCGTCGCGCTCTTTACCAACCGCACCGGCCCCGCCTTCCCGCCGCTCCGCGACCGCTGCGACCGGCCCACCGGCGAGGCCGTCGCCGCCGCCCTCGCGGAGGCGGGCATCCGCCCGCGTTCCTCGACGCGACAGGTGGGCGACTACGTTCTCGGCGGCGGCCTCGACGAGGGACC
>Ga0214917_10004320_pt1 | contig 15885 bp, 17 predicted proteins | sample LL_1208_BB_MetaG_FD_177983 | JGI IMG/M metagenome (GOLD analysis project Ga0214917, IMG submission 177983) | Freshwater microbial communities from Lake Lanier, Atlanta, Georgia, United States - LL_1208_BB | ecosystem: Environmental > Aquatic > Freshwater > Lake | place: USA: Georgia | collected... | reverse complement strand
CTCTTCAAGGTTGGGAAAAGGTCTTTCAACTTAAAGCCGTTTGCTAGCGCTTCCTCAGTTGCTTCTTGAATAACCAGGCCATCCATTACTGGATCAGAATATGGAACACCAAGCTCTAATACATCAACACCAGATTCACACATTGCAACACAGGCTGCTACCGAGTCATCAATGGTTGGGTAACCAGCTGGGAAGTAACCAACAAGAGCTGGTTGATCTTTGCTGTCTAGATCTCTTAGGACGTCTTCTGTCTTGCTCATCTATGCTCCCAGGAATCCAAAGTATTTACCAACGGTTTCCATGTCCTTATCGCCACGACCGCTGAGGTTCAACAAGATTGTTGAACCAGCAGGAAGGCGCTTACCGTGTTCAATTACACCAGCGAGAGCATGTGCGGTTTCGATTGCAGGAATGATTCCCTCAGTTTGGCTTAGAGCTTTCAAAGCCTGCATAGCCTGATCGTCAGTGATGCCGAAATACTCTGCTCGGTTAATATCTTTCAACCATGCGTGCTCTGGTCCTACACCTGGGTAGTCAAGACCAGCTGAGATTGAGTGTGACTCGACAGTTTGACCATCTTCGTCCTGAAGCATGTAACTCTTTGCCCCATGAAGGACACCAACTTTACCCATCGACAAAGTTGCTGCGTGTCTAGGCGTGTTAATTCCCTCACCTGCTGCTTCAAATCCCCACAGCCTTACACTTGGGTCATCCAAGAACGCGTGGAATAGTCCGATTGCATTTGAACCTCCACCAACACATGCAGCCAAGACATCTGGAAGGAATCCGTAGTCGTTTAGCATCTGTTCACGTGATTCAACGCCAATGATTGAATGGAAATCTCTAACTATTGTTGGGAAAGGGTGAGGGCCTGCAACAGTACCAAGCAGATAGTGAGTGTGATCAACGTTAGTAACCCAGTCACGGAGAGCCTCGTTGATTGCATCCTTCAAAGTTCTTGAACCTGTTGTAACAGGAATGACTTCTGCACCGAGCAGTCTCATACGAGCAACGTTCAAAGCTTGACGTTGAGTGTCAACTTCACCCATGTATACGACACACTCGAGACCAAAAAGTGCTGCCGCTGTTGCAGATGCAACACCGTGCTGGCCGGCACCGGTTTCAGCAATGATTCTCTTCTTACCCATTCGCTTAGCAAGCAGTGCTTGACCAATTACGTTATTGATCTTGTGAGAGCCAGTGTGATTTAGATCTTCACGCTTTAGGAAAACTCTGATGTCTCCAGCTAAAGCTGCAAACTTTGGAACTTCAGTGATGATTGATGGTCTACCAACATAGCTGTGGTTAAGTTCAGCAAGTTCTGCTGCAAAAGAAGGGTCTGCTTTAGCCTGCTTATATGTTGCATCAAGTTCATCAAGTGCAGCAATTAAAGATTCAGGCACGAACCTGCCACCATACTCACCAAAGTATGGCCCCTCTTGGGCTCTTAGATTCGTTGGGTTGTTCATGCTCTAAAGTCTAATCTTTGGAACTAGGGCTATTTCCCCCAGTAATTTAGCTGGGTCGCCTGTAACTAGGGCTTCACCGATAAGAACACAATCAGCTCCAGCAACTGCGTAGTCCCTTACGTCTTGAACATTTCTAACCGCTGACTCAGCAACAGTGATGCTGTTTCTAGGAAGCATGTCGACTAGTTGAGCAAAAAGGCCTCTGTCGGTCTCAAATGTCGCTAAATCTCTGGCGTTTACACCAATCAGTTCAGCACCGGCATCAACGGCTCTTTGTACTTCTTCAGCGTTGTGGGTTTCAACAAAAGGTGTCATGCCGAAAGACTCGATAAACCTAAATAGAGACTGCATCTTTGACTGTTCTAGCCCAGCGACGATGAGCAGGACTATATCTGCGCCATAAGCTCTTGCTTCCAGGATCTGACGCTCTGTTGCAATGAAGTCTTTTCGAAGCAGTGGCACTGATACTGCGTTACGGACTGTTACCAGGTCTTGAAGGCTGCCTTTGAACTTACGCTCTTCGGTTAGGACGCTGATGGCTGCTGCTCCTGCGTCTTCGTAGATTTTTGCTAGTGCAGCAGGGTCAGGAATTGGTGCTAGATCACCTTTCGATGGGCTTGCTCGCTTAATTTCAGCGATGACTCTGATGTTATTGCCTTCGCTAAGAAACGCTTTAGCGTCAAGAGCGGGCTTCTGCTTAGAAATTAGTTCTTCTAGATAAGAGTTAGAGACTCGTTCTGTTCTGGCTTCAGCGTCAGCAATCGCTCCGGCAAACAGTTCTTCTAGCATCAAGTGAGTTATTACTTCTTACCAGCTACGCCGTAACCAAGTTTGGCTAGTACTGGGCCAACAAAGAAAGAGATCGCCGTAACGATGGTTCCAACAACGGTGATGGTGCTCTCAGGAAGGCAAACACCCAAAGTAAGAAGAGTTACACCTAGAACCGCAACAATAACTGCGCTCCAAGCCGCTGTTGAGTGTCCGTGTCCTAGTTCGTTGTTGTCGTGAGCCAATTTGAAACCTTTCGTCCTAATAATCTTAACAAGTAAAAATGCTTTGTTAGTTGGGCTAGCCAAATAGCTGATTAGCCTTCTTGATGGCTGCAATAACAGCTCCCATCTTGTGCACAGTCTCTTCATATTCCAGCTGTGGCACTGAGTCCAAGACAATTCCAGCACCTGCCTGGACATGAGCTGTTCCCCCGCGCATGAAGGCCGTTCTAATACAGATAGCCAAGTCAGCGTTTCCACCAAAATCAAGGTAGCCAACTACCCCACCGAAAACTCCGCGGTTGTATTGCTCCAGGTCGTCAATGATCTCTAACGCTCTTGGCTTTGGAGCTCCAGACAAGGTCCCTGCCGGGAATGTTGCCTTGAAAACATCGAGTGGGGTGTTGCCGTCTCCTAGACTTCCCTCAACGGTTGAGACCAAGTGCATGATGTGGCTGAAGCGTTCAATCTTCATGAACTCTGTTACTTCGATAGAGTCTGGCTTGCAAACCTTCAACAAGTCATTTCGGGCAAGGTCAACTAGCATCAGGTGCTCAGCACGCTCTTTAGCGTCTGCCTTCAATGATTCCTCATGAGCAAGGTCTGAGGCGGTGTCTTCGCCTCTAGGTCTTGAACCTGCAATCGGGTGCATGACGACGTGCTCGCCATTCACCTTTACTAGCGCTTCAGGGGAGGAACCGACGATTGCGTACTCGCCCTCGCTGTCACGGAAGTTGAGCAAATACATGTATGGACTTGGGTTTAGAGAACGAAGAACCTTATAGACATCGATAGGTCTAGCCTTTAGTTCTATTTCAAATCTTTGAGAAAGAACAACCTGGAAGACATCTCCTGCAACGACGTGCTCTTTAGCTTTTTCAACCATCTCAATGAAGTCACTATTAGTGATCAGGTCCTTGATCTCAGTACTGCCCGAAGCATCTTCCTCTGAGATAGCAGGCTGGTTTGCAACGCTAATCTGAGCGAGCATGTCGTTAATGCGCTCCTGTGCCAATGAGTATTCAGACGTAAGGTCAGTGTTCTCAGAACAGTAAATGTTTGAAACGAGAAGCAAGTTGCTCGTTTTGTGATCAACAACTACAAGGTCACGGACTAATTCCAAGTGCACGACAGGGCTGTTGTATGTCTTTGGTGGAGCAACTTCCAACTTCTCAAGAGCACGAATGATATCCCAAGCGAAGAAGCCAACTAGCCCTGAAGACAACGGAGGTAGGTCAGTGATTGAAGCAGTTTTCCAAGAAGTTTGAATCTGATCGATAGCCTCTAAAGATTCTTTTGCTAGCTGCTTATCTGTAGGTAAGACGGATTCGGAGTTTGAAATCTCTAATTGTCCATCTGTTTGCCTAAGGGATGCTCTCGAGTTGACACCGATAAAACTGAAACGAGACCAGACACCCTGCTCTGCCGATTCCAACAAGAACGTTCCAGACTTACCCTTGGAAAGCTTCTCGTATAAGCCAACAGGTGTTTCATCACCTGCGAAGACGGTTCGGATTAGTGGAACAACTGCACCTATCCGAGCGTGCGCTTTCAACTCTTCGAAGCTGAGGTTAAAGGTCTCGGACATACGTCAATTATCCTCACTGTCAAAGCATGAGTCCGAACCGGTGTGACAAGTAGGCCCTACTGGTTCTGCACTTACCAGGATGGCATCTGAGTCACAGTCAAGTGCCAGAGAAACTAAGTTCAGGAAATTCCCACTGGTAGCGCCCTTGACCCAAATTTTGTTTCTGGATCTTGACCAGAAGGTAACTTTGCCAGTGGCTACGGTGAGTTCCAGAGACTCTTTGGACATGTATCCGAGCATCAGAACCTTGAGTGTCTGATTGTCTTGAACGATGGCTGGAACTAGCCCGTTTGCATCGAACTTCACAGATTCAATGTTGATCACAGTCTTACCTCGATGTTCTGACTTTCTAGATACTTCTTCACTTCAAGGATAGAAAGTTCACCGTTGTGGAACACGGAGGCTGCAAGTACGGCAGATGCTCCTGCTCTTTCAGCTTCTGCAAAGTGTTCAACAGTTCCTGCTCCGCCACTGGCAATCAGAGGAAGACTCGAAACGTCTCGGATTGCTCTAATTAGTTCTAAATCAAAACCTGACTTAGTCCCATCGGCGTCCATGCTGTTTAGTAAAAGCTCGCCAATTCCTCGGTGTTGATTCTCTTCAATCCATCTCAAGGCATCTATTCCAGTTTCTTTAGAGCCGCCATGTGTCGTGATGGTGTAACCGGATTTGGTTACTGAATTTCGCTTGATGTCCAAAGACACCACTAGAACCTGGTCTCCGTAACTATTACCGATCTCGTCCAATAGGTTTGGTGAACTAATTGCGGCGGTGCCTACGCTAACTTTGTCTGCTCCCGCACTCAGTAACGTTTGAACATCTTGGATTGTTCTAACACCTCCGCCAACTGTTAGCGGAATGAATACTGAGTCTGCAGTTCTGGACACCACATCAAGAATGGTGGATCTGTCTTCAACGCTTGCTGTCACATCTAAAAACGTAATCTCGTCAGCTCCAGCTTCGAAGTATCGACTTGCGAGCGCCACCGGGTCGCCAACTATTTGAAGGTCTTGAAACTTCACGCCCTTTACTACCTTGCCTGCGTTGACATCCAAGCATGGGATAACTCTCAGGGCCAAAGACATTGTTTAGATCCTGGCTGCGTGAATTGCTGAAACGAGAATAGCTCTTGCCCCTAGTTCGTAAAGTGAATCCATTTTGTCATTAGTTTCATTTCGCTTTACAAGGGCTCTAACAGCTAACCAGTCTGGGTCCTTGGTAGGTGAGATGGTTGGTGATTCAATTCCGGGTGTGACCTTAGAAGCTTCTTCAATGAGTGATGCAGGGCAGTCGTAATCGAATATCACGTACTCGCGAGCTACAATCACACCGTTGATTCGTCTTAGCAGCGAAGAAGCAGAGTCGATGCTTGAGGCGTTAGCGATTAGGTATGCAGAAGATTCAAGAATTACTGGACCAAAAATTTCTAGACCTGCCTGTCTTAAGGTGTTACCGCTTGAGACAACATCTGCTACCAGATCAGCTACACCCAGACTCACTGCAGTCTCTACTGCCCCATCGAGTTTGACAATATTCGCAGAGATATTTTCCTTGTCTAGGAAATTCTTGAGAAGCTCCGGATAAGAAGTTGCAACACGCTTTCCATTCACGTCAGAAAGTTGCTTGAACTTACCCGCTTCGCCAGCAAGCCTGAAAGTTGAATTGCCGAAGTTTAGATCAGCGACCTTGACTGCATTTGAACCGCTATCTGCTAGAAGATCTAGTCCGGTTAGACCAAGGTCAAGTGCTCCAGTACCGACATAGGTCGCGATGTCTCTCGGTCTTAGGTAGAAGAACTCGATTTTGTTAGCAGAGTCAAGAACACGAAGAGTCTTGCTGTCCTTGCGAACGGCATAACCAGCTTCATCAAGCATCTCAACAGCAAATTCGCTCAGGATCCCCTTATTAGGGACTGCGACTTTTAGCATTTTCGACATTTAGTACTTCTCTTCTAGATCAGCGATGGTTATCCCCTTGGCAACCATAAGAACTTGGAGGTGGTAAATGAGTTGGCTTATTTCAAGACTCAGATCGTCTTTGCTCTGAAATTCGGCAGCCATCCAAACTTCAGCTGCTTCTTCAACTACTTTCTTACCGATTTCATGAACACCTTTAGAGACCAACTTGGCAGTATTTGATGAGTCGGGGTCGGCACTAGCTTTGGCTGTTATCTCGATAAAGAGCTCTTCGAAGGTTTTCATTAAGCCATTTTACCGAGAATTCCGTCTAGTTGGTTAGTGAACGCCCTCAACTGCAAGGGTTCTGAGCCTCGAGATCATTTCGTTCCTGTCCGAAGCTCTAAATACTGAGGTGCCAGCTACGAAAGTGTCTGCACCAGCGGCAGCGACCTGGGCAATGTTCTCAGCGCTTATTCCCCCATCAACTTGAATCCAGGTGGTCAAATCGCGTGCGACCAGCAAGCTTTTTAGTTCGGAAATCTTATCGAGGCTTTGAGGGATAAAGCTCTGACCTCCAAAACCAGGCTCTACTGACATAACTAGTACCTGGTCAAGATCTTCAAGGTAAGGAAGCAGAGAGATCAACGGCGTCCCCGGCTTTATGGCGACTCCTACGCGTGAGCCTTCCGCCCTTATCTTAGGAATCAAACTAGCCAAGTCTCGGCAAGCTTCAAAATGAACAGTTACTGAAAACACACCAAGTGCGGCGTATTTCGGTGCCCAGAAATCTGGATTCTCGATCATCAGATGAACATCCAGTGGCAAAGGGGAGATCTCCTGCATTCGCTTTACAAGTGGTAAGCCAAATGTCATGTTAGGAACAAAGTGTCCATCCATAACATCCACGTGGATACCATCAGCACTTGAAATAGAAGCGAACTCTGCTCCAAGGTTCGCAAAATCCGCACTAAGGATGCTGGGTTGAATACGCATGTTCTAAGCCTAACTAATCTGACCTATTTGGTGATGAGGGCCATAAACATGCAGTCTGTGCCATCCCGGTGGGTATAGAGCTGAACGGTCTTTCTATTCGAAGGCAAAGTTCCACCCATAAACTTCTCGTTCATGACTGCTGTGAGATCCTGAACCTGAACACCTAGGTTCTTTACTGCCTTGGAAATGACAGCAGTTGTCTCAGACAAATGAGGTGAACAAGTTACGTAAAGGAGTTGACCACCAGGCTTCAGAGCCGTGTATGCGCTCTCTAATAGCTCATACTGCAACTCAACTAGCTGCTTCAAATCTTCGGAGCTCTTTCTCCAACGTGCTTCTGGTCTTCTACGCAAAGCTCCAAGGCCCGTACAGGGAGCATCGAGCAGTATTCGATCAAAGTGGTTTGGATGGCTGTCACCAAAAGATCTACCGTCCAGTGTGGTCAACTCAACATCAGGAAACGGAGCGAGAGCATTAGAAACCAGTTTTGCCCTATGCTCTTGCAATTCGTTAGCAACTAGGTGAGCACCGCTCTGGTCTGCGAGAGCAGCCAAGAGCGCTGCCTTACCTCCAGGGCCAGCACACATGTCAAGCCAATGCTCATTCTCTGTCACAGGCTTGGCTTCCACTAAGGCAAGTGCAGCTAGCTGAGAGCCTTCGTCTTGAACACGAACTGAACCACGCCTGACTTCTTCTAGATGACCAGGATTGCCCGACTCAATTGAGAAACCATATGGGCTGAAGTTTGTTGCAAACCCACCATCGGCAACATAGTCGTCTCTGTTGCTTAACCCAGGAAGAGCGACGAGTGTTACATGGGCTGGTCTGTTGTTCGCTTCGAGAAGCTCCTCAATGGAACCCTCAATACCGTCGCTCTTCAAACTTTGCTGAAGTGCTCTAACTATCCATTCTGGGTGGCTATTCCTAAGTGAGAGCACTGCCGTATTTGATTTCTCGTCACGAGAGATTAGTTCAAGCCAAGTATTGAAATCTTTCTCGGAGATTCTTCGCAGAACGCTGTTTGCGAAGCCGACAACTTTCTCCCCACAAACCTGGCGAATTAGATTTACAGTCTCATTGATTGCAGCGTGTGCAGGCACTCGCATCTGGAGTAATTGGTGGGTTCCTAGACGGATAGCGTTGAGCAGTGTTGCCTCGATCTCTGAGACTGGTCGAGAAGATACCTTGTCGATGATTGCGTCGTAGGTCTGGGTCCACCTGATGGTTGAGAAGGCAAGTTCCTGAGCAAAAGCACTATCCCTAGGCTCTAATCGAGCCTGCTCCAATAGTTGCGGCATCGCCAAGTTTGCATAGGCACCATCTACTGAAACTTTGTTTAGCAGTTCAAGTGCAACGCTTCTAGAGCTAATCGCTACTCTCAATTGAGCCTCTCTAGAGACCTATTGCCATTGAACCAATCTCGGGCAGGCATCGCTCGCTTTGAGCTTGGCTGGACCTCAACTAGTTCCAAAATTGAGTCTTGACCACAACATGCAAAAACCTTGCCGTCGACCGAAAAAATTGAACCGGGTGCGACTCTAGATTCGCCGGAACCTAAAGATGCTGACCTATTCTCAACGGCGCTGATTACCCTAAGCACTTCTTCACTAGCCAAGCACCAAGCCATCGGTTCGGGGTTCATTCCTCGAACAATGTTTTCAAGGTGGATAGCTGGTTGGGCGAAATCCAAACGTGCTTCCTCCCGAGTTGGCTTTGGAGCTGAACTTGAGTCTCCAATTTGCTCGTGAAGTTTGAATGTTCCAGAGTAAAGCTGAGGAAGGGCCTCGCTAAGTAAAGATTTAGAAAGCTCAGCCAGCCTTGCAAGCAGCTCCCCTGCTGTTTCATTGAAACCAATTGATGTGCTCAGTGAAGTAAGAACTTGTCCGGTATCCATTCCAGGGTCGAGCTTGAATATCGTGACGCCTGTTTCCTTATCGCCATTGAGTAGGGCGCGTTGAACCGGAGCAGCACCACGATACTTAGGAAGGAGACTGAAATGGATGTTGAACCAACCGTTAGGAACAGCCTCAAGTGCACGCTGGTTCAAAATTGAGCCGTATGCGACCACAATTGCGAGGTCAACATTGAATTCAGCTATTTCTGTAAGAGTCTCGCCATCGACGCGGTTGGCCTTGATGATTGGCAAGCCGAGTTCGTAAGCTTTCATGGCTGTTGCGGATGGAGTGAGCATTCTCTTTCTGCCGACATGTGAGTCTGTGCGAGTGAGAACGCATGAGATCTCGTGCCCCGATTTCACTAGCCATTCAAGAATGGTGGCTGAAACCTCAGGAGTTCCTGCAAATAGAATTCTCACCTGAACTCCTTCCTTGGCTAGATTACTTTGTTATCGTCCATGTTCACGAAGAACACTCGCTGGCCAGGCTTCCTCTTCTTGCTAGCTCTAGATAATTCCGAAGTGATACTGACTACTTTCTCTGCAGTCTCAGACCCCGTTGCGATCGCGTATGTGTATGCAATGTTGTTTTCGGATTCACTGATTAGCCTTGCTTCTGGAAGATCGATCTGCAATCTATCCCTAAGTTCCGAGAGATCATTCTTGTGGGCAGATGTTATGTTGAGTGTTCTGGAAGCGGGAGGAAGTCCAATCTCCATCCGCTCGACTGCGTCTTCTCGAACGATTTCCACGAAGTTCGAACTTCTCAATTGATCAGCTAATCGCCCGGTTATTCCAACGTAGATCGCTAGTCCGGTCTTTGAGCATTTTGCCAATGCATTTGCCCACTTAGAGCAGGCATTCTCCAAAGCTCTCAGTCGTGGCAACCCGACCATGTTTAAAGAATCAGCGAAGACAATGAGTTCATAGCCTCCCTCCACCGAGGGTTCAGCCCCAGGGGTCGCGATAACTAGGATGCCCTTTCGTTCAATTCTGGTTACTCGCTCTGCGCCAGATGTGTGTATAACGGTTGCATTCGGGAAGCTTCTAGAAAGCTGATCAGTAAGCGCCTTGCTGCCAACCGAAATAGGCCGGTAGCTTGAACCGCCGCATGAGCACTGTGTGCTGTACGCCTGTTTGCAACTTCGGCAACGCGCTGTATTAGTTGGGTCAATCCAAAGTGCTGTCTGGCATGTGCTGCAGCGACGTACTTCCTTGCATTTGAGGCAGGCGATAGCTGAAGCGTAGCCAAGGTTTGATACCTGAATCAAGACGGGCTTGTTGTCAGAGAGAGTCCTTGATATGAGTGCGAAGGATTCTTCATCTAGCCTCTCCGCGGTATCTGAAATTCTTACGGGAGGGGTTGGAGCTTGGATCTGTTGGTAAGTGAGGTAGCCGAGCTCAATTAGCCTAGCAACTTCAGCGCTTGGGGAATGTGAAGCGAAAACGATGTCGCAGTGTTCTAGTTCAGATCTTGAGAGTGCTACATCTCTGGAATTCCAATAAGGCGAACTTTGCTCAATGTGAGAATCGTCACCGTCATCCCAAACCATAATCAATCCAAGATTTGCTGATGGTGCGAAAATTGCTCCCCTTGTTCCATAGGTAATAAGTGGAACACCTGAAGTAGCTCTTAGATGGGCAACCCATCGCTGAGTAAGTGAGTCCTCGCTACTAATACGAACTGATTGCTCTGCTAGCCCAGCTGAGTCAATAGCTTTCTCCAGTACTTCCAAATCACGGAAGTCCGGTACAACTATGAGAACTCCCCTGCCTTGGGCAATGGTTTCGGCAGCTTTTTTTCTGAAGAGCGTTGACCAGTGACCTTCGCTGTCCACATCGAGTAGACGCGGCAAAACAAATGTTCGAGAAACCTGATTGGAAGGCTTTGGCTTCTCTGGCCTTGGCGTCGGTGAAACAAAGTTCTTCTCAGCACGAACAGACCTCTTTGGTACAGCTGTTGAGAGAAGTTCGCCAACAAGACCAGCTTGGCGTTTGGCCATCGCCTTGCAAAGTGCATACTGCTCCTTGGTGATTAGCTGAAGAGATGAATCGATGCTCGAGATTGAGGCAAGTCCCGAACCGAACTCAGACTCATCCTTGATTCCAACTACGTACCCGGTTTTTGTAGTCTTCGATTTTCCAAATGGAACGGACACCAACGATCCGAATTTAACTGATGTATCTAATTCAGAAGGAATGAAGTAATCGAATTCCTTGTCAAGTTGCGGAAGTGGTGAAGCGAAGACTACAGAGGCTACTCTCATGGCTACAGCCCGACAGCTGATCTCAAATCTTCAACGCGATCAGTTCTTTCCCAAGTGAAATCAGGAAGTTCTCTTCCAAAGTGGCCATACGAAGCTGTCTTTCCGTAGATAGGTCTTAGGAGATCAAGTGCTTCGATAATCGCTGATGGACGTAGGTCGAAGACTTCAGAGATGGCTTTTTCGATTAGTTTCGGGTCAACTGTTTCAGTGCCAAAGGTCTCCACGTAAACAGCGAGAGGTCGAGCTCTGCCAATGGCGTACGAAACTTGAATCTCTGCTTTGTCTGCTAGTCCAGCAGCAACTACGTTTTTAGCAACCCATCTAGTGGCGTACGCTGCAGAGCGGTCGACCTTAGAAGGGTCTTTGCCGCTGAACGCACCACCTCCGTGTCTGCTGTATCCACCGTAGGTATCGACAATTATCTTGCGACCAGTAAGCCCTGCATCACCTTGTGGTCCGCCGATAACAAACTGGGATGTCGGATTCACAAGGATTTCCGTATCCCCTAGTTCAAAACCATAGGACTGGATTACGGGTTCAATAACGAACTCTGTAACGGCCTGTTTGATGTCACTGTGGCTAATGCCAGGGTTGTGCTGAGTGCTCACAACAATTGTCTTGACATTCTTCGAAACACCGTTCTCATAGCCAATAGTTGCTTGGGTCTTCCCATCAGGTCTGAGGAAATTAATGACTCCCTGATGCCTAACCTGAGCGAGCCTCTCGGCTAATGCATGTGAAAGCTTGATTGGCAGAGGCATTAGCTCCGGCGTCTCATTGCATGCGAAGCCGAACATGAGTCCCTGATCGCCCGCGCCTTGCTCGTCATGTGATGTGCCAGTTGAATCTGTTCTAGCTTCTAGTGACTTATCGACACCCATCGCAATGTCCGGTGATTGCTTTCCGATTGAAACCGATACTCCACAAGAGTTGCCATCAAACCCGATCTCCGAGGAGTTGTATCCAATTTCCAAAAGCTTACTTCTTACGATGTCTGGGATCTCGGCGTAACCTTCGGTTGTAATCTCACCAGCAACGTGAACTAACCCTGTCGTGACCAAAGTCTCCACAGCGACTCTAGAGTGTTTGTCCTGAGAAAGCAGGTCATCAAGAATTGCGTCACTGATTTGGTCGCAGATCTTGTCTGGGTGACCTTCGGTTACGGATTCTGAGGTGAAGTATCTAAAGTCGTTCATAGAGTTGTAAGTATATCTCTGCAGTCTGACAATCGGGTCTAAGTCTTGTTACTGCGACTTAACCATTGGCTTGATGAAATCTATTACCGCACTGGCAACAGTGCCCTTGGTGCCCGAGACTGCTAGTTGCTCGTGCTGTGAAACAATCAGCACTGAATTCTTCTCAGCGTCGAAAACTGCACCATTTGAAACATCGTTTGCGACGACAACGTCTAAGTTCTTTTTAGCGAGCTTGTCTATTGCCGCTTCTTCAAGAGTCGATGATTCGTAAGCAGCTGCGTGTGCTGCAAAACCAACTAATACTTGTCTTCTGTCGGCTCCAAGGAGTCTCGATAGATTTGCCAGGATGTCTGGGTTGGCCACTAGATGCAAGTCCAGTTCAGACTGGGTTGACCTATGCAACTTGCCTTGATTGACTTCTTCAACTCTGAAGTCGCCAATGGCTGCTGGCATTAGGACAGCGTCGGAATTACCGGCTAGTTCATTCACCAGTTTCTCAACTTCTAGCGCTGTGTGAGCAACGTGAACCTCAGGGAACGAATTCAGGTCCTGTTCAAGATTGATTGCAATTAGGGAGACATTGCCACCACGATTTTGAATTTCTTTTGCGAGAGCTAAACCCTGTTTGCCTGATGATCGATTGCCGATAAATCGAACTGAATCAATTGGCTCTCTGGTCCCGCCGACAACAACCAAGAAGGACGACCCTGCGAGGTCTAAGTCAGATGCTGAGCTGAGTGATTCCCTAACGATGTCTTCAGTTTCGGCCAAGCGTCCGACGCCTGAATCAGTTCCCGTAAGCCTTCCAATGCCTGGTTCAACTATTAGTACGCCGCGACTTCTTAGAGTTTCAATGTTTTGTTTAGTGGCTTGATGCTCCCACATTTCGGTGTGCATTGCTGGAGCGACTACTACCCTCGCTTTGGTGGCAAGTAGAACGTTCATCAGAAGGTCATCAGCAATACCGGTTGCGTATCTTGCTATGAAACTTGCCGTTGCGGGAGCTACAACAATTAGATCGACATCTTGGGCAAGAGCGATGTGCTTGACACTCTCGACATCTGTGAAGAGGTCAGGGTCGATTGAGTTGTGAGAGATAGCCTCTAGTGTGGTTGCACCTATAAATCGGAGAGCGTTTTGGGTTGGCAGTACCCGAACATCGTGACCTAATTCAGTGAATGCTCGAATTACCGCTGGCGACTTGTATGCAGCGATCCCGCCTGTGATGCCAACGATAATTCGCAAGCTAACGCTTCTTACTAGTTAGATGAATCTTCAGCTGTGATAGCGCCAGCAACGATCTCACGCATCGCAATTGAAAGCGGCTTGTCATCAACAGCAGCGTCAACTAGAGGCCCAACGTTTGTGAAAAGTGAACCCTCGTGCAGTGCTGAGTAGTAATCGTTGATCTGACGAGCACGCTTAGCTGCGAAAATTACCAACCCATACTTGGATGAGTGCTTAGCCATAAGCGCGTCAATAGATGGAGAAACGATACCTTCAAGTTTTTCGGACATAAGTTAGTTGCTTTCAGTTGATTATTGGGGTGAGAATCCAGTCTGGATTACGAAGCCTGGATTAAGTCTAAGACCTCTTGGCCGCATTGCGCTACCTCATGGTTGATAACTACGTGATCAAACTCCCCCTGGGAAGCCATTTCTTCCTCTGCTGTTTGGAGCCTTACGGCTATTTGTTCTGGGCTCTCAGTGCCTCTTATCGCCAATCTTCGCTCTAATTCTTCCCAGTTTGGAGGAGCAATAAAGATTAGGTTCGCCGACGGCATGCTCTGTTTGATTTGGCGAGCCCCTTGGAGATCAATCTCAAGAATCACCTGTTTACCACTTGCCAAAGCTGCTTCAACAGGCTTTCTAGGGGTTCCGTAACGGTTCTGCCCATGAACTACTGCATACTCAAGGAGTTCACCGTTTTGAATCATCAGGTCAAAATCATCATTGGAGACGAAGTAATAGCTCTCGCCATGGATTTCACCCGGCCTTGGATCCCTAGTGGTAGCTGAGACAGACACCTGAATGTTCGGGTCTTGGGCAAGTAGCCAGCGAACGACAGTGCCCTTCCCAACGGCTGTTGGGCCTGCGATCACGGTCAATCTATTCACAGTTATAGCCTAAGCACCCAGAGTCAAAGCAAGCTCATTCTTATCAGCTGTGATGCTCTGTCTAACTTGATCCAGCCCATTTCTAAGAGCACTTCTAGAAACTGTGTAGATCACATTCTCAGCGTTAGAGCCGAAAATGGTCTTAGCGGCCGATAGAGACGCTCCCTGCGCTCCAAACCCTGGAGCGAGGATCAATGACTTGTAATCCTCGGTCTTGTTCAAATCTTCGATTCCATAGTCCTTTAGGTTGACTGTTGCCCCGACGACAAGTCCAGCTGTTCCAAACCTAGTTTTACCTTGGGCTGTGATCTTGTTAAGTGAAGCGACTTCAGCGGCGACATTTGCCGCAACGGTTGTTCCCCCGCTAATCGCCTGCTGAAGCTCTTTCCCCTCAGCATTCGATGTTGCGCACAGGACAAACAAGCCTTTACCCCGTTCGCTGGCTAATGCGATTGCGGAAGAGAGTGCTCCAGTTCCTAGGTAAGGGCTAACAGTCAATGCATCCACTACGAACGGTGATGCTTTACCAAGCCAGGCCTCAGCGTAAGCAGACATGGTCGAACCGATGTCCCCTCGCTTGGCGTCTGCAATTACCAAGAACCCACGTTTTGAGGCGTCAGAACAAAGGTCCTCTAGAACTGCAAAACCGGCTGAACCAAATCTCTCAAAGAATGCAACCTGCGGCTTGATTATGCCAACGACACCTTCAAGCTGATCAAGCAATTGCATGCTGAAAGATCTCAGACCTTCTGTGTTGTCTGGAATGCCAGCTTCTTCAAGAAGTTCAGCGTGGGGATCGATACCGACACAAAGTTGTCCAAACTTGTCGAAGGCTAGTTGAACCTTCCCAGAGAATGACTCAGGCAATTGCTACTCTCCTGTCCTCGGCATGCTCCTGAAGTGAACGAACCTTGAATGGACCTGCAATCACAGTTTCAAAAGATCCAATCGCTGCAGATAGCTGTGCAATGGTTGTGAAGATTGGAGCATCCGCTGCTGTGGTTGCCGCTCTAATTTCGTAGCCATCCTTACGTGCGTCTGAGCCTGACGGTGTGTTCACAACAACATCGACTTCGCCGGCAAGAATCAAATCGACGATTGAAGGTCCTGCCGGAGCATTGTCATCAGCGCTGTGCTTTCTAACGATGCGATTAGGGATGCCATGACGGTTAAGTACCGCTGCAGTTCCGGAGGTGGCCAGAATCTCGTAACCAAGTTGCCAAAGTCTTCTAACCGGAAGGATTACTTGGTGCTTGTCTCGATCTGCCACCGAGATGAAGATCGTTCCAGATTTAGGAAGTGCACTTCCTGCAGCCGACTGACTCTTAGCGAAAGCTGTTGGGAAATCAACGTCAATACCCATTACTTCACCAGTCGATCGCATCTCAGGTCCTAGGAGAGAATCTACGAAGCGACCATCCTTGGTTGCGAATCTCTTGAACGGCAACACCGCCTCTTTGACGGAAATCGTTGCG
>Ga0214917_10004319_pt1 | contig 15885 bp, 13 predicted proteins | sample LL_1208_BB_MetaG_FD_177983 | JGI IMG/M metagenome (GOLD analysis project Ga0214917, IMG submission 177983) | Freshwater microbial communities from Lake Lanier, Atlanta, Georgia, United States - LL_1208_BB | ecosystem: Environmental > Aquatic > Freshwater > Lake | place: USA: Georgia | collected... | reverse complement strand
CTTCTTCGCGAATAATGACATCTTGTGCAACGTCGCAGAGACGACGTGTGAGGTAACCAGAGTCAGCGGTACGAAGCGCTGTATCTGCAAGACCCTTACGTGCACCGTGTGTAGAGATGAAGTACTCAAGAACTGACAAGCCTTCACGGAAGTTGGACTTAATTGGGCGAGGAATAATTTCACCCTTTGGGTTTGCAACGAGTCCGCGCATACCTGCGATCTGACGAATCTGCATCATATTTCCACGTGCACCTGAGAAGACCATCATCCAGACTGGGTTAACGCGTGGGAAGTTATCTTCCATCGCCTTACCAACTTCAGCAGTTGCCTTTGTCCAGATTTCGATGAGTTCTTGGCGACGCTCGTCATCTGTGATGAGACCCTTTTCGTACTGTGATTGAACCTTGTCGGCTTGTGTTTCATAACCGTCGAGGATTTCACGCTTACGGGGAGGTGTCACAACATCTTCGATACCGATTGTTGCGCCGGCGCGAGTTGCCCAGTGGAAACCGAGCGACTTAAGCGCATCGAGAGTCTGTGCAACTGTGACCTTTGGATAGAACTCAGCAAGCTTGTCGACGATTGCGCCGAGAGCCTTCTTAGTTACATCGTGATCAACATAAGGGAAATCAGCAGGGAGTGCTTCATTAAATAGTGCGCGGCCGATTGTTGTCTCGAGAGTTTCTCCCTTAACGCGAATCTTTACCTTTGCCTGCAATGAAACAGAGTGCTGATCGTGAGCCATGATGGCCTCACCGATAGATCCGAATGCGCGACCTTCGCCGAGTTCGCCTTCACGTTCCATGGTCAAGTAATAGAGACCAAGAACCATGTCCTGTGTCGGTGAAGTAATTGGACGACCATTAGCTGGTGACAAGATGTTATTTGAAGACAACATCAAGATGCGTGCTTCGGCCTGAGCTTCTGCAGACAATGGAAGGTGGACAGCCATCTGGTCACCGTCGAAGTCAGCGTTAAATGCTGTACATACGAGTGGGTGAATTTGAATTGCCTTACCTTCAACCAACTGTGGTTCGAATGCTTGGATACCTAAACGGTGAAGTGTAGGAGCGCGGTTTAGAAGCACTGGATGTTCTGCAATTACTTCTTCAAGAACATCCCACACAACTGGACGTGCACGTTCGACCATGCGCTTTGCAGATTTAATGTTCTGCGCGTGGTTGAGGTCTACAAGTCGCTTCATTACAAATGGCTTGAAGAGTTCGAGCGCCATCTGCTTTGGAAGACCGCATTGGTGCAACTTCAACTGTGGACCAACAACGATTACTGAACGACCTGAGTAGTCAACGCGCTTTCCGAGCAAGTTCTGACGGAAACGTCCCTGCTTACCCTTGAGCATATCTGACAGTGACTTCAGCGCACGGTTTCCTGGGCCAGTAACTGGACGACCACGGCGACCGTTATCGAACAACGCATCTACAGCTTCCTGCAGCATACGCTTTTCATTGTTAACGATAATTTCTGGAGCACCGAGATCAGCAAGACGCTTCAAACGGTTGTTACGGTTGATAACGCGGCGATAGAGATCGTTGAGATCTGATGTCGCAAATCGTCCACCATCGAGCTGAACCATTGGGCGCAGATCAGGTGGGATAACCGGTACGCAATCGAGAACCATTGATGCTGGGTGGTTGCTCGTTGTCATAAATGCATTAACGACCTTGAGGCGCTTGATAGCACGAGTCTTCTTTGCGCCCTTTCCATTTTCAGAAAGGTCGGTGAGCATTGCATGCTCTGACTCGAGATCGAAAGTTTCGAGGCGACGCTTAATTGCAGCAGCGCCCATATCTCCCTTGAAGTACATGCCGTAGCGGTCGCGCATTTCGCGGTAAAGATTTTCATCACCTTCGAGATCTTGAACCTTGAGGTTCTTAAAACGTGACCAGACATCTTCTAGACGTGTGAGTTCGCGCTCTGAACGCTCGCGGATTGCCTTGAGCTCGCGCTCTGCAGATTCACGGACCTTGCGCTTTACATCTGACTTAGCATCTTCTGCTTCGAGTTCAGCGATATCTGCCTCGAGCTTCTTGGTGCGTGCATCAAGATCTAGATCGCGCTTTGTTTCGATCTTCTTGCGATCGTTTGCCAGCTTCTTTTCGAGTTGTGGCATATCTTCTTCGCGCGCTTCTTCATCAACTTCAGTGATCATGTAAGCAGCGAAATAGATAACCTTTTCGAGATCCTTTGGAGCAAGGTCGAGTAGGTAACCAAGGCGTGATGGAACACCCTTGAAGTACCAGATGTGGGTTACAGGAGCAGCAAGCTCGATGTGACCCATACGTTCGCGACGAACCTTTGCGCGTGTTACTTCAACACCGCAACGCTCGCAGATGATTCCCTTAAATCGAACGCGCTTGTACTTACCGCAATAACATTCCCAGTCACGAGTTGGTCCGAAGATCTTCTCGTCGAAGAGTCCGTCCTTCTCGGGCTTGAGTGTGCGATAGTTGATTGTCTCTGGCTTCTTTACTTCGCCAAAAGACCAATCACGAATATTTTGAGCCGATGCAAGACCGATTCGTAGTTCATCAAAGAAGTTGACATCTAACATGATTGATTTTCTCCTTAAACTTCTTCTACGGAACTTGGCTCAACTCGTGACAAGTTGATACCTAGTTCTTCGGCGGTTCGGAAAATTTCTTCATCGTTATCGCGCATTTCAATTGCGACACCTTCAGAAGAGAGAACTTCGACATTGAGACAGAGTGACTGCATTTCCTTGATAAGCACCTTGAATGATTCAGGGATACCTGGTTCTGGGATGTTTTCGCCCTTCACAATTGCTTCGTACACCTTGACGCGTCCGAGAACGTCGTCAGATTTAATAGTGAGCAACTCTTGGAGTGTGTAAGCAGCACCGTAAGCTTCAAGTGCCCACACTTCCATTTCACCAAATCGCTGACCACCGAATTGAGCCTTACCACCGAGTGGTTGCTGCGTGATCATTGAGTATGGACCAGTTGAACGTGCGTGAATCTTGTCGTCTACCAAGTGGTGGAGCTTCAAGATGTACATGTATCCAACTGAAATTGGAGTTGGGTATGGCTCGCCAGAACGGCCGTCAAAGAGCTGCGCCTTTCCGGAACGACCAATAAGTTGGTTGCCATCGCGGTTTGGAAGTGTTGATGAAAGAAGACCTGAAATTTCATCTTCAAGTGCACCATCGAAGACTGGAGTTGCAAGGTTGGTTCCTGGTGCGCCCTTTTCTGCGCCAATTTCTTTGAGGTGGTTTGCCCACGCTTCAGAAACACCAGATACATCCCAACCAGTTTTAGCAACCCAACCGAGGTGCATTTCAAGAACCTGTCCGACGTTCATACGTCCTGGAACACCAAGTGGGTTCAAGACAACATCGACGGGAGTTCCATCTTCAAGGAATGGCATATCTTCAACAGGAAGAATCTTTGAGATAACACCCTTGTTACCGTGGCGACCAGCAAGCTTGTCACCATCTTGAATCTTGCGCTTCTGTGCAACATAGACGCGAACCAACTGGTTAACGCCTGCTGGAAGTTCGAAGCCTTCTTCTGATTCGAAGATCTTTACGCCGATAACTTTTCCTGATTCACCGTGTGGAACCTTGAGAGATGTGTCGCGAACTTCACGAGCCTTTTCTCCAAAGATTGCACGGAGCAAACGCTCTTCTGGTGTGAGTTCAGTTTCTCCCTTAGGAGTTACCTTTCCAACCAAGATGTCACCTGGCACAACATCGGCGCCAACGCGGATGATTCCGCGCTCGTCGAGATCTGCAAGAACTTCTTCAGAGACGTTAGGGATATCGCGAGTGATTTCTTCGGCACCGAGCTTGGTGTCGCGTGCATCAACTTCGTACTCTTCAATGTGGATTGATGTAAGTACATCGTCCTGAACGAGTCGCTGCGAAAGGATAATTGCATCTTCGTAGTTGTGACCTTCCCATGACATAAATGCCACAAGCAGGTTCTTACCAAGAGCCATCTCACCATTTTGAGTACATGGACCATCTGCGATTACTGAGCCAACTTCTAGCTTCTGGCCCTCAGTAACAACAACCTTCTGGTTGTAAGAAGTTCCCTGGTTTGAGCGAGTGAACTTAGCGAGTGAATATGTTTGGTAAGTGCCGTCATCTGCCATGACCTTAACTTCATCAGCAGCAACTTCGGTTACTACGCCAGCCTTAGTTGCAGTGACAACATCACCTGCATCGACAGCTGCACGGAATTCCATACCTGTACCAATAAATGGCGCTTCTGCACGCATCAGTGGGACTGACTGACGCATCATGTTAGAACCCATGAGTGCGCGGTTTGCATCATCGTGCTCGAGGAACGGAATCATTGCTGTTGCAACAGAAACCATCTGACGTGGTGAGACGTCCATGTAATCCACTTCGTCAGCGATGATGTATTCAACTTCGCCACCGCGACGACGTACGAGGACGCGTGCTTCGGCAAAGTGATTGTCATCTGTGAGTGGAGCATTTGCCTGAGCAATAACGTGCTCGTCTTCTTCATCTGCAGTGAGGTAATCAACCTGATCGGTGACTTTACCCTTCACTACCTTGCGATAAGGAGTTTCGATAAATCCAAATGCAGTGACACGACCGTATGTTGCAAGCGAACCGATAAGACCAATGTTTGGACCTTCAGGAGTTTCGATTGGGCACATACGTCCGTAGTGAGATGGGTGAACGTCACGAACTTCGAAGCCCGCACGATCACGTGAGAGACCGCCAGGTCCGAGCGCTGAAAGACGACGCTTATGTGTTAGACCTGAAAGTGGGTTTGTCTGATCCATGAACTGTGACAACTGAGATGTTCCGAAGAACTCCTTGATTGAGGCAACAACTGGACGGATATTGATCAACGTCTGAGGAGTAATTGCTTCGACATCTTGAGTAGTCATACGTTCGCGAACAACACGTTCCATACGTGAAAGTCCGATACGTACTTGGTTCTGAATAAGTTCACCAACGGTACGAAGGCGACGGTTACCGAAGTGATCGATATCGTCCTTTTCAACGCGAACTTCGCGGCCGTAATCCATTGTGAGATCGCCGCGGTGCAACGCTACGAGGTAGCGAAGTGTTGCGACGATATCTGAAATTGTGAGCATGCTCTGTGAGAGCTCAAGATCAAGACCTAGCTTCTTATTTACCTTAAAGCGACCGACCTTGGCTAAGTCGTAGCGCTTCGCATTGAAGTAAAGGTTTTCAATGAGGTTCTGTGCAGCTTCCTTGGTAGGAGGCTCGCCAGGACGCATCTTGCGATAGATATCGAGAAGCGCTTCATCTTGAGTCTTGACTGTGTCCTTCTCAAGTGTTGCCATCATTGAAGCGAAGTCACCAAACTCTTCACGAATTTGTTCGTCGGTCCAACCGAGAGCCTTGAGGAATACTGTTACTGATTGCTTACGCTTGCGATCGATACGAACGCCAACGAGATCTTTCTTATCAACTTCAAATTCAAGCCAAGCACCGCGGCTTGGGATGATCTTTGAAGTGAATACATCTTTATCTGAAGTCTTTTCAATCTGACGTTCGAAGTAGACGCCAGGTGAACGAACAATCTGCGAAACAACTACGCGCTCAGTTCCATTGATTACGAATGTTCCGCGAGGTGTCATTACAGGGAAGTCACCCATGAAGACTGTTTGCGATTTAATTTCGCCAGTTTCGTTGTTAGTGAATTCTGCTGTTACGAAGAGTGGTTGCGCATATGTCATGTCACGTTCTTTGCACTCTGCGATTGAATACTTTGGTGGCTCGAAGCGATGGTCGCGGAATGAAAGCGACATCGTTCCTTGGAAATCTTCGATTGGTGAAATCTCTTCAAAGATTTCTTCCAAACCGGACTTTGAAGGAAGTTCTCCTCGATTGGTGTTGGTTGATTCTGCAAGACGGGAACGCCATAGATCATTACCAAGCAACCAGTCAACGCTTTCAACTTGCAGCGCGAGTAGGTTTGGAACTTCTAGTGGTTCACGGATCTTTGCGAATGAAATACGGCGTGGGGCTGTTGAATTCTTTTTCGCGGCCAAGAGATGTCCTTCCAGACAAAATTCACTTTTATGTGGACACGCACTTCTAGAAGGTCGCCGCCGCTATATGCAATGACCTTCAGATTTTTTGTGCGAAGGGGAAGAGTATCGGCTCACCCCCCTAAGGGGCAAACCGACCCCCTTATACCCCCAAGCGGGGGCTTTTGTCCTCGAAACCTAGAAATTTGTGAACGAGAGTAAGTGGTCCACGCACGAAAAACCCCCTCCGGGTGGAGCGAAGAGACTTTAAGGAGCAAGTCTCAAGCCCACCCGAGAGGGGGTTGATCTGTAAGTAAAACTTACTTGAGTGTGACTTTTGCGCCAGCTGCTTCGAGAGCTGCCTTTGCCTTATCTGCTGTCTCCTTGTTTGCCTTCTCAAGAAGGGTTGCTGGAGTTGCATCGACGAGATCCTTAGCTTCCTTAAGACCAAGTGCAGAGTTGAGGTTACGTACTTCCTTGATAACCGCAATCTTCTGTGAACCTGCATCTTCGAGGATAACTGTGAATTCATCTTGACCAGCATCTGCTGCGCCACCTGCTGCTGCGCCGCCTGCTGCTGCAACTGCAACAGGAGCTGCTGCTGTTACATCGAATTCTTCTTCAAATGCCTTTACGAACTCTGAGAGCTCAACGAGTGTGAGTTCCTTGAACTGAGCCAAAAGGTCTGCTTGTGAGAGCTTTGCCATTTTCTATTTTCCTTTTCTTTATTCCGCTGGAGTTTCTGCTGGTGTTTCTGTTGCAACCACTTCTTCTGTGGTTTCAACTTGAGCTGGAACCTCTGCCACTTCGGCGAGAGCTTCTGGCTCGGACACAGCAACTTCAGCTGCTGTTTCAATTACTGGTGCTGAAGCAGGTGCACTCGCCTCAAGCTTGATACGAAGTGCATCGAATGAACGCGCTGCCTTAGCAAGCGATCCCTTCATTGCACCAGCAAGCTTTGCAAGAAGTACTTCGCGAGACTCGAGGTCTGCAAGCTTCATGATCTCTGCTGTTGTAACAAACTTTCCTTCGTAAATTCCACCCTTGATGATGAGAAGTGGATTTTCCTTCTGGAAGTTCTTGAGGTTACGAGCTGCATCGATTGCATCGCCCTTAATGAATGCAACAGCTGATGGACCAGCAAGAAGATCATCTGAGAGATCTACGCCAGCATTCTTCGCTGCAATCTTTGTAAGAGTGTTCTTTACGACGCTGTACTTGGTATCTGCACCAAGGCTGCGACGTAGCTGCTTCATCAAAGTCACGGTAAGACCGCGATATTCGGTGAGGTATGTAGCAGTAGCTGACTTGAAGTCTTCAGTCATTTCAGCAACTGCTGCTGCTTTATCTGGGCGAGCCATGAGGTTCACCTTTCGCTAGATGTTCACGCGATGGTCGCTTTCGCTCTATCGCTTGGACTAGGTGACCGCGGGCAATAAAAAAATCCGTGACGCGTAAATGCGCACGGATTAACGTTCACACCTACGCGGGCTGAGATTCCTCAATTATCTTCACTCTTGCGAGATCAGACCTGCGGTCTTTGGTTATGCCCGTAGGTTACGTGGAGCGTTAGCGCAAGGTCAAATTGAGCACAAAAAATCCGGCTCTCGGTGGAGCGCAGGGACTTTAAGGAGCAAGTCCCCAGCCCGCCGAGAGCCGGATTAATAGAGAACTTAGTTAGCTGATGGTTCGCGTACAAGGTTTGGATCGACAGCGATTCCAGGTCCCATTGATGATGAGACGACAGCCTTTTCGATGTAGCGACCCTTTGAAGAGTTTGGCTTTACACGGAGAACTTCTTCAATAGCTGCTGCATAGTTTTCTGCAAGTTGTTCTGCAGTAAATGATGCCTTGCCGATAATGAAGTGCAGGTTTGAATTCTTATCAACGCGGAATTCGATCTTTCCACCTTTGATGTCGTTAACTGCCTTAGTGACATCTGTTGTCACTGTTCCGGTCTTTGGGTTTGGCATCAAGCCACGTGTTCCGAGAACTTTACCGAGACGACCAACTTTGGCCATCAAATCTGGAGTTGCAACAACTGCATCGAAGTCGAGGCGGCCCTTTGAAACTTCATCGATCAATTCATCGCCACCGACGATATCTGCGCCTGCTGCGCGTGCTTCTTCAGCGCGCTCACCATTTGCAAATACCAATACGCGAGCTGTCTTACCTGTGCCGTGTGGCAAGTTAACAGTTGAACGAATTGCTTGATCAGCTTTCTTTGGGTCAACGCCAAGAACGAGTGCAACATCAATTGTTGAGTCGTACTTAGTTGTTGTTGTCTCTTTAGCAAGTGTGACTGCCTGAAGAGGTGTGTAGAGGTGGTCTTTGACGACCTTCGCTGCTACTTCGTTGTACTTCTTTGAGCGCTTCATTTCATCCTTCTTTCTCTACCGGAGTAGAGCTTTGGGTTGTGGTTAGCGAACCAGCGCGGTTCTCCCACATCTTGTAACCACCGTGGCTACAAGAAATTTACTTATGAGACTGTTATTCCCATAGAACGTGCTGTTCCGGCAATAATCTTTGCAGCAGCATCAATGTCATTTGCATTGAGGTCAGCCATCTTTGTTGTTGCAATCTCCTTGACCTGCGCCATGGTGATATTTGCAACCTTGTTCTTGTGAGGGATTGCTGATCCCTTTTCGATTCCAGCTGCCTTAAGGATGAGGCGTGATGCTGGAGGAGTCTTTGTGATGAAGTCGAATGAACGATCCTCGTAGACAGTAATTTCTACAGGGATGATCTGGCCCTTGTGTGATTCAGTCGCAGCGTTATATGCCTTGACGAACTCCATGATGTTGACACCATGCTGTCCGAGCGCAGGACCTACTGGTGGTGCAGGTGTTGCTGCGCCAGCCTGGATCTGCAACTTGATGAATCCGGTGACCTTCTTCTTTGGTGCCATTTCTCTTCTCTTTTCCTTTGTTTTTCTACTAAATCTTCTGTACTTGGGTAAATGAAAGTTCTACTGGTGTTTCGCGACCAAAGATCGATACCAAAACCTTGAGCTTTGCCTGCTCTGGCATGATCTCGGAGATTGATGCTGGAAGCGTTGCAAATGGGCCATCCATAACGGTGACTGATTCGCCAACTTCGAAATCAACAAACTTCATATCTGCTTTGTCAGCCTTCTTGACTGGACGAGGAGCAAGAATCTTCTCGACTTCATCCATGCTGAGTGGGCTTGGGTTATGTGCATTTCCAACGAACCCTGTAACTCCAGGAGTATTGCGAACTGCTGACCACGATTCATCAGTGAGATCCATGCGTACAAGAACATAACCTGGATAGATATTGCGCTTAACCATCTTGCGAGCGCCGTTCTTGACTTCCATGACCTCTTCTTCAGGAACTTCTACCTGGAAGATGTACTCCTCCATGTTCAGAGACTGAATTCGGTTGGCAAGGTTGCCCTTCACCTTCTTTTCATAGCCAGCGTATGAGTGGATGACATACCAGTCACCAATCGCGGCACGAAGTGTGCGGCGGAATTCTGCATTGGGATCGTTCTCGTCAGATTCGATATCGCCATCTTCATCGCTAGCTAGCGCGAGATCATCGACCATTACATCTGCAATAGGGGTGTCAACAACGTCCTCTGTAGGTGTCGCGATTTCTTCAGCGCTAGCAGCAAGAGCTGCTTCGAAGGCGTCTGGCTTAAGTTCGTCAGTCATTATCTGTGGCCTTTATCCAAATACCCAGAAGACGATCTTGGTAAGTACCAAGTCGATGATGGATACGACTGCAATGATGAAAGATACGAATACGAGAACGACAGCTGTATAAGTGGTCAACATATTGCGGGTCGGCCATACAACTTTCTTGAGCTCGTTGACTACCTGGCGATAGAAAAGTCCAACGCGCGCGAAAATTCCGAGCTTCTCCTCGGTAACTTCAACTGCATCAGTCATTCTGACTTCCTTTTCTATCTCGGTTTCATGCTGTGGCGTTCGTGCTCGTTCTGTTCTGCGGCTTGCAGGGCAAGAGGGACTCGAACCCCCAACCGGCCGCTTTGGAGACGGCAACTCTAGCCAATTGAGCTATTGCCCTTCGCGACGAATTTTTTAGGCGCGCCAAGGCGAGGAAGAAATTCATCGTGAGCGTTGAAGTGTAAGGGAAGGTACGGCGTTGAGTAAAACTGGGTGCTCGGGACCACTCTTTCTGAGCGCGCAAGTCCCACTATTCATGGTGCAGACTTCCCCCATGAGCAGAATCTCCGCACGAATTGCAGCAATCGCAGAATCGGCCACTTTGGCCGTTGATGGAAAGGCAAAAGCGCTCAAAGCAGCTGGTCGCCCAGTTATTGGCTTCGGTGCGGGCGAACCAGATTTTCCAACTCCTGATTACATTGTCGATGCAGCAGTTGCGGCAGCAAAGGTTGTTGCAAATCATCGTTACACACCAACACCAGGTCTACCCGAACTTCGTGAAGCAATCGTTGCTAAGACAAAGCGCGATTCCAATTACGAGATTACAGTAGATCAAGTACTTGTCACTAATGGTGGAAAGCAAGCTGTCTATCAAGCATTTGCATCCATTGTCGATCCTGGCGATGAAGTTCTTCTTCCATCTCCATTCTGGACTACCTATCCAGAGGCAATCAAACTTGCTGGTGGAAAGAGCATCGAAGTCTTTGCCGATGAATCACAGAATTACCTCGTCACTGTCGAACAACTAGAAGCTGCTCGTACACCAAAGACAAAGGTCTTGCTCTTCTGTTCACCATCTAATCCAACCGGTTCTGTCTACACACCAGCACAAGCCAAAGCAATTGGTGAATGGGCGCTCAAGCACAACATTTGGGTCATCTCAGATGAAATCTACGAACATTTGCTCTACGACGGTGCAACAGCGCCATCACTTCCAGTGTTAGTTCCGGGCCTGGCAGATACCTGCATCATTCTTAATGGAGTTGCCAAGACATATGCAATGACCGGATGGCGCGTGGGCTGGATGGTTGGACCGAAAGATGTCATCAAAGCAGCAACCAACTTGCAGTCTCACCTGACATCCAATGTCTCCAATGTTTCACAGCGCGCCGCAATTGCAGCGCTGACCGGAAATCTTGATGCCGTTCATAAGATGGGTGAAGCTTTTAATCGTCGTCGTAAGTTAATCGTTGGCTTGCTCAATGAAATTCCAGGATTTGAATGTCCAACACCGCAGGGTGCTTTCTATGTATATCCATCTGTAAAGGGTGTTCTTGGAAAGACAATTCGCGGCAAAGTAGCGAATACATCTGCAGAACTAGCAACCATCATCTTGGATGAAGTTGAAGTAGCTGCAGTTCCAGGCGAAGCATTTGGTCCATCTGGATACCTTCGATTCTCCTACGCTACAAGCGATGAAGATATTGTCGAAGGTATCGGACGTATTAAAAAGTTACTTTCAGAGTAATTTAAAGCGAAATTCCCACCAGGTTTACTTCTGCCTCAAGTGTGATTCCAAACTTCTCAAAGACACTTCTTTGGGCGCTCTTCGCTAACTCTGCAATATCTGCAGCCGTTGCATCGCCCGCATTAGTGAGCGCAAGCACATGTTTACTTGATACTCGCGCACCACCATGGCTATCGCCTTTATGAACTCCTGCATGTTCGATTAACCATGCTGCACTTGTCTTCACTTTGCCATCAGCAGTTGGCCAACGAGGCGCATCGGTAGGAAGAGTGGCTGCAATTTCTTGAGAAATAATTGGGTTGGTAAAGAAAGATCCGGCAGACCAAGAATCACGATCGTTAGGGTTCAACAGCATTCCCTTTGCAGCTCTGAGCTCGAGTACTGCTCTACGAGTTGCAGTGATAGGTGCTTTTTCGCCTACTTCGATTCCTAGTTTCTTTGCAAGCTCTGCATAAGTAATTGGTGTAGTTAATTCGCCGCGGCGAAGATTAAATTGCACATCCAGTACGACGTATCGCCCAGGATGGGCTTTGAAGTGAGAGTTGCGATAGGAAAATTCGCATTCAGAGTTTGTAAAAGTCTTCAATCCTTTTGCATGGCGATCGTAGGTGCGCACGCGAGTAATGAATTCAGATACTTCGTGGCCATAAGCTCCGATATTTTGAATTGGCGCAGCACCAACAGTTCCTGGAATTCCGCTGAGCGTTTCAAGCCCTGCAAATCCACGATCTAAGGTGGTTGCGACAAACTCATCCCAGTTTTCACCAGCACCAATAGTGAGCGTTGCTCCACTGCAAGCATCAACTTCTGATTGCATCGAATGGCTATTGATTCGAATCACTGTGCCTTCAAATCCTGAATCAGAAACGAGAATATTTGTGCCGCCACCGATAATCAGGATTGGCGTATTCCCTGCGGCTTCAATCGCTGCAATGATTTCGGATTCTGTTGCGACTTCTACAAATTTCTTGGCAGGGCCACCTACACGCAATGATGTGTAATCGCGGAGATCGGCCATGTTCTAAGGCTACCTGCGCGGACTCAAGATTGCAGTCTTGCCTCTGAAGCGCTCAAGAATGCGGTCGTAATTCTTCTTTGATTGAGCATCGCGATATTCAGGGTCAGTGTCGTGATAACCATGATGGCGATCTTGCTCAAGAGGTAAATCCATCTGAAGTAATCGGCCATTTGAGTGGCGCAAGTTCAGAGAGAACTCAATGTCGGCATTGCGATAATACAACGCTCGATTACTAAATCCACGAACTGCAAGAGCATCCTCGCGATGCATTGCAATAAAGTAGCTAAAGAGAACATCGACTTCCCCAGCCCCTTTATCATCAACACTGCGCCACTCATCATCTAGATTGATTAACCCCCCGCGCCAACCCACTGCAACGAATTCCCGCTTTTTCAATTCGGCAAGAACGGCAGTGATTGCATCTCCGGTAAAGCGAGTCGATGGATCCATGATCACGATAAATTCACTGGTTACATTGCGAAGCAGGGCATTGGCGTTTTCTCCCCACCCAAAATCTTCCGTTAACTGAACAAGAGATGTTCGCGCATCAAGTTCATTGACAAGTATCCCAGGATCACCCAAAACCAGCAGGGCGATTGCGCATTGGCTACATTCTTTGATGGTTGAAATGGTCTTGACTGCATCATCATGGAATCCATTAATAATCATCGCAACTGTAATTTCATATTTGCCTGAATTGATTGGGCGGATATCGCGAGTGGATTCATAGGTAGGAAAACGCTTCTTTGGGCGGAGCTCATATCCTCCAGCAACATCAACGACTTCAAATCCCTGCGCAGAGATTTCATCACGAAGTTGATCTGAGAGCGCAAAATTCTTTTCGGCACGCGCTGCTTGGCGAGCCTTCGCTAACTCGTGAACTGAATCCGGAGCACTCACTTGAGAACTACCGCTTTAGCCATTCCAAGAACTTTTACACCTGCAGATGTTGCGGTGAGTGAAAGTGAGACTTTATTTCCACCTACTTCAGAAACTGTGCCGGTAACGGTGAGATCAACCTTTTCTCCCGCAGGGACTATGACAGGTTTGGTGAAGCGCGCGCTATATTCGATAACGTTGGCAGAACCACCAGCAAAGTCAGATACATATTTACCAACCAGAGCCATCGTGAGCATTCCGTGTGCGATGACATTGGGGAGACCTACAGAGAGCGCAAACTCTTCATTCTGATGAATCGGGTTCTGATCACCAGAAGCATCTGCATATTGCTTCAATAGCTCACGATCGAGATAGAAAACTTTCTCATCTAATACTGTGCCGACCTCAATCATGCGCGCACCACCAATGTGGACCAGGCAGAAATAACTAGGCGTTCTTCGCGCTTAAGGTCAGACCGAACTGTGACGATTTCATTTCCTGCAGCGACTCGATAGCTTTCAATTGTTGCAGCACAGGTGAGTCGATCGCCTGCTTTGACGGGTGAGAAGATTTCAAATTTCTGATCTCCATGCACTAGCCGCGACCAATCAAGCCCAATCTCTGGTCGAGTAAGAATCTCTTCAAATTGGGTCAGGGTGATGCGAATAGTGAAGGTGGGAGGTGCGATAGATGTATCGGTTTCTCCGATCACGGCGCAGAAGGCATCTATCTCAGATTGAGAAACGGTTATTGAATCTGTACCCGCGAAGGTACTCCCGACAGAATCGGGGTTGAGCATTAGCGGGTTTCGCGGTGAAGAGTTGATGACTTGCAACGAGGACAGAACTTCTTGAGTTCCATACGATCTGGATCGTTGCGGCGGTTCTTCTTGGTGATGTAGTTACGCTCTTTGCAATCCACGCATGCCATGGTGATCTTTGGACGAACGTCCGCGCTCTTACTTGCCATGGTCTTAACTCCTTTGTAGATGCTGCGTTAACAGGCGCTTTAGATTACCCGAAGCACCTTTATTGGTGAAATCCACGCGTAAATAAATACGCGTTTGTAGTAGCGGAGGCGGGATTTGAACCCACGACACAGCGATTATGAGCCGCTTGCTCTACCAAGCTGAGCTACCCCGCCAAGGGATGGAACAAACTTTTGTAGTACTTATTTAATTATCACTTCGACTTGCGAGCCCCCCACCAGAATCGAACTGGTGACCTTTTCCTTACCATGGAAACGCTCTACCGACTGAGCTAGGGGGGCAGTGGTAGAGAGAGGAGTCTAGGGCTTAAGGTGAAAAGTAGAAAATTCGCCCAGATTACCGCGCAGGATCTAAGGCAATTTTGCCTGTTGATTCGCGAGCAAGCATTGATCGATGAGCATCTGCAGCTTGGCTCATTGGATACGTGGCACCAATAACAGGCTTGAGTTTTCCATCTGCAACTAATTGAAAGAGCTCTGCCACAACATCATTGAGCATCTCTTTCTTTCCAAAGCAATTAGCTAACCAGAATCCAGAAACTGTCTTGGATCCGTGCATTAACGAACCTGGATGAAGTGGAGTTGGCGCGGTGCGAGATGCCATTCCGAAAGTAATAATCTTTCCAAAATTTCCTAACGCTGCAAGGCTGTGATCAAAGGTTGTCCCACCGACCATTTCAAGAACAAGATCTACGCCATGTCCACCATTTGCCGCACGTAGAGCAGCTGTGAGATCAGAAGATTTCGCATCAACCACAACATCAGCGCCAAGTGATGTAGCAAGCGCAGATTTGGTTTCAGAAGACGTAACTGCAATTACTTTTCCGCCCCACAATTTCGCTAACTGAATTGCAATAGTTCCAACACCGCCTGCAGCTGCATGTATGACAACAGATTGACCTGTGCGAAGGTTGCCCATCGTTTTAAGTAAATGCCATGCAGTAGCGCCTTGCACCAGCATGCAGAGAGCTTGCTGATCTGTCACTGCATCAGGAATAGGAAAGAGAACAGATTTATGGGCAATCGCTTTCTGTGCATATCCCCCAGATGAGACGCTCGCTAGATATCGCTTACTATCGTGAGTCCCAACAACTTCGATGCCTGGAATCATCGGCAGAGTTTGTGGTGACAAATATGAATTTTCAGTCTGGTGCGTATCTGCATAATTGATTCCAACTGCAGTTACCTCAAGTAAGACTTCATCAGCGCCTGCAACAGGATCTGCAAGCTCGACATACTTCATTTCATCGGGGCCGCCAAAAGCCTCGATCTGAATTGCTTTCATTTGCAGCTGCAGCGATCTTCAATAGCAACACCGTAGAGTGCTTCTTCAACATGTTCTCCGCAGCCTTGCCATGTTGGCTTTCCGCAATTCTTACATTGGACCTTGCTGCACATGAGATTTCTCCTTAGAAATACTTTCGGATCGAGCGCTTGATTCTATTCCACAGTGTTGCAGTCTGCTCAAGAGGTGAGACCTCTAGAACTTTTGCCTTTGCCGGCTCATCCGGAGTGATGACATCTTTAAGAGCTGGCGAATTCTGATCGAGTGAATCAGCGATTCGATCGATATTTGAAACTAT
>Ga0214917_10004318_pt1 | contig 15887 bp, 9 predicted proteins | sample LL_1208_BB_MetaG_FD_177983 | JGI IMG/M metagenome (GOLD analysis project Ga0214917, IMG submission 177983) | Freshwater microbial communities from Lake Lanier, Atlanta, Georgia, United States - LL_1208_BB | ecosystem: Environmental > Aquatic > Freshwater > Lake | place: USA: Georgia | collected... | reverse complement strand
ATTTGGCATGAAAAAACTTATATTAATTTTTATTTTATTTTTATCAAATTTTGTCCACGCAAAAACGATTGAGGGCTTGGTGGTTGGGGTGTCAGATGGCGACACCATCACCGTCCTTGATCAAAAAAAGAACACCTTCAAAATACGGTTGCAGGGCATCGATGCACCCGAGAAAAATCAAGCTTTTGGCGAAAAGTCCAAGCTAAGCCTCCACGACCTGGTACACAGCAAACAGGTGCGCATTGAATATGACAAAGAAGACAAATACGGTCGCATCGTTGGCAAGGTCATCGTGGACGATGTGGATATTTGCCTGCAACAGTTGGTGTTGGGAATGGCGTGGCACTATAAAAAGTACCAAAACGAGCAGTCTTTATCTGACCGTGCGCTCTACAGCGAGACAGAGTTGAAATCCAAATCGCTCAAGCTGGGGCTTTGGACTGACGACACGCCCATGCCGCCTTGGGAATTTCGAAAAAAATAAGCCTCAGCTCGTTTTTGTGTGAAACGCTTGGATGGCCTCCCAAGCTTGGGCTGGTGAGTCCACATATTGAAATAATTCCCTGTCCTGTGGCGTGATCGTGCCCACTTCACACATGCTGTCAAAGTTGATGGTCTTTTGCCAATAATCGCGGCCATACAACAAGACCGGCACTCCTTTGACCTTGTGGGTTTGTATCAAGGTCAGCATCTCAAACAGTTCATCCAAGGTTCCAAAGCCTCCAGGGAAGGCGATCAAAGCCTTGGCCCTGAGCATGAAATGCATTTTCCGCATCGCAAAGTAGTGAAACTTAAAGCTCAAATGCTTTGACACATAGGGGTTGGGCTTTTGCTCGTTGGGCAAGGCGATATTGAGCGCCACCGATTCAGCCCCCGCCTCGTGTGCGCCTCGATTGGCCGCCTCCATGATGCCTGGGCCGCCGCCCGTGCAAATGGTGAAACGGTCTTGGGCCGAACGGTTGGCACAAGCACTGGCCACCCTGTGCGCAAATTCCCGCGCAGCTTCGTAATAGGCTGCGTTTTGCAAAGCCAAGGCTGCTTGGGCCTGCATCTGAACATCGTTGAGCGCTTTGGCTTGAAGGAGCAGGTTTTGTGCGGTTTCAAGGGAGACAAACTTGGCGCTGCCAAACACCACCACCGTATGCTTGATGCCATATTCGGCCTGCACGATATCGGCTTTGAGAGACTCCAATTGCAGACGAATCCCCCGGGCTTCGTCACGCAGCATCAAAGATGGGTCATCAAAGGCCAAACGAAAAGATTCGCTCGGCAAGTCCGAGCTTTGAAGGTCAAAGTTGATTTTCATCAAGGTATTCTGCTACTAAATGCACCTATCATGGTCCATGACTCTCAACATACGTTTTTTAGGCGGTGCCAGTACCGTCACAGGTTCAAAGTACTGCGTTGAACACGACGGCAAGCGTTTGCTGGTCGACTGTGGCCTGTTTCAAGGCTACAAACAATTGCGACTGCGCAACTGGACCCCCCTACCCACCCCCGCCGCTGATATCGATGCCGTCATCTTGACCCATGCGCATTTGGACCACAGCGGCTATGTGCCCCTGCTGGTACGCCAAGGCTTCAAAGGACGTGTCCATGCGACGGCCGGCACCCGCGCCTTGTGTGGCATCTTGCTGCCAGACAGTGGCCACATTCAAGAGGAAGACGCTTTTTTCGCCAATAAACACGGCTATTCCAAGCATGAGCCTGCGCTGCCGCTCTACACCAAATCGGATGCGATCAACAGCATGCGTCAATTTCATATCGAGCAATGGGGCCACTGGTTCGAACCCATCAAAGGCTGGAAAGCGCGGTTCTCAGCGGCAGGTCATATTTTGGGAGCGTCGAGCTTGCTGCTGGAAGTTGCTGGCAGACGAATCTTGTTTTCGGGGGATTTGGGGCGACCCGACGACAGCCTGATGAACCCACCCGAACCGCCGCCCCAAGCAAACACGGTGTTGATCGAGTCCACTTACGGTGACCGCAGCCACCCTCGCGAAAACCTCAATGCCGAATTGAGCGCCGTCTTGAAAACCGTGGCAGCACGCGGTGGTGTCGCTGTGGTTCCCGTGTTTGCCGTTGGCCGTGCGCAAGCGGTTTTGCATTGCATTGCCCAACTCAAAGCCCAAGGTGAAATACCCCATGGTTTGCCGGTTTTTCTAGACAGTCCGATGGCGATTCACACCACCGCGCTGTTTGGCAAACACATGGACGAACACCGTTTGAGTGAAACCGAAGTGGCCGCCATGGACCATGTCGCCACCATGGTGGAAACGCCTGAGCAATCCCGTGCCCTGATCAAACGGCACGGCCCCATGGTGATCTTGGCGGCCAGTGGCATGGCCACGGGTGGGCGGGTTTTGCACCACTTGGCCAACTATGTGGGCGACCACCGCAACATGGTCATCCTCACCGGCTTTCAATCCCCTGGCACCCGCGGTGCCACCTTGGCCAGCGGCGCACCCACCATCCGCATGCACGGCAAAGATTTACCCGTTCGGGCTGAAATCGTTCAACTTTCCTCTGCCTCGGCCCATGCAGACGCCAACCAGCTGCTGGCATGGTTACAGCAAATGCCCCAGCCAGCCTCGCAAGTCTATGTGGTGCATGGTGAAAACCAAGCGGCGGATGTGTTGCGCCAACGAATTGAGCGTGAACTGCATTTACGCGCCGTTGTGCCAGAGCACGACTCGATTTGGCCGGCCTAAAGCGATCGGTTAACCTCAGGCTTTTAGGAGCTTGTTTTGGATATGCAGACTGGCCGTCCGGCCACCCTCAGCCCACGCGGCATGGTCACCTCCCCCCACAGCTTGGCGTCTGCTGCTGGCGCAGACGTGCTTCGCGCAGGTGGCTCAGCGGTAGACGCGGCCATCGCGACCGCAGCGGTTTTGGGCGTGATTTACCCCCATATGACCGGCATGGGTGGCGACGCGTTTTGGCTGATTCACGACGCCAACACTGGCAAAGTGCGTTACCTGAATGGCGGCGGACGAGCCGCAGCCAGCGCAGACCCTGCATTTTTCAAAAGCAAAGGCCTGAACGAAGTGCCTTTTCGCGGCATTTGGCCAGCCACCTTGACCACCCCAGGCGCAGTCGCCAGTTGGTGCGCCGCACATAAGGCCTATGGCAAGTTGGGCATGCCCTGCATCTTGGCCTCTGCCATGGACTATGCCCAGAATGGCTACCCCGTGAGCCAGCGTTTGGCGGGTTGGATGCAGCGCAGCCAAGCCGATTGCAGCGCCCAGCCAGGCTGGTCTGCGTTGTTCACACCGGAAGGCACATTGCCCCACACTGGAGAAACACGGCGAAACCCCGCTTTAGCCAGAACCCTGCAAGCCGTGGCCGAGCAAGGACAAGCCGGGTTTTACCAAGGCGAAACTGGCCAAGCATTGGCGGCACTGTCCAAGCAACACGGTGGTTTTTTCACCTTGCAAGACCTTGAGCGCCAACAAGCCGAATGGGGCGAACCGATTGTGGGCAGCTACCGCGACCTCACGCTCTACCAAACCCCCGCTCCCACCCAAGGCTTTACTGTGTTGCAAATGCTCAAACTGGTGGAACCCTTCGAGCTGCACACAAAAGATTTTGACGACCCAGAACGCATCCACCTGATGGTGCAGGCCAAGCAAATCAGCTACCACGACCGCGATCGCTGGCTGGGCGACCCCGCGTTCACTGACATGCCCATGCAGCAGTTACTGAGCGACGCTTACCTTGACCAACGGCGCAACTTGATCAACCGTGAGAAGGCCTTGGCTTGGGACCAAGTGCCGTCTTACGGCAGCTTGCGCGGCGACACTGTGTATATAGCGGTGGTGGATGAACACGGCCAAGCGGTGTCTTTGATTCACAGCCTGTATGGCGCTTTTGGCTCTGGTGTGGTTAGCCCTGAGACAGGCGTGCTGCTGCAAAACCGCAGCGCGTATTTCTCTTTGCAGGACGGCCACCCTAACGTGCTGGCCCCAGGAAAAATTCCAATGCACACCTTGATTGCGTCCATCGGTTTTCGCCACAACAAGCTGTGGAGCGTCATGGGCTGCATGGGCGCTGATGGACAACCGCAAATACAGTTTCAGGCCTACAGCGCCATGCTGGACCACGGCATGGATATTCAACAGGCTGTGGAAGCACCGCGCTGGCTCTCAGGGCGTTTTGCGCTGGGCGAAGCCCGTGACACTTTGCATGTGGAGAGCCGATTAGGTCATGCCGCCCTTGATGCTTTGGCAGCCAAAGGCCATGTGCTTAACCGTTGGGGGCCGTTCAATGAATTGGCTGGTCACGCCCATGGCATCACCTTGGAAGGTTCACAGCAAACCCGTTTTGGTGGCAGCGATCCGCGCAGCGATGGCGCGGCCATCGGTTACTGAGCGGGGGGTTCGCTCAAGGGCAAACTGCAGACAGCGGCCATCAAATGCTGGTCTATGCTTTCGGCCTCGGCCTTGAGCCACTGCCCGTTGCCGCTGCGCCGCGCCACCAAGTTGCCCGTGGCCATCGGACCGGACATGGCGTGGATTTGCATCACCCGCGCCTGTCTTTGCTCACAGTCATATTCTTCGACCGAGCGAAACGACTCAGTTCCTTGGCCATTGGATTTGCCCAAATCGTTCAATATCCAAGCGCGGCGATAACCGTTGATGATGCGCAAATTGTCTTTATCGACAAAAAAACGGGCAGCGGTGTTATCGGTATGCACCAGCTGCCATTCCGCATGGGCTGCAAAACTCAAGAAAATCAACAATATTGGTAGTTTTTTCATATTTAGGGCTCTCAGATCTTCATTTTTCAGCGGGCGTGCCGAAACAAAGACTAACTGATTTTATTTTCAGTGCTGGTTCTTCATGCCCGAAAGGTCTTTTTGCTGCGTTTCAACCCGTCCCGATTGACAGCCTTGCGCTCGCCACCCTTCAAGTCATGCTTGATGGGCCCGCTGGTGGCCGCGGCTTGCCTGGCGCAAGCGCAAAGCGGCGGCAATGATGAATGGGTGCAATTCCCACCCCGTCCAGGCCCATCAGCGCCCAAGGTGCAAAACGACCAACCCAAGGCGGCGCGCAGTACCCCACCCATCACATCATCTACCGATGACGGATGGATCAAGTTCCCGCCGTTGCCCCCTCCCAAGCCTGCCAGCACGGCCAAAACCGAAGAACTGGCCCCAGCCCCAGTGCAAGCGACGAAGCCACCGCCCCCAGCTGCAACGCCTAGTCCTGCACCTGAGCCTGCCGCAGCAACTGCTGCGCCTGCATCCAAACCGCCTGCCATCACAGAATTTGTCTTCAAAGCCTTCAAATTTGAAGGCAACAAGGTGTATTCCAGCAAGCGCTTGGAACAATTACTCAAAGCAGCGATTCCAAATGTTCAGGACTTGGCTGATTTGCAAAAAGCCGCCGATACCGTGGCCCAGCTTTACCAAAATGAAGGCGTTTTAGCCCGTGTGGACTTGCTGCCCCAAGACCTGACCGAAGGTGAGGTGCTCATCACCATTACCGAGGGAAGGTTTGCAGGTGCCAAGCTGGAAACCCCCAACAGCCCCAAACTGCCCACCGACTATTTGGTGAAACTGGTGGAAACCGCCCAGCCCAAGGGCGAGGCTGTGCGCATGAGCCAACTTGACCGCGCCACCTTGCTGTTGGGTGAGGTTCCTGGGGTACAAGCCAATATGCGCTTGCGATCAGGCGATAAAGAAGGCGAAACCGAGGCTTTGATGCAAGTCGCTGAAGGTAAAGCTTGGGACGGCCAAGTCAGCTGGGACAACGCTGGGCCGGTCTCCACTGGCTTTAACCGCCTAAGCACCCAACTCAACCGTTATGGCGCTTTGGGTCGCGCAGACATCAGCAGCATGCAGTACATGCACAGCGAAGGCACAGACTATTTGCGACTGGCCTACAGCGAACCATTTGGTTACTGGGGCAGCCGCTGGGGTACGAATGTTTCAGTGAGCAGTTACAAAGTGGTATCAGACGACTATCTGACCCTCAACCCCCACGGCCCTGCCAACAGCGTCGGATTTGACTTGACACTGCCCTTGCTGCGCAACAGAACCAGCAGTGCCAGTATGCAAGTCGCCTTGGATCGCAAGTTTTTCCGCAACAACACCAATGCAGGCGTGGTGTCAGACTATTTCATGGACACGGTCACCACCAGCTTGCAAGGCAGCCGCAACGACGAATGGTGGGGTGGCGGCGAGACCAGCGTGGGGGCGCAAGTCACCCGAGGCGTGGTGGACTTATCCGGTTCGCCTAACGAAGTAAGCGACGCCAGCAGCAGCATGACCGCTGGTCGCTTTACCAAACTGCGCCTAAACCTGAACCGCCAGCAAACCTTGACACCCACCACACAGTTGATGGGTTCATTCCAAATGCAAGTTGCCAGCAAGAACTTGGATGGCAGTGAGAAGTTTTCCTTAGGGGGCATGCAAGGGGTTCGAGCCTACCCCTCCTCCGAGGCGAATGGCAACGCTGCTCAACTGCTGACGGTGGAATACCAAAAAGCCCTGCAATTTCAGCAGTACCCCTTCAAACTCAGCGCATTTTTGGATGCTGGCCGCGTCACCAAGCTCAAATTCAAAACCGGGTCGGGTATCAATACCTACAACTTGCAAGGCGCAGGTTTGTGGGTAGGTTCATCGGTACCCAACCGCTGGGGTCAAGCTCAATGGCGCATGACTTGGGCGCATCGCATAGGCACCAACCCCGCAGCGCAAGCCAATGGATTGGACCTGGATGGAACACTGCACAATGACCGCTTCTGGTTATCGGTGATACAGCAGTTTTGAACATGAACAAGCATTGCCCCATCCCCTTGCATACATTGGCCTTTGCGTCAGTATTGCTGTGTATAGGCATTGCGGTGCAAGCCCAAACCGCCCCTGCGCCTAAACAGTTGCCCCAAGGCGGCAAGGTGGTGGGCGGTACAGCGAGCATCAGCAGTTCGGGCAGCACGCTGACGGTGCAGCAAAGCAGCCAACGCGCAGCCATTGACTGGAATACCTTTAACGTCGGCTCTGGCGCTCAGGTCAATTTCAACCAACCCAACGCTGCTGCTGTCGCCCTCAACCGCGTGCTGGACAACAACCCCAGCCAAATCATGGGGCGCATCAACGCACCCGGTCAGGTCTTCATCATCAACCCCAACGGTGTGCTGTTCGGTGCAAGCTCGCAAGTGGACGTTGGTGGCCTCTTGGTCACCACCCACGGCATCAGCAATGCTGACTTCATGGCCGGTAAATCCACCTTCGAGGGCAATGGCAAGTCTGGCAGCGTGGTGAACCGTGGTTCGCTGCAAGCCAAGCTGGGTGGCTACATCGCCATGCTGGCGCCGCAAGTTCGCAATGAAGGCGTCATCCTCGCCCGTGAGGGTACGGTCGCCATGGCGGGGGGCAACAAAACCACCTTGGTCTTCAGCGGCCAAAGCCTGACCGCGGTGCAAATCGACCAAGGCGTGATGGACTCGCTGGTAGAGAACAAACACCTGGTCAAAGCCGATGGTGGCTTGGTGGTGATGACCGCTCGCAGTGCCAGCGTGTTGATGGGTAGCGTAGTCAGAAACAGCGGCACAGTGCAAGCGCAAACCATTGCCAACAAGGGCGGTCGCATCATGCTGATGGGCGATATGACGTCTGGCACCACCGTGGTGGGCGGCACCTTGGATGCGTCTGCTCCTAATGGAGGAGATGGTGGCTTCATTGAAACCTCGGCAGGCAGAGTGAAGATTGCTGACGCGGCACGTATCACCACCTTGGCGGCCCAAGGCAAAACCGGTAACTGGTTGGTAGACCCGGTGGACTTCACCGTTGCCAACTCGGGCGGCGACATGACGCCTACAGCCCTGCAAAGTAGCTTGGCCACCACCAACGTCGAGTTGCAAAGTGCAGCGGGTGCCACATCAGGTTCGGGCAACATCAATATCGATGACGATGTCATTTGGACGGCCAATACCCGCTTGACATTGACAGCATCCAACGATGTGAACGTGAACGCTAATATCAGCGCCACGGGCAATACGGCGGGTTTGGTGATTCAACCCAACACCACGCACACATACGGCGGCACCACCCAAACAGCGACTGACACGGGTGAATTCAATTTGCAAATGGGCAAGTCCATCACCTTGTCAGGCAGCGCCCCTACGCTGTCGATTGCGGGAAACAGTTACACGGTGATCAACAGCTTAGGCAGCTACGGCGGCACCACATCGGGTACCTTGCAAGGTATGCAAGCGAACTTGTCCGGTTACTACGCTTTGGGCAGTGACATCGATGCCAGTACAACATCCAGTTGGAACAGCGGAACAGGTTTCCGACCAATTGCCTACAGTGGCACGGGTTTCAGCGGCACCTTCCAAGGCTTGGGTCACAGCATCACTGGCTTGACGGTGAATTCCTCAGGCCTGACCTCGGTCGGCATGTTTGCATCCACCACTTCGGCTGCCAGCATTTCCAACGTCGCACTGGTAGGCGGCACCACCGCTTCTGCCAATGCCACCAACATCGGTGGCTTGGTCGGTTTAAACGAAGGCAGTATCAACAAAAGCTACAACACTGGCACGGTCAATGCCACCTACTCGACGACGGGTGTGGGCGGCTTGGTAGGCGGCAATGCCAGCACGGGCAGCATCAGCAACTCCTATGCAACAGGTGCAGTCACAACCGCGGCCAACTCGGGGGCAATTGGAGGTTTAGTCGGTTATTCCAATGGCACGATTTTCAATTCATACGCCGCAGGTGCTGTCACTGCTGGGGCCAACACAGGCAGCAGCTTAGACACTGCGTCCAACGGCGTAGGTGGTTTGGTAGGTTATGCCTCGGGTACCGTCGCTAATTCCTACGCCACAGGTGCTGTGCGAGTCAATGGTGCAACCAGCCAAGTCGGCGGCTTCTTGGGCTTGGGCCGCAGCCTGACTCTCACCAACAGTTACGCCACGGGCAGCGTCACGGTCACTGGTGTAGGCAGCCATATCGGTGGCTTTGTCGGCAACAACAGCAGCCTGACCCTCACCAACGCATTCGCCACAGGCGCAGTCAGTGCAGGAACTTCTTCCACCTATGTGGGTGGTTTTGTCGGCAATGCGAATTCAGTGGGAACCATCATCAGGAATGCCTATTCCACAGGCGCCACCACCATTGGCGGCGTCTCAGGGGGCGGCGGTTTTGCGGGTGGCTTAACCAATGCGACAGTCACCAACAGCTTTTGGAACACACAGACTTCAGGTATTGCAACCAGCGCTGCAGGCACAGGCAAAACCACCGCTCAACTGAGCGACTCGACCATGCTGAACACCGTAGGCTGGCACACAGAAACAGTGTCGGCAGACTCTTCGCAACTTGTGTGGGGCATGATCCCAGGCCAAAACAACAGTTTCCCCGTTCTGGCTGTGGGTGCGAGTGTGATTTACGTGAGAGCAACCAACGGCACCAGCATCTATGGCAGTTCAGCTTCTCTGACTTTTAAGGCCTATAACAGCCAAAGCGGTGGCTCAGAGGCCATGGGCTACGATTTAACAGGTACACCTTTATGGAGTTTCGGTTCCACGACCTTGTCAGGCTCTACGATTGCTGCGGCTACCAACGCAGGGACTTACAGCATTAGCTACAGCAGTGGCTTGAGTTTCAGCAACAGCTCGGTTGTGCCCATCTCTGGTTCCGCATCGACTTGGACTGTTAGCCCTAAGCCTCTGAATATCACCGTCACCAAGGACTACGACGGCAACACCACTTTCAGTACCGGATTTTCACTCTCTGGTATGGTGCTGAGTCAATCAGCACCCAGCGTCACAGGAAGTGCCACGGTGAGCAGCAAAAACGTCGGGACCAGCACCTCGTTTTTGACGAATAATTTGGTTTCCAGTGACAGCAACTATGTATTGACGGGTGATATCAGCGCCGAAGTTACACGAAAAATGTTGTCAGCCACCATGTCGGTCAACAACAAGACCTATGACGGCACCACCACAGCCACACCTACCATCACCATCACCGACGGTTTGGTCGGCAGCGAAACCATCAATGCCAGCGGCAGCGCCACCTTTGACAGCAAAAATGCGGGTGTACGCACCGCAACATTGAATGACGTGGTATTGGCAGACGGCTCGGGAGGTGGACTGGCGGGTAATTACGACATGACGACGAATTACAGCTTTCCCTCCGTGACCAGCACCGCGACTATCGCGCCCAAAACCCTGACTGCCAGCGTCAAAGTTGCTGATAAAAACTATGACGGAACCACTTCAGCAAGTGCCCCGTCCATTGGCCTGATCGGTTTGGTTGGCAGCGAGAAATTGAGCGTCTCGGGCTCTGCACAATTTCAAACCGCTTCAATAGGTAATGACAAGACAGTTGCTGTTACAGGGATTAGCTTGGCGAATGGCAGCAATGGCGGATTGGCTGCCAACTACAGCCTGGGGACCACCTTAAGCACCACAGCAGCTATCAACTACCCCGACATCAGCAAAACGCCACTCAACCTTTCCAATACACAGTTGGCTGCATTGACCCCTGCCATGATGGCCACCCTCACACCGGCGCAATTAGCCTCTCTGAGCAATTCGCAAATCCGTACATTGACTTTAAATCAGCTGGGGGGTTTGAGCAGTCGTCAGTTGGCGATGTTGACCTTGGACCAGTATGACGCCATGAACGATGATCAGATTGTCTTTCTGACCTCAGATGCGAAGGACAAAGCTACCAACAACAGTTCTGCCATGCGTTCAAGCACAGCACCAACACCCGCGTCCCCCGTCAGCCCAGCCAACACGGCAAGAACCGCTGCCTTGGCTAACGCAGGTTTGACTGTCATTGGCAACAAGCAAATGGCGCAACTCACGCCTGAACAGTTACAAGCCATTAACCCTGCCAACTTCGCCGCCTTGAACCCCACGCAAGTTGCCAGTCTGACGCCGCAACAGGTTGAGCAGCTCATGCCCAGTCAGCTGCGGTCTCTGAGTACACGTCATATCGCCGCGTTGTCGGGTGAGCAATTGCAAACCCTCTCCCCCACACAGCTCAGTTCGCTCACCCCCACGCAAGTCGCAGCGCTTCAACTTGAGCAAATCAAAGCTTTGGATCCCGCCCAGTTGACCTCCTTGAACGAGGCACAACTGTCAGCACTTTCTTCCTCTCAACTGGCTACCTACACCCCGCCCCTGTTCAGCAAGCTGCGACTGAGCCAATTGCAAGCGCTGACCGCAGAGCAAATAGGCTCGCTCAATAATGCACAGCTGAGTTCACTCGACAAAGCACAGTTGCAATGCCTGAGCTGTAACCAGTTCAAGGCCTTGACCCCCGAGCAAATTGCCCAACTGCCCCCTGAAGTGTTCAAAGCCTTGGTCAGCAGCAAAATGACTTGCATCAAGCCGCAGCAACTGGCAGCGATGACAGAGCGTCAAATGCAAACGCTGTCCAACAGCCAACTCGCGCAGCTGAGCGGTGAGCAACTGCAAGCACTCGACCCCAAGCAATTGGCTATGTTGAGCGCACCGCAGTTGCAGCGCTTTAAGCCAGAACAAATGCAGACACTGCTGCCGTCCCAAGTGGCAAGTCTGACCAGCGACAAACTGCGTATGACCATGAAGTCGTTCACGCCTGAGCAACTGCAAGCCATCAACCCTGGGCAAATCGCCAAACTTGCTGCCAGTGACGCTGCTTTGTTGAGCCCTCTACAGCTACAAGCGCTTTCGCCCAATCAAGTGGCGGCACTGCCCCCTGAATTGCTTGCCCAATTCAACAGGTCTCAGCTGCGGTCTTTGTTACCCAGGCAAGTCGCCGCATTGGACAAAAATCAGCTTCAAGCCTTGACTCCTAAGCAAATCCCTGAACTGAATAACCTGCAACTCGCTGCTTTGACTGACAAGCAATTGGCGTCATTAACACCAGAGCAAATCGCTTTGCTCAACCCTCGCCAACAACAAGCCTTATTGGCCGAACAACTGGTATCGCTCACCCCTGAACAACGCAAGGCTTTCAACAACCCCTTGTTGGTTCCCCAGCCTGTCACCGCAGCAGACCTTGCCATTGCCAAGAGCTTGAACGATTTACCCCCCAGCGAAATCACACCTGACAAACTGGCGGTACTGACGCCACAGCAACTGCGCTTGGTCAGTGAAGCGCAAATGAAAGCGTGGAATGCGGCTCAAATCAAAGCCTTGAGCTTGCCGCAACTGCAAAGCCTGACACCTGCGCAAATCGCTGCCATTTCACCTTTGGTGTTGGCAAGCCTTGACAGCCAGTTTGTGCAAAACCTGCAACCCAGCCAAGTCGCGGTGTTCACACCAGCGCAACTGCAAGCCTTAACGCCTGCGCAAGTACAGTCGCTCAGTCCCTCGGTGGTTGCTTCACTCACGCCTGAACAAATCAAGTCTTTGACACCCCAGCAAACCGCTTTGTTGCTGAATGGACAGGTTCAAGCGCTTTCCAAAGCCCAATTGCAAGCGCTTAACCCCGACCAAGTCAACAACCTTAATCCCCTGCAGTTAGCCAACCTCACACCAGCACAATTGGCAGCGCTCAAGCCCGAACACATCAGCTTGCTGAAACCGCAACAGCTCAATGGCTTGAACCAAGCGCAGATCAATGGTTTGTCTGGTACTCAAATTGCAGCCTTAAGCCCTGCGCAAATCAGCGCCTTACGGCCAGAGCAAGTCTTGGCGTTGAACCAAGCGCAGGTGGGCAGTTTGAGCCCTGCCCAAGTCGCCGCATTGCAGCCCAAGCAACTCCAAGCACTGCAAGAGAACCAAATCGCTGTGTTGAATTTTGCCCAGCTGGATGCCTTATCTCCCACGCAGTTGCAAGCCTTAACACCCAACCAAATCGTCGCTTTGACACCCAGTTTGTTTGGCCTCTTCAGCAAGCAGCAAATTCAGGCCCTCACCCGTAGCCAGTTTGCTGTGTTGCCACCCCAAGCGATTGCAGCCATGGGTGAAGCGCAGCTCATCGTGTTGACCCCCGCACACATGTCGGCTATCAATGCCCAACAACTCGCCGCCCTGTCAGCTGCACAGTTGCAAGTTTTCACAGCGACCCAAATAGCGGCCATTAACCCCTCGCAACTCGTGGCGCTGAGCAATACCCAGCTGCAGTCCATCAGCCCGCAGCAAATTGGTCAACTCAACCGCCAGCAACTGAACACGGTTGTACGTATGCTTAATCCGAGTCAGCTCACAGGGTTGACGCAGACCCAGGTATCCGCCATGGACATGAACCAATTACGCTCGCTCTCGCCCGAGCAACTGCAAACCCTTGCAGACAGGAAGATGATCACACTGACAACTTCGCGATAAGGCCCAGCTATCGTTACTTAAGACGCATCAAGTTGCTGCATAGGAGCCGCATCTTTAAACGCATCAAGCTGCATACAAGCAGTCTCAATCGATGCAATAAGTGGCCATTGAGAAAGATCTACTTTAAAGCGGCGAGCACTTTCGATCTGAGGAATCAAGTAAACATCAGCCAAAGTCGGTGTGTCCCCATAGCTAAAATTTAAACGATTCTTATCTTTGTTTAGCAGGGCTTCGTATGCATTAAAGCCGTCAACTATCCAATTGGAGCACCACACATTAATTTGCTCTTCTGACAAGTTCAGATTTTTACGCAAATACTCAAGAATGCGACGATTGTTGATTGGATGAATATCGCAGCCAACCACCGCAGCCAACGCACGCACATAGGCTCGACTCTGAGTTTGGTGAAGCAACAAAGCAGGGGTCGGGTAAGTCTCCTCCAACCATTCAATGATTGCTGGAGACTGTGTCAGTACCTCGCCTCCAATGTCTAATGCAGGAACAAAACCTTGGGGGTTGATTGCTTTAAACAGTGGATGAATAATGTCTATGCAATGCGCAGATCTGATTTGGTGGCGCAAAAAGGACAAAAGGGTTAGCTCTTGTAAGAGCTAACCCTTTGATTCCTATGGTCGGCGTGGCGGGATTCGAACTCGCGACCCCTTGCACCCCATGCAAGTGCGCTACCAGGCTGCGCTACACGCCGAAGAGACAGCATTATAGCCTCGCAAGAGATCAGTTTAGTTCAACAGATCGCGTATTTCAAATAATTCGCGGCGTAGCAATTGAAGCTTGTGGGCTTCATTGTCATCGGTTGAAAGTTGCCAGTTGTCTTCGATGCGGGCTTCGCCTAAAGACAAGTTGTCTTCTAAATCGTCCAAGCCTTGCAGCATGACTTCACCCGCACGTTTTTTGTCACGCTCTTGTTGAACCAATTCTTGAAGCTTGTTGCGAGCGCCACTGATGGTGAAGCCTTGTTCATACAACAGGTCGCGGATGCGGCGAATCATCAACACCTCATGGTGTTGGTAATAACGACGATTGCCCCGCCGCTTCATAGGTCGCAACTGGGTAAATTCCTGCTCCCAATAGCGCAGCACATGTGGCTTAACGCCACATAACTCGCTTACCTCACCGATGGTGAAGTAGCGCTTTGCTGGAATGGAAGGGAGAGAACTCTCCATGGGTGCAGTCACTTAAAAATTGGAAAAGAGAGGTTACACGAAGTCACCCGCCAAGTTAAGCTTATCGGCACGATATTCCGAAAATAAAGTGTCAAGTTTTAGAAATAAGAACTATATGGCGGCGGGTTTTGCCTGTGTTTGCGGTCAAATTGACACATGACAAGGCCAATGTGTACTTTAGGAAGCCTCTGCACCGGGGTTACCTTGGATATGTTCCTTGAGCTTATGGCTGGCGTGAAACGTCACAACACGGCGAGCTTCAATGGGAATGGACTCACCCGTGCGGGGATTGCGCCCAGGGCGAGCAGCCTTGGTACGGATTTGGAAATTACCGAAGCCCGAAATTTTCACGTCTTCACCATCCACCAATTTTTGAGAAATCAGGTCAAAAAAAGCATCAATCATGTCTTTGGATTCACGCTTATTCAAGCCAATTTGGTCAAACAAAAGCTCAGCCAATTGGGCTTTGGTCAAGGCAGGTGTCTCTAGGCTTTCAAAAGAAATTTCCATTTTGATTTCTCCTTCAGGTGCGCAAACGGGCGTTCAGTTGTTGCGACAGTTGCTGCACAACCGCTTGAACTGCCTGCTCGATTTGGGCTTCAGTCAACGTTGCATCAGTACTTTGCATGGTCAGGCGAACTGCCAAACTTTTTTCACCAACGGCCACACTGCCACCTTCTTTAGCGGGACGGTAAACATCAAACAGCACCGCATCTTGCAGCAAGCCTTGTGTAGGTGACGAATGAATGCAGTCCATCAAGACTTGGTGACTGACCTCCTCTTTCACAACCACAGCAATATCTCTTTCCACTGCTTGCAACTTTGGCACCGCCTTTGCGACAGTCACTGTTCGATCTAACAAGCTGTCTAGCTGTAGCTCAAAGACCACGGGCGCATGAGACAAGTCCCATTGCTGACGCCACTTGGGGTGGAGCTCGCCTAACCACCCCAAAGGCTGACCATTGGAAGAAATACGAGCGCTGCGGCCTGGGTGCAGCGCTGGATGTTCTGCCGCCTCAAATTGGACTTGGCGAGGTGCGAACATGGCCTCAACATCCGCTTTGACATCGAAGAAATCTGCATTTTTTTTCTGGACGTTCCAAGCTAATTCATTCACGGGTCCCCAAGCCATGCCAGCGATCATCATGGGTTGATCCAAACCCTTGACCGATTGCAAAGAGTCGTCAGTATCAGGGTTTTTATGAAATACTCGGCCAACTTCAAACACCCGAACACGAGAAGCTTTGCGATCCGCATTGAATTTGACCACCTGAAGCAATGAACCCATAAGGCTAGATCGCATCACACTCATATGGCTGGCAATGGGATTGAGCAGTTGAACAGGATCTGTATTGCCAGCTAAATCTTTTTCCCACTGAGCATCGACAAAGCTGAAGTTAATGGTTTCTTGGTAACCCAATGCAGCAAGACTGC
>Ga0214917_10004316_pt1 | contig 15888 bp, 13 predicted proteins | sample LL_1208_BB_MetaG_FD_177983 | JGI IMG/M metagenome (GOLD analysis project Ga0214917, IMG submission 177983) | Freshwater microbial communities from Lake Lanier, Atlanta, Georgia, United States - LL_1208_BB | ecosystem: Environmental > Aquatic > Freshwater > Lake | place: USA: Georgia | collected... | reverse complement strand
AAGCAAAAATTATTTTTTTATCAATTACGGAATAGGTGTCTGCTTCTAATAAATTAGATGCTTCCTCATTCTGAATTTGGCTTTCAATGTTTAAATCCTGCTCTAACTTCTTGCTCCATTCTTCAAATGATTGCCTTGCTTTTATATTCTCTTTCCAGCGATTTACAAACAGGTAAGCATCCCTATTTAATTGGGGTTTGCCAATTGAAAGACTGCGTTGCAGGTTGTCGTTTATTAGAACAAGTAAAAAATCTTTGATGTTTTTATCCTTTGATGTATAGGCATATTTTTTCTCAATTACCTCCCACAAAAAAGCATCTAAATTAAAATTCTCAATGGCTTTGTAAGTGGTTTGCTTACCCTTTAATGCTTCGGCAAATAGTGTATATAAAATCTTTTCCCATTCAACTTCACATTGGCAAGCAACAGCCAACATTTTTAGCTTTATTTTCCCCTCTCTTTCATCAGGTTCTAATAAGGCTTTTAGTTCACTCGTTCTTTTATCTAATGAAAAGAATGGAAGGTGTTGTTGAATGAAGGTTTTGTATTCCTGTGTTAGCCCTAATTCCTGCAAAACAATAGATGATGCATCGGTATAAAATTCTACATGAGACAAATTGAGGTCTAGCAGCCAATTGTCTTTTGGTTCAGGTTTTGGTTTGGGTTGATATATGAGGAATTTCTGCTTTGGCTTTTCAATCAATACTGTGTACTTGATACCAAACTCGTTGTTTGCAATAACCAGTTTTTCAATATCCGTAAACTGCATACTTTCAAACAGGGATTTCATATCGGCTTTATCATCATACCAAAAAACAAGGCGGTGCTGTTGGAAATATTTCTCCAACGCCTTTTGTACTTTATCGTTTACTTCAAATATATCCGGCATTATTCTTCGTCTTTTTCTAATCCTTTAATGGGTACTACTACTTCTTTGAATTTTTGGTAGTTTACTTTTACACCATCATCCAAATCAATAGTTATCTTTTTTGTTGCTACTGCATAAAGCGTTTGTGCATACTCTTTACAGTCTTTTATCATCACAGCATAGCGGTCTGCTTCTTTGGTGGCTGCTGTTTTATCTCTTGCAGGCAAATCTTCTCTTAGACTTTCGGCTATTTTGTTTTGCTGTGCTGCTTCTAATTTATGGGTGTATGCTTGCAAGTAATCTGTAAGCATTTTGCTGCACAAATCGGGAGTGTAGCGGTGCATGTATATAAGAGCTTTGAAATGACCTTTTGGACTGCTAAACATCCAGTAAATTGGTCGCTTTTTGTACCGCTTAATGTGGTCGTTGTAAAAGTCTTTTACAAAGTATTTGCGAATGTCTTTACCAATGGCATCTTCTATGTATTTGAGGTTTTCTTCAAAATTCTCCTCACCAAATGCTGCTTTTAGAAACATTTTAAACCTTCCCACAATATCATCTGTAAACCATTCCCCTTCCAATACCGGGATGATATTGTCTTCATCTGGCATATACACTGGATTAAGCACCTGTTGCAAGTAATTCTGCAAAGTTTCGCCTTGATTACCTAAAATTAGGCCGGGTTTATCTATGCTATAGCGGCCAAAGAGGCAACCGATCGAATAATTAATAGAATCTAAAATGTATTCGTTTGCAATTAATAGGGTTAAACTATCTTCTGTTAAATCATCTTGTTTTTTAAATTTATAATATGGATTTTCTGAAATTGTGATTTCAGAAGGTGGCAATTCGCTTTCTTCCGATTCTACACCATATATTTTGTTAACTATCCGATTTAATTGGGTTTCCAATTGACTTAATTCTTTAACTTTTTCAAGAGCTAATTCTTTTCGTTCTTCAATTAAATCAGATACCCGAGAATTAATAATTCTCACAAGTTTATGCGAACCGAAATCCCATGAACTCTCGTTGCTATCCCAATCCGATTTTACAATATGAATAGCTTTTTCAACAAGGATATCGATATCACATTTATATTTTAATAACTCATTAAAAAGAATCGGAATTTTGCCAACTGATCCGGCTTGAATATTCATTGTTGGATTGATCGCACCTATGTATTTCGAAGCTACAATTGACGAGAGAAAACCCAATAATAAATAAAGGTTATCATTTGATGGGAAAAGCGATGATCCAGCAACATCAAATACAAATCCCTTATTGGAATAGCGTACACCAAAATATGCATTACTGATATAAGTCCACGTAATGCCCTCTTTAAAGTAACTTTCTTGATTTTTTGTAACAAAATCTGGGTTCCCGTTTAAATATGGGTATTTATTTATTACATTTTGCTTGATTTCATATCCATCATTTTGCCAATTAACAATAAAATCATTATTGCCATACCAACGTCTATAATCACCACCTTTATTGTATGGAAACCATTTCATATTTGATTCTTTTGCTTCTGATCTATCAGAACAACCAAAATATATTTTTGAAAAATCAACTTCATGCCATCGCTTTAAGAACTGGTTATTATCAGTCGTAGCAAGCCCTTGTTTTGGTTGTGAAATATTATGAAGAAGTTGGCCATTTTGAAATGCGTTAAGCATGTTAGGGTGCAGCCAATAACAAAACGCATTGTCAGGAATCTTAGCAATTTGACTATTTCTTACATGATATTTATAAGAAACATCATTTCTTATAGCCTCTAATGTTTTCGGCTCTTGATTATCAACTCCCTTAAAATCAGAAAGTTTGATGTAAACTCCTTGATTGTCAAGTTCAGAAGTATTTGTGTAAGTATATGTCGCAACAGGCACAACCGCAGGACCAAAAGCGTTATATTCAAGCTGAACTAAGTTATTTAGTGAAAAGTTTTCAATAAAATGTTCCCTTAAAGCTTTATATGAATGTATAAAAAGCCATACATATGGGGTTATAAATCCTATATGACCATTGGGAATTGTCAATTGTGCAGACCTTAATATGAAAGCCGAAAACACATCCTCCTTACCAATTGTATATTCTTTTGCAAGGAACTGCTTCAGTGATGCATTCATTCCTTTATTACCGATATATGGAGGATTTGTCACCACGCAATGATATTGCCGGCTGAGATATTCTGCTTGCTCCTGCAATTTTTGTTGCTGTAGCTGCCAAATACTGCCTTCCTGAACTTGTATGGCTTTTATTTCTTTAGAATTAATCTGAATGAGAGATCCATAATTATCTGCCTGTGCCAGTAGATTCAGGCTCAAGTCTTTGAAGTCTGTTATTCTTTTACCATTAATGGTAATTGGTAGTTTTACGGACTGTCGTATGGTTTCTTCAGTTATGTTTTCCAGCGCTATTACATGGGGCTGTATCGGTTTGCGTAAAAAGCGTGGGAAATAACTTCGGGCTTTCATGGTTAAGGCAAAAGCTGCTAATTGTGCCGCCCGTTCATCTATATCAATACCAAACAAATTATGTTCTAAAATGAGTGCAGGAATTTCGTTGGTATTGTATCCTTCTTCTTCATATATTTTGGTAAAGAGGTCAAATGCATACACCAAAACGTGGCCACTGCCTTGGCAGGGGTCAAGAAAGGTAATATCGGTAACGCCTTTTATTCCTTCCGGCAATGGTGCAGGTGCGTTGCCTTCGGGTGCTTCAATATAGTAAGGCATAAACTGCCTTAGTTTACTGTTTGGTTTTAAAGTAAGCCACAATTTTCCTAAGGTATTTTCTACCATGTACCTAACAATCCAACGAGGTGTAAACAATTGTGTTGCCGCAGGTATGTTTTCGGCTGTAATTTTTATGTTCTTTTTCAGCCCTTCGAACACATCATCTTTCTTATCTGCTATATAAAACTGGTATAACCAACCAATTAATTCTTCCTGCCCGCAATCTTCATCAGACATGCCATCCCGTATATCCGAAACAATACTATTACCACTTAATAAATCATCAGGCAACAGCAATTCTGTGTAATCGCTGATGCGTTCAAACATAAAAGGCATGGCAGTATGCCATTGGTTGCAGGAAGCAATGAGCAACATTTTATAGGCTTCTGTTTGTGCATCGGCTATTACCACTTTGCCATCCAACAAATCGTTGAGGCGTTGGCGGTTTATCTTTAAGTTTTCATCTATTTGCCCTGATAAAGCATTTTGCAGTATCTCTGGCGATTTGCCCACCACAGGAGTAACTACTTTGGGTGAGGTATAGCCATTGGCATCCATAAACCGCAATGCCATTAGCCTATTGAACCATGTGTAAGCAACGGTATCAATTAACTGCTCTTTTCCTTGTGCCTGTATCTTGCTTTTAAGACTTTGTATTTGTGAGGCATAAGTATCAATGAAAACTGGGTCGGTATTCGTCAACACAAACTCCAATTTTCGCCCAACTTGGTCGATTAATTTGATACGTGCTTCACGAGCAAAGCGTTTTAGGTTGTTGGTGTTCATTATAAGGAGATGCGTTTGTTTTCGTCAATAATTCTTAGATACTGTTTTTTTAGTGCCTCTACATAATCTTCCACATCCTGTTGGGTTTCTAATTGTGGTTTTTTGAACTGCACTTTTACGCTATCTCTTGGCACAAAAACAATTCGAGGCTTAGGAGGCTCAGTGCCACCCGGCTCTGCGGGTTTAAGAGGATTTGCCAATTGACTCATCCATTCCAATTGTTTTTGATAGACATCATTTGTAGTGTAGGTGGCTTTGGTTCTGATGTTACCTATAAAGCGTTCTTGATTTAGGTCAGCAATTGCAGTTTCAAAAGGCTTCAAAATGTCTATCTGCTGAGGTGCTGTGAGCTTGGCAAAATCATCAAAAGACTTCAACTTGTCAATGGTTTGTTTGATGGATTGAATTGCCATTTCTCTTTCAGATGCTATTTGAGCCAGAACTTCCGCTCTAACTTCTTCCAATGCGGCCTTAGCTTCCTGCATTAAGTTCCCTTTGTAAGGAGCAGGGCTTTCTTTTACCATATTCAATTTTTCAATATTTTGTTGATTGATAAAGTTGAAGTTGGCATTGTTGCTTTCGAGGTAGAATAGCACATTTTCAAAAATTTCCTTTTGAGAGCCATTCATAAACTTGCGAATTGCATCTAAAACATTGTCTTTATCGTCCAATAAATCATCTTGATATTGATCTAAAGCATTAAAGAAATAAGGGTGGTCTTTTTCAGCCAAAAGTTTAATTCTGCTGATGGGTTCTCCCATTGCCTCTAAAAATTTGAAACGGCTTCTCATGTTGTATATCAACATCAAGTCGTTTAACTCCTGATTTATTCTCTGCTTGAAAAACCTTGAAACTTCTTTAGGTTCGTTGCCAAGATTGGGTTCATTAAAATATTCCTGGTAGAACGCTTTTAGTTTTAATAACTGACTGTTTTGAATTTCTTCTTCCAGATCAATTATAGTATTACTGTACTGATTGTTTTTTTGCAAGGCATCCAGTGTGGCTTTATCATCCAAAGGATTGCTGTCTTGTTTCAGGTTAATTTTATTGCGTTTATACAACTTAGCAATAATGCACAACACAGCAGCCTGATACCAACCATAAGGACGGGAATTGAAAAAATCTAACAGATTTTTGATGGTTGTTCTTTCGTGGTTTGCTTTGTTGCGTTGTATTCTGTTTAGTATCTCTACTTCAATTTCATGGAGTTCGTCAGTAAACAAAAGACTGTCTTGTGAAGCAATAATATTTACAATGTGATTTTCAGTAAAAGCAGTAGGTAACATATCCAATTTGGGATATATCATTTTAATTAATTGCTGCACCCCTGTAACCACTTTAGTTTTAGGGTCACGAGTACCAATGTTTGAAAGTTCAGAACCATTCAGAAAAACTTTTGCATCCCCAATCATTTCTTTTAATTGAGCAAGCAATGTTCTCCTGCGTTCATTGTTCAACTGCTGTTTTTCTCTTAGAATTTGGATTTTGGCAACTTCAAGTGAAGGAGATTGGGTTGTTTGAATGTATTTTTCAGTTTTTACAATCAATGGCAGTTCAATATGCATACGACTGTCTTCCGGCAGCAAAATAATTAACTCATTTGGCCGACCCATAGAAAAGAATGAAATGTTGGCTTCACTGGTACCATTTAAATTGAACTGGGTAATGAAGTTTACAAAAAAGTCTTTTTGAGTAAGTGTCGTATCATCTAATTTTTTGCCAAACTCATAAGGCTGACCTATGTTGTCTAATTTTACTTTTGAATCTTTAAGGATGTCCTCAAAAATGAAAGTGGCTAACAATTTGTTTGCAGCTCCTTCATCAATATCAGTATTTTTAATTTCCTTTTCAACATCCTTCTCCTGATTGGTAAGGTATTCATAGGTGTTGGCAGAGGTACGCTGAATGTAGGTTTGGTTCTCTAAAAGGTTTAATGCTTCCTGGACTTCTTTTTGGAAGGAATCAATATCCACTTCAAATTTTGGTAACAATAGAGTGGTAATGTTTTTAATGTTGGAGTGAAATCCTTTTACATATTTTACCAAGAACAACGCTTTTAAAATATCAACTGCTAAGGGTGATATTAAACCTCTTTCGGCTGATGTGATGTCGTTAAAAACCGATGCTCTAAAGTCATGTCTGATGGCATCAAATAGCATTGGGAATGTTACCAATGTATCCAGTTCTTTATCTTTTAAACTTTTTGCGGCACGGTGGCAAACTTCAAGTAATGATCTTTCACCAGTGGATTGGGCACGGCCTGTAAAGGCATCGTGTTGAGATAATGCTTTTATGGCATCTTGAAACAAATCGAACTGGTAAGAAACAAAAGGAAAAGTATTTTGAAAATGCTCTAATGACTGATAGCTTTTGTATTTTTTAGAATCATCTGTGAACTGGAATAAAACGGAAATGATGTTCTTGTCCTTTTCATACATTTTTTCGAGTAGCCCATTGCCTTCATCAGTTTTTAGTAATAAACGCTTTTGGATTACTTCATCAGCATTAGCACTGGTTAATGGCACACGGTACATAAAACGAGCCTTGATTTTTGAAAAGGTATCAGCCTGTGCCTGTGTAAACCTTGAAATAGTAGCATCAATATCGTCCTGAGAGGTTACAATTACAAATGAATTGCCGTTGGTTCTTACTGCTAATTCCTCTGCAATGGTTTGTAGGCTTAACATCTTATTGATGTCATCTGCAATAAATTGACCTACTTCATCTGCACAAAATACGATACGTTGTTTATCTAACTCACAATGCTTGTTTACCAACTTAGCAAAAGTTTCTATATCTATTTTGTAGTTGCTACGTTGATTATTGATTATGTCTCTTGCTTCTTCCGTTTTTATTTCTCTCGTTTGAGCATACACAGCAATCAGTTCATTCAAATGCCAAGACACATCGTTCCGGTGTAGTTCCCAAGCGTGGTTGCAATGTTTGTAGTAGTTATCTTTAAATTTTTCAAATAACCCGTTGTGATCTAACTGTCTTTCTATTTCAGCAATTTCGGGATATATTGGATGGTAGCCATAGCTTTCATTTAATGCTTTAAGGAATACCATTAAAACACGGTCGGAGAAATTTTCACTGTTATCGAAACCATCTGCTTTACCTTGAATATTAAAGAGAATAGCTCTATTGGTTATTTTAGAAGCCTTTTTGATGTTCGCTTGAAAATCAAAATCACTTTCTGCCTTTTCGCTGAAAATTTCTGCACTTTTTTTACCGTTCATCTCCTTATTATTCAGCACTAAAGCAATCATTTTTAGCAAGTGAGATTTACCTGACCCGTAATAACCAGAAATCCAAACACTGCTGTTTACTTTTTGCTTTGCAATGGCATCAAATAATTCCGGCAATAGCTTTGGCTTTAATAGTTCTTTGGTAAGAACATATTCTTCCAACTCTTGCATCAAATTTCTATCGTCATTTGAATAAATAACACCCCCAATTTCTCTGGTGATGTCGTTTTTGTATATACTTTGTTGTGTTGGCATATTAGTTATAATTATTTAGGTTGAAGGCTCTGTATTCGTTGTCTTCATTGATACTTCCAAACAAGTTCAATGAATAGTTGTCATACAATCCCGGATAAAAAAAGATGAATGGTTCATTGTTTAACAAAGATTGAATATTGACCAATACGGGAACCATTGATAACTGCTGGTAAACTTTATCAATACCATAGATAAAAACCATTCGGTGCTCTGTTTCTTTCATTTTTTCTTGTATGTATGGCATAATATTGTCTTTTACACTTAATGACCCTTGAAGATTTCTTTTAAATTCTCTTTTTGGTAAATTCTGTTCATTTTCAAGAACCTTCTGTAATGTGCCTTTTGCTATGAGCACTTCAAGGCATAAATTATATAAATCAATAGCTAATACAGGAACATTCGCTGCATTTAGTCTTTTAACAAGCGATTGTATTTGTTCATCAACGGCCACTTGCTGAGCTATTTCATAAGGCTGAATAAATATTGGTTTATTCCCACCTAATCCTTCACGATTGATGAAACGGCTGCCTGACAGTGTTTTAAATAGCTTATCGAAAAGCTGTGGTATATTTTCTTTTTTTGTACTAACCATGAACAGTTGATTTTTTTAATGTCTTTATTTCAGCATCTGAGCACAAGAAACCTGCTAACAATGAAGCATCATCATTTATAATGGCTTTAATTGAATCATCACTTAAAAACGGTTTTATAATAATGCCATCTTTGGCAGAATTAATAAGCCCTACCTGCTCTAGCATTTTGAATAATACTTGTTTTACCTTATTTGTTGTTTTTTCAGTAATGGTATTGAGTTCATTATGGGTTATAGCTTTAGTATTGAAAAAACTTGTATAGTCTGAGGAAACTATGATGTTGTTGTACAATAAATATTTGGTTCTTATTACCTCAATAACGAAATCCTTAAAAAAAGAGTAGGCTTTTAAAAGAGAAAGTAAAACCATTGCCTTGCTTTCATCTGGACTACCATTCACTAAAAGATTTAATTGTTCGTTTGTAAGTAATTCAAGTCGCTTTTTTAATTCATGGTACATTCGTTTGGAAGTATTCTGTTTTGTCTTATTCATCAGGTTGTTTTCCTGCACAGAAACCTTTACCTTTTCCCAATCTTGCAAACGAACATACTCCTCTGCAATTATTAATGTTTCTGCCGATAAGGCAGAAGCACCAGTGAACGAGAATGAATATTTATTTTTAAGTACCATTAATTATTACGCTTCTTTTTATTCTTAATTTCTTCCTCTGCTACTTCCATCGCTTTCAAGGCTACATCCTGATCTTTTACCACATCATACACTTTATCAGCCAGCCAAAGAGTTAATAGCTCTTGTTCATCAACATCATATAGTTTAGCCAACTTGGACAAGTAAGATTTACTCACTGGCTTGTCGTTGTTTTCCATCTTGCTGATGTAGGCGGTGTCAACGTCTAATTCAGCAGCTACTTGCCTTTGCAAAAGTCCTTTTGATTCCCTTAATTCTTTGAGTTTCTCTCCGAGCATTGGTTGTTCTTTTTAATACTTGTCCTAAGGTGGACAAATGTATGATATTATTTTGAATAGTTGGAAAGTTGTGCTAAGGAAAAAACGGCTCTTTTGGTTTTGCGAAGCGTTGGCTTGGTGTATCGGGGCCAAACCAAATGTGCCGTTTGTGCGGCTGGCTAAAAGAAAGTTTAAAAAATGCGAAGGGTGGGCTTTTTCTTGCTTTTCTGTCACTTGCTCCAAAAACAAAAAACGGTCAGTTTGAAAGTCTGACCGCTTAGTCGATATGGTCTGTTTGTCGAGTCCATTTTTAGTCATTGTCTTGCTTTGTCGTCTGTCTTTTTAGCATTGGTGGTAACGGTTCTCGGCTTTGCGAAGTGGCGGATTTTTAGCACAAATGTTCATTTGAAAAACTAAACTTGAACCTTGCACAAAACTGTCATAGAAGCACATCACCCGCCATTTCGCCAAACTGCTGTTAGCTGTGGTTTTTCTTTTCATCCGTTGAGCTGTTTTAGGTTTGTTTGTTCTGCTGTCGCTATGAGTTCAAGCATTTTCTCTTGTTCGTCTGTTGGTATGTTTACAGTCATTTTTTTGAACTTGTCAAGTTTCGATTGCAATAAGACTTCTTCAAGTCTATCACATCTTTCTTGAATTATTTCAGACGAAATTTTGTCTGCTCGGTCGTAAGCTTTGGTGTCAGGTCGGGCGGAAAATGGTATGACTGTGTTTAGTTGAATTTGTAAATGCTTGGCTAAATCAATTGTTATTTGAAAATCTTCTTCCGTTTCTCCGGGAAAGCCAATCATCCAATTACAATAGAAAGTTGTAGTTGTGTTCTCTGTTAAGTCCTTATATAAGGGAATTACTCTGTCTAAATTGTGATTTCTATTCATCTGCTTTAAAAGCTCTTGAGAACCTGTTTGCAATGGAATGTGAAGCAAGTAAATTCTATCTTCAAGGCAATACTTCTTAATCGTATCAAAGTTTTTATAGAATGGTGTTGGCTCAATATATCTAATTGCAATTTTTATTCTTTCGTCAATAGACAGAATTTCATCAACAAGCGTTTTGAAATTGCTTCCATCTTTTAAGTCTCTTCCGTAGTTTCCAACTTCATCACCAATTAAAATTATTCTGAAAATACCCTTAGAAATGGCTTTTCTAACTTTTTCTTTTATAGTTGAAATGGGCATTGAACTATAGTCGCCACGTCCTTTAGGAATTGTGCAAAACGAACAATTGTAAAGGCAACTTCTTGAAACAGTAATCATTTCTGTAGGCTCAGTTTCATTATAGAAGAAAAATCCGCTTGTTGTCCGTCTATATTCATCAACCAATTTTAAACCATACTTTCTGTCAAGTTGGTCAAGAAACATTATTGTTTTTTCTTTGAGTGGGGTGATTTTTTTTCTCAAAGGATTGTCGCCTTCAAGGTCAGTTTGTTCATTTTGGCTGTAATCTTTTTCAAGCAAGTCAAAACTGAACTGCGTGTAATCTTTAACTAAGTCTTGAAAACTTTTGAAGTGAACTTCATTTGTATTTAAACTACTCTCAATTCTGTCAGTTTCGATTTTTGAAATACATCCTGTTACAACTACTCTTTGATTTTGCTTGCCTTCAATAAATGAGTTCATTTGTTTAATTGCATCATCTACCCAAGCTGCACGAACTCCACATCCTGCAAATACTATTTCATCAGCTTCACTCGGATTACTTACAAATTCGTAGCCTGCTTTTTCAAGCCCCGATTTTGCAATGTTGAAATCATAGCTAAGGTTCAGACAACCATTGTGTTTTATGAATATCTTTTTCATTGCTTATAAATTTACCAACTTTCTTTACCCCACGAAATACTTTGACATTCTGAGTATGCTTTTTTAATCCAAGTGCCAACTTGGTCATTCCCTTGCTTGTGAAAGCCATTTTCGTTCATTTTGAAATTTTCTAAAGGTGAACCAACTAATGGAGTAAATCTTGTGAATTGAAGTCGTTCAGGTTGAAGTTTTTGGGCAAGGGCTATGCTTTGCAAAACAGTTTCTTCATTTTCTCCTGGAAGACCTAACACAAAACCGATACTCCTGCCAATTCCGTTCTGTTTTAAAATTTCAGCACCTTTCACAAGTCTTTCAATTGTTGTTCCTTTTTTAATATTGTCAAGTATGGTTTGAGAACCGCTTTCAAAACCTAAATATGTTTGGTGACAACCCGATAACTTCATTGCTCTTGCAATTTCTTCATCAATATGGTCTGCCCTGGCATTGCAAAACCAAGTTATTTGAATGTTGTTTTTTACAATTTCATTGCATAGTTCAAGAGTTCTCTTGTGATTGATTGTAAAAACATCATCCACAAAAGAAATTTCTTTTACACCTAACTCAAAGTGTAAAAATTTTAGTTCTGAAATTACTTGTTCAACACTCCAACCCCTAACTTTTTTGCCCATAACTGCTGGGCTACTACAAAATTCACACCTGTAAGGACAGCCCCTTGTTGTCATCATTGTTACCATTGGCCTGCTAACTGCATCGGGACACCAGTAGTTATGAATTGGCATATAAGACAAGTCGGGAAATGGAAGCTGTGAAAAGTCTTTTACTTTTAGAATTTCATTATCAATATGAAAGTCATTACCATTTCTTGAACAAACTCCTGATAATTGGTTATCAAAATTTTCAGTAAGAATTTGTTCAATCAATTCATTGATTATTACTTCTCCTTCTCCACGAACAATAAAGTCAATACTTGGACATTTCTCAAACGTGTTAAGCGGGCTTAAACTCGGGTGTGGTCCACCAACAATAATTTTGGCATTGATTGTTTTACAGAACTTAGCCCACTTTTCAACGATTTCTAATGTGAATGAAGTTGCAGACAGTCCAATTATTCTCGGCTGTAATTCTCGTAAAGTAATTTCAGTTTGTTCATCAGTTAAACCTTCTCCTTCTGCGTCAAATACTTGAATTAAATTATTTCTGTCAACCGCTGCAAGTTGGCATAAGCCCAAAGGGGGATAAACCGAACCTGAGCGAGTAAAAGTCTTGCACAGGTTTGGTGGTTGAAGTAATACAACGGGCTTATTTTTTGATTTCATTTACAAAGCGTTCAAGTAGTTCTAAGGTTTCTTCAACCGTTATATGGCTCGTATCAATATCAATGGCATCATCAGCACGTTTTAATGGCGAAATTTCTCGTGTTTCATCTTCTCTATCTCTTGTTTCAATTTCTATTTTCATTGCTTCAAAGTCAGTGCTGTTTCTCTCCCGACCAAGTCTGTTAGCTCGAATTGTTGTGTCGGCTTTGAAAAAGAATTTAATGTCAGCTTGCGGAAACAAAACAGTCCCAATGTCTCTGCCTTCAACAACAAGGTTTGAGTTTGTTGCAGCACTTCTTAGCACTTCTGTTACTCGCTCCCTAATAAATGGAAGTTTGGCAATCTGTGTTCCAAGTTCGCTGACTTCAGGTGCTTTAAGTTTCAGAATGTTGCTTTCCAGACCTTCTAACTCAATGTGAAATTGTTGAGTTAGTTCTTTAATTTTTTCAAAGTTGTCTTGGAAGTTTGATTTATTAATTCCATTTGTCAATAGGTTGTAACTGACTGCCCTAAAAACAAGTCCGCTGTTCAAGTGTCTGAACCCGATTTTTTTTGCTAATAAGTCAGCAAGTGTGCTTTTTCCTGTTGCTGAATATCCGTCTATAGCTATTATCATTTGGTTGTTGTAGTGTCGTTAATAAAATCACAGCTAACGGGTTGCGTGTAGGCGATGTCCCGAGAGGAGCGATTCGGGATTGCGCTTACACGCTGTTAGGAGCTGGCTGTTTATTTTTTAGTTCCTTTAGAAAGTAATTTATCTAAAAACGCCCTTTCTTCTTCAAAACTCATGTTCATAATTTTAATACTCAACTTTTCTCGAATTTCTCGCATTACTTTAATGGTGTCGGATTTCACCACTTTATTCTTCTTCTTTTCCATAATCAAAAATTTCTTTTGGTGTTCTTATTTCGATCAATTGATAACCCTGCTGTAAATTGATTCCATTATAACCTCTAATTCGATTAAGATTTACAATGTGTTTAAAATTCCAACTAACTAAGACGTCTGCATGACAAAGCGTTGCAATGGCAATATGTTGGCAATCCGCCCGGCTTGTCTTTCCAACAACTTTTGCTGAAATGTATTTATCAGCTAAGATTGAAGCATCCTTTGATAATCTGACTTTTTCGATAAAATCGTTAGGCAATTCGTAAAATAACTGTTTGACAGAGTTGGGGGCTCCAAGTAATTCGGCTTCAAGGATATCAGACACTATTAAGGTTATTTCTCCATTTCTAACGCTCTCAAAGAAGGAAATTGTATCCTCGGAAAATTCTTCGTCGAAATATCCTCCAAACACAGAAGTATCAATATAAACACGTTTTATCATTGATGTGAATTTACAATTTTTCTTCGAGTTTTGATGCTATGCTTATTTGCAATGAAGACAGCTTGAACCTAACGTTTGGCGGCTTTGCGAAGAAGCGGATTTCGGAGCACAAAACTGTCAACATACCACAAAAGTTGATGCGAGGTAGAATGTTCAATTAACCACTGAACCCGCTTTTTTGCAAAACCGCTGTTACCTGCTGGCCTTCTGTCTGTCGTGGCGCTGTATGCCTTGTCAATATTGAGTTTCCGTGTCATTGTCTGCTGTGTTTGTCAGGCTGCGTGTCGGTGTATTTTTATTTTTTTTGAAGCGTTGGGAAATTTTTTAAAAACAATTTTGTCTGCGTTGGCAAAGCAAGCTCTTTTGCAATTTTTGGTCTGTGCGTTGGCTTGTGCTAATTGCAAATGTGCTTGCTTTTAGCGTGGGCTTTCCTTTGGTTTCATAAATATTGAAATTAAAAGTCCAATTCCTACAACTACGTCAACTGTGTTCCACATTTGTCTGCCAAGTGCAATTTTGAAAAACGGCTGAAATAGTAAAGCAAGTCCAGCGTAAATAATCATTTCTGTTTGTCGTCCTTGTTGGTTTGTCTGATAAGCTAAAACTGCAAAGCCTATTAGTCCTGCAAACCTAACAAACTGATAAAATCCATAAGGCATATCTGCCAAACAGAGAAAAAGTAAAATGGCTAAACTTATTTTAATGATTTTCTCCATTAGTTTTTCACTACTATAATTTGTGCCGGTCTAATAAGTTCTTTACCTCTTATGTATCCGTTTCTGATTATAGAAATTATATCATCATTTTTTCTGTTGCTGTCCGCTTCTGTTTCTACCACTTCGCAAAGCCCAACAATTAATCGATTATCAGGAAATTCTATTCTTGTAACTCCGTGCTTTTGTAGTAGTCCTAAAAGTTTCTTTTGAATTGTTTTGTATCTACTAACCGTTTTGCTCACCTCATCAATCTTGTGGTATTCCTTTTCAATTATGCTTTCTTCAATTCGCTCAAAGGAATCAATGATGTCAATAATATTCAATGAAATATCTTTGAGCAAATCGTGTTTTTCGTTTTCTTTTCGCTCAACTTCATTCTTTAAAAGATTAGTTGATTTCAGAATTTGAACTATCAACTGTTCAAGTTCGGTTACAGATTCTTTCATTGCTCGTTATTTTAATGAATTAAATGCGTTTTCATTCAAAGAATCTGTATTGATTTCTTTGTATGTCAATGTAATTTGAATGGGTTGTATTCTCTTTGCCTTAATTTTTGCGGGAAACATAAAATCAGCAGCTAATCTTTTTGCAGGGTCAAGAAGTTGCTTTGCTGCAACGGCAATTTCCTGTAACGGAAATTCCTTTTTCTTCATTGCAAACATTTGGGCTTTCATAATTTCTGCCTTGTCTGCATCTTGGCTTACACCTAAAATTGTATATGGATTAGTCATTGCTTAATTTTTAAAATGGAAAATCATCATTGTCTAAGTTGAGTTGCTGACGTAAACGGCTTAATGAGTCTAACGGATTTGAAGATGTTTGTTCATTTCCTAATTCTTTCAGATAGGTCAAGACTTTTTTCATTTTCAAACCTTGTGAATTGAGAGAAGTTCCCGATAATATTGAAGACAGAGAATTGTCATCAAATAGCGATATGTCAACTCCTGCTTGTTTCATCTGCTGTAAAATTTCTCGTCTTGCTTTGCTTAATTCATTGCTGTTTTGTTTGTATGTCTGCGACATATTGTTTTTAACCCAATCAAGAATAGTATAAATATCTGTTGTTTTTCTTGTTCGGTCGTTGAGCATATCCATAAGATTAAATCTTATCAACGTAATAAAATTCTTAACAACTCTAGGATTATTTGGCGAACGCAAATAAGCTCCTTTCATTAAAGTCAATGCTTTGAAATGGTCTATTTCTTCATCATTAACTTTTGAAATGCAATAGTTGGCAACATAACTTGAATATTGATGTTTCAGTTTTTCGTTTTGGCTTGAAAACGAAAAACATTCTTCCATTACAGGAATTAGTTTTTCATTTTCATCATCTTCTAAAATTTTGTTTGCTATTG
>Ga0214917_10004315_pt1 | contig 15891 bp, 2 predicted proteins | sample LL_1208_BB_MetaG_FD_177983 | JGI IMG/M metagenome (GOLD analysis project Ga0214917, IMG submission 177983) | Freshwater microbial communities from Lake Lanier, Atlanta, Georgia, United States - LL_1208_BB | ecosystem: Environmental > Aquatic > Freshwater > Lake | place: USA: Georgia | collected... | reverse complement strand
TAGTGAAGTAAGTTCGTCAATTTATGGATTACGCTGGGTTGAAGAAAATGATAGTTCCACTTATAAAAAGGTGGTCAGATATATTGGTGACATTAACATATTAAATAGCGTTAAAAATAATTTCAATGCTTTCAGTGAAGTTTATATTTACATACCTACTTCACATGGTAACACTCCTACCGTATTGTATAATGCTATTGGTGACGCCAATTACGGACCTAATCAAATATTTACAAATCAACCATCAAATCCACTTGCTGCTGAATACTTATTTGGAAGAAACGCAGCAACAGTACAACCTGCAGGATTAAGCACCTTTGCATTTTACGATAGTGATACATTTAATTTTGCAGTAACAGATCCTTTTGGTGCAACCGGTGACTTTTATTATTACAATCCAACTACTGCAACTTGGATTCAACAAGGAAATCCAGGTTTTCAATGGTGGTTCAGTAATCCAATTTCAAACACGTATTTTCTTGAACCAAGTTCTTTTGGCAATGCAACGACTGACCGTTTCAAAATTGAAAGTGTTAACAAAACTGCAGAATTTCGTAGATCTCGCCTGGATGGTATTTCACTTGAATTCGATACTGCAGTATATTCAGGAATCAGTAGTTTACCTGTTAAAGATTTTGGAACATATAATGAAACATCTTCAGCACAAACATTTGACTTCAATGCTGTTTTGATATATTATGATTTATATGACCCAGCAAATCCAAGTAACAGTACAACAAATTTATTTGGTGTATTATTTTTGGATAATGTAGATCCTCTACCTGCAGGCGGTGGTTATATTCCACGATTGACAAAATATAAACCTAATTCATTAACAGGTGACAACGGAAATTCTTATGCTTTCCGTATCAATTTAAAGTTTGATGTCAATACACAAGACACAGCGATTGAAACAAGTATCAATGATTATAATCCATACTCATTGGAATTGTATATGGATGCATTAAATGAAATGATGAACGCTGTTACTATTTTAACAGGCAATCAACAAATCATTACTGACCTGCAAGTAAAATTTAATGAATTACAAGATTTTATTTTAACCAATGAAAATGCTGAACAGATTAAATTGCAAATTGCTGAATTGCAAGATTCAATCGCTGATAATGCGGCAATCTTTGCTAATACTGGTAATTTGTTGAATTTAATACAGCGCAATTATGACGAGATTACTAACATTTATCGAAATAATACTTCGGTAAATATGTCATACAATCTTGACATATTAGTACCTGGACAAGGAATCTTTTTAGACAAATCACAAGCAGGTACAGTTAAAGTTGTCAATACAGATCAAGCATTTAATATTGGCGTATTACCTCAAGTAAGTATTTTGACAAATTTTGCTGCTAATCCAACCAATTATTCGTTTGTGCATTCACTAAATACTTTTAGTAATTATTTAAAAATAACAGATGGTTCACCAGGTGCTCCTTACATTGTCGACCGGGATGTTGTTATATACATAGATGATACTGTGCAAAAATGGCAAAAAGGACAATTGATGCGAATATCATTCACTAATGGAATTGACCTTGAAAATTCAAATGGTCGTTTTAATTTTATCATTTATTCTGATGCTACTGATACACTGAACACAGGATTTCCCTATTCAGCAGAAATTGGATATATCACATATCTCGATTTTGAATCAAGAAACAATGCACCAACAATTGAACTCGTCTGTCTTGACCCAGCAACATATACATTTGCTGTGGATATTTTCTAAAAATCATATTTTTAATGGCTACTACACCAAACACAACAAGTAACAGTTTTTCAACCATTTTAGCAAATTTTATTCGTTTACAGAATAATGCGCTAACAACGTTACAACAGGTACAAGAAGCAACCACATCAAATTCTGATACGGTACAAATAACCATAACAAATCTTGATGGAACTACACAAACATACAGTATTCCATCATTTGGATATTTGAAAAGTAGTATCAATCGAATTGATAGCACGATTCAAAAGTTGATGGGATTTGATGGAAGTGATGCTTTTGTTAGGCTGCCTGACGGTTCATTCAAAAAAATATATCAAGCAGCTTTTATTAAAAATCCAACCCCGGTTGGACAATTATCAGTACCTGGCAAATTTTTTGCTGAAAACAATTGGTTTTTTGAAAGTTTGTATACCCCAGCATTGAAAGTCAGTTTTGATGTTACACCTTTTATTGCACAACAAGAATCTAAAATTTTCGTTAAAAGATTAATTTTAAATCTTGATTCCGATACAAAAAATGTATATTACACTGATAATATTAAGGGAAAAAATGATATTGACTATGTAACATTACTAGTTAATCTGCAACAGCAAAATATTACTTATTTTGTTGATGAAGCAGTTGTTGATATGCCATTGTCAATTGTTCGTTTTTCAGGTGATTTTTTAGTAGTTAATTTTGAAGATAGACAAATTACAAATCCTGACGGTTCAACAAGTGTAAAACGTTGGTACTTGTTAGATAAATTAACATATAGTGATAATCTTTCATTAACTAAAGATACGCTAGTTTTGCGTCTGGGCGACAAAGTCATCAAAGGTGAAACACTATATGAAATTATAGAAATCGACAATAGCACAAAATATATTCGACTGAAGCGATTGAATGGTTACGATCCGTTAGTTGCAGGTGAAAGTGTTTCTTTTTATTCAGAAACTTTTTCACCGAAGCTCGTGAACGTTGGGATTGGATTTAATGAAAATTTAGTTGTCTTTTTCCGAACAATCAATGATGAAGAAAATCTAATTTCAACTACATATTCGCCCGGGGTTGCATTTTCAACTAATGATTTGGTTATTGATGGAAGCACAGGACAAATATCATTGACACGTTTTTATCAAGAAAACGTTTTAGACTTTGGAAATTTATTGTTATCACAAGCAAAGGAAAACACAATATCAGCAGTTGATGGTGTGACACCTGATGCACCAACGCTCAATTCAACTGATTTCAGTGTTGTCTTAGTAAATGACCATAAATTGGACCAAGCCTCGGTTAATAATATTAGAAAAAAACAGGCGGATAAAGTAACAACAGGTTCAGAAATTACTGAATTGCAAAAAGCAATTGACAAGAAAAAAGAAGAATTGAATTCCAGAAAATTCAATTCCGATACTGAACGCCGTGCAGTAAAAAATGACCTTGATAGTTTGGTTCGTGAATATGGTAACAAGTCATCACTTTATGCTTCAATTGTTGCTGAACTGGCAGCAATCGCAAAGGAAAAACCCGCAGCATTAGATGCACCAAAATATCGTATTCGTGGATTTTTCGGAATTCCTAATCCAAAACAAGATATTAAAACCGGACCGCAAAATGTTATACAATTTTATGTATATTATCGTTATGTTCGTCCTGACGGAAGTAAAAGTAATGTTAAGCAGTACGAATTTATTGACCAAAACGGACAGGTTAAAAGAGGAACATATAGCAATTTAAACTTAATAAAGTCTGAAATCAGAACTAAGGTTTACGATATTAACACTGGCAAATACTCATGGGCTGATGAAAACATTGAAAACGCTGATTCTATTAATATTAATCAAGTTGATATTCCAATCAGCAAAGGAGAAAAGGTTGAATTTTATGTGGTTTCAGTATCAGAAGCAGGATGGCCATTAAATCCTTTATTGTCAGATCCGTCAAATACTATCAGTATTGAATTTCCAGTAGATTTAATATCTGAAGATGAAGCAAGTGTCGCTTTACGTGAAGCGTCAAACGAAGCAATACAAGTTAGCGTTGAAAATGATTTACAGTCACAAGGTTTATATACTCATTTAAGCAGTTCTTTCAACGCACTTGAAAAATATTATGCACACAATGCTGGGGTTATTTCTTCAGACTTTTATACACCTGAAGGAAATGTTATTTCATTGTTTGATAAACTAAAGGAATTACAAAATAGATTACAAACACTTGAAGACAGATTAAATCGTGTTTCTGGTAAATTGGCTGTTTATATTATTGATACTGACAATAATGCAAAAGTTGCTATTAATTCAGGTGATGTTATTCAATTATTTGCAGGGTATTACCGTGATTATGTTGACTTGTTACCTGCAAGTGAACAAAGAGGAGCAATTGTTAATAAAATTTATCAAATCGCAATTCAAAACAGTGAAGCAACTCCGTTACAATTAGTATCGAGATTTCCAGGAGGAATCGGTGGACCACTACCAACAACATTGCCAGTTGCATCACCCAGTGTACCGATACCAACATTTGCGCCTACTTCGCCATATAATGCAATAGCAAGTACACTTTTTGCATCTACCATTGATAGTGATTATAATCGTTTTAGAAAATATGATAGAGTTCCAATTGTTCAAACGGGTATTGGTGGAACAGATACTAATAACAGTAACAAATATGCAACTGCCTATTATCAAAGTGGACAAACCACAGGACAATTTGTTTACAGTCGATTTACCGATATTGGATTAGTTAATCCGTTATATTTTGATGTCGCTGTTGGAAATAGAGATAGAATACCTACAACGCCAACAGCAGGAACTGATGCAAATGTATGGTCCGGAACATATACTGCAGGCATACCTAACGGAAATGGAACTTTAAGTACTTTTTGTATTCATAAAGACCATCCTGCATTAGTATCTCCATTAACATTTAATCAACTTATGGTGCCAAGTGTTAATATTGACACCACTACTGGATTTGCATTAGCGCCTGAAGCTGTTTCAGCATTTAGACACAATGTTGGAATCAATGCAACAGTAACAACATCAGGAAGTTGGAGTCCTCAGCAATCATATTATCAAAGATTTTTAAATAATGTTGCTCCATATACAATTCCAAATCCATATCCACCTGTTTCAGCAAGTGAGCTTCCTGATAAATTTGGTTTTACCGAAAACGACCGTTATTTGATTGGAAACGAAACTTGCGGATCTTATCTGTTTATAGGTCCAACAACATTCAATCAATTAAATGTCAACGGTACTGACGCTCGAGCCACGAAAACAGTAAATGTTGGAGACGAAAATGCAATTACTATACCAATTGTTTTTCAATTTCGTATGGAAGATTATTATAATCCCCCATTTGTCGGTGGTTATGGCGGTCCTAGCGCGGTGTACCCAACACAGTTACAATATAGTAGAAGAATCGGTGTTGATATTTATGCACAAGATGAAACTGTTTTTTCATTCGATGTTCAAGTAAGTGCAACATACAAAAAGACTTCTTTAAGTCAAATTGTTTCAACAGCAACGCCTGTAGTTAATAAAGAACTACAAAATATTGTCTATAACAAAAATACTATCAAAACATTAACAGTATAAAATGCCAACACCTAATTTTTATAAAATTGATTGTGAACGTGAGATTGTATTACAAGGAAAAAGTAGTTTTTACATAACGATTGCAAGAAATGACAGCGTAATGCTTCCGTCCGAAATGCTGTGCGTTATTTTATACCCACAGCCAAACACATTCGAGACACATTATACTTTAAGTGCTAATATGAGCACAGGTTCGCCTAATGGCATTATTACTTTTCCACTTACTCCTGCAGTTGACCCTAATTTTACAATAATAAGTGATAATCTATATCTTAAAAATTATCAAAATTTACCGTTTACACCAGCAGGACCTGTTAAAGTACTCAGTATTAATACCATTACTAATCAAATAGTTTTTGATAAAAATTGGAGTGGTGTAGGAACACTTGGGCAACCATTTACTGTTGGTGAATATGTAGAAGATGGCGGCGAATGGAATATCAATTGTGTTGATTCTAAAATTCAGTCAAATTACATATATAGTAATTCTTTAAGCAATTACGGTGTTGATGGAACAGTTCCTAATCCTTTTGACGGCACTACTGTTGCAGTGTCAACAATACAAACAGGCACTGGATATGTTCCAAGAAACAGTCAATTAAGATGGATTCGAATCGATAATGACAACGATAATGATAATACTAGATCAGCAACAATCAGAATTGACTATGAAGGTAATACCGAAAGTCATTTGAAATTTAATATATTAATAGCAAAATTAAATACAGTAAATCCATCTGTATTAGAAGCATTAGTTGCAACAAACAGTGGCGCTAATTTTGGAATAAAAAGTGCCTCCCCAACATCAGATTCAATTGACTACCAAGAAATACATTTTTTTGGTTATCCTGAAAGTTATACTCGTCCAAGTCGTGTAATTGAACCATTAGAATATCCAATTGAAAATCCAATTTATGAAGACCGTTCAAGTTTTGGATTGTTGAAAACAAATCCAAAATTAAGTGGAAATGTTAAAATAACAACAGATTCAAATGGTGATATATGGTTGAACTCATTCGATGCGAATGAAGAACTTTCAAAGGCTGAATATAAAAGATTTTTTATCAGCAGTAATTCAACATATCAAAAAGATTTATACACGTTTTTCAAAGAGGGCAAAACGCCTACAGATGTCGTTTTTGATGTTTACGAATACGATAATCAGTATTTGAATAATAAAACAGTGTATAATCAACAATTTGATAATTTTTATAATTATGGTGTTGAACAACTTAAAAGTAAGTTTTATCCCGAAAATTATACTTTTTTAGCTCCTCTGTGGGCGAGAAAAGTTTTGCCTGATTTTTTCATTATTTTGAGAATCAATCATCCAATTGACCCCAAAACTTATGAAACAAATTATACAAGTTCTGAGGCATTTATTGAATATTTTAAAGAAGCAAGAATTATCAAAACTTTTGATATGCGAGCTTCAAGTAAATTGGGTAATTATATTCGAAATGTTGTAAATGACAGCAGATTTCGAGAAAGACCTCTTGAAATATCATGGGATAAAGATACTGCTTCGTATTGGAATGGCATTGCATATCAAAAAGCAACTATTACAAATAAGGGAGAATACTTATATGATTTTTTAACAGAAGACAGACCAATTAAAGAATTTGAAGAATATATCACAAACGGATTTCAACGAAATGGAATCATTAGTACTAATTTATTAAATTTAGAATTTTTATTCGATGATGACGAAGCTGATTTATACAGCATTAATCGTTATATTGGTTTTTATGTTACTGAAAATCAATTAGCAGAATTTGAAATTGAACCAAGAGTACTTGGAAAAATTGCCGGTCAATCTCCATTACCTAAACCAGGAGTTGACGGTGAGCCATATAGTTTACGTTCATTCATTCAAACAAATCCAAATGGAATTGAATTGCCAGTGCATTATTATCATAGCGAAACTTTTACCAATAACACATCAAACATTCCTGACTATCAAGGATTTGTTATTGGAAAGTTTCCACTCCCAACAATGGTTGATGACCCATTGCGACTTTTTTACGTAAAAGATCGAGACGATGTCTTTAAAAGAATAATTGGATTGAGTGAAAATGATTACGGATATCCAGGAACCGAAGATTATGTACGAGCAACACAGTTGCAACTATTCGATAATAGTGAAGATATTAGTAAATACACTGGTGTTAATGATATAGTTTCACAATTTCCAGCTTCACTACTTGGTAGTGGAAATTCACAATTACGAGTGCATTTACTTGATAATAGTGGAACCGGGGTATTCGCAAATGATGAAGAAATTGAAATCAAAGTTATTAAGTATAATGACCCAGGAAGAAAAAATACATACCACATTCAAGTTGTTGCAACAACAGCAACATCAGTGACAGTGCATTTTTTATTAAACCAAGATACGGATCAAGAAACCGCAGGTTTCACACAACCAGCAGTAGGAAGCACAGTAACAATTTCTGTTGCTGACTCGTCAATATACGATGTTAATCAAAATATTTTCATTATTAGTGGTGGCTATTATCGAATCAATTCAATTGTATCACCCACACAACTTAGTATTATTAATTTAGGAGGACCTCAAAATGCGGCACCAAGCACTGTATTTTCTGCTGGATGCTTGATTGGAGTTTCATTATCCGGCGCTGTGGTTTATAATATAAATCCATTAGATTATTACTTAAATGTTGATAATTATTTGACACTTAATCTTTTGTCTTTTGGGTCTTACATTATTAACGATGCTTGGAGAATTGAAGTTGATTATCCAAGTATACAAAAATACGAAATATCACTAGTTCCAGGTTCGCAAATTGATGCCTTTTATAAACCGGCATACGAGCAATTTACTTGGAGAATGATTGCAAATGGTGTTGGCCTGCCTGCCGGTGATGCTTGGGACTATCCACAATATGACCCAAACGGCTATGAATATCTGTCACAATTTAGCAATGAAGGAACACCTGAACAAGTAGCAACAGCGTTAGCTTTGTGTATTAATACTTTTGATAATGCACCTGTAATTGCATGGGCTGATGGAAGAATTATTTATTTGAAATCAAAATTGCAACATGAAGAGGGTAACAGTATTTTGTTTAAAAGAAAAATGCTCGGCAATAGTGTTTTTGAAAACTTAGGTTTTTATGAAAATGCAAATATTGACCGTCAGACAAATATTGAAGTTGTTAATTACAGAAGTGGTATTCCAACTACTTATTCAATTCTCAATCTTGACCCACAAATTATTGACGAACCCAGCACGCCGATAACAAGTTTAAGTTATTATGTTTCAATTAATCGTGGAACATTTAATACTTATATTTTCGTTAGGTCGGAGGTTAATGCAACTACATATGCCACAGCAATAGTATCAGGAAATGCGCCTTTTTATACAATAACCATACCGACAAAAAATGAAAGATATTTCGATCCAAGATTGCCTTTCAGTTTAGACTTGTCAAACGTACCAATAGGTACTTATATTGAACAAGTTTATACGATGTCCACTGCAAACACAGTTGAACAGTTTTTCATTGGCGGTGTTAAGAGATTAAGAAATCGTGCATCAATTGGAATAACTGACGGTGAAAAATATTATCAAAATCGCCAGATAAAAATTTCAGGAACAATCACTACCGGGTCAAATATTGTTAATCTGATAACTTCAGGTATTTACATTGGTGCCACGGTAACAGGTACTGGGGTTCCTAATAACACAGTTGTTGTTGATGTCAAGTCAACAAGTATTGTTATTAGCAACGCAGCAACTTCAACTGGAACATTTGACTTGACAATTGGTACTATAAGTATTTTAAATGATACTGTAATATATCAACAATGGTATCAATGTTTGAAACAAATGTACCGAAGAATGAAAGGCTGGGATGTACAAGGTAAACTTGTATATTCACTTCCATACCTTGAAGAACCAACATTTGATGTTAACGAATATTTAAATGGATTTACTGATTACGCTTCAAAGTCAATCATTCAATTAGATGACGACACTCAAGAATTTTTCTACTCAATTGATAATAGAGTAGTTGCCTATCGTGTATTTCGTCCAACTTTTGGTGTATTTAGTATTTACCCAATCAAGCAATTTGACTTTGATTTCTTTTTGTCTGATTATTCATATACACCAACTATTGAAGCATTTAAATACTTTCTTGACGAAACTATTTCTGACGGACAGACTGTTGAATTAGATTTATTTCAAAATTATCAACTAGTTCAAAGTTCAAATAGTAACTACGATTTGACAATTGAAGCGTATGAAGCTTCTTCTGGGAATTGGTATCAAGTTGAAGAATTATCAATAACAACACTTGACTCAACAAATCCCTGGATTTTGCTGAACACATTTTATCCACTGTATGACTATGATGTGAATGAATACCCGTATAACACACAAACAGCACCTCCAGGCGCATTTGTATTGGGAATGCAATATCGTGCAGCAGGTAAAAGAAATTACGATAGAAGATACATCTATAAACCAGACGGCAGTAAATTATATCCATCAAAATTTAAAATTACATATTTACCAACAACTGCAACTGATAGTTTAAATGTTGTCAACTACAATTATTCAGTTGACCGTGATATAAAAACATTTACAGGATTTGCCGGGTTGCAAGATATTACAAGTATTGGTGATGCAGATGTAATTCAAAAATTAAAAGACGACGGAAAATTTATTGATTCATATACATATCAATTACTTCTTTCAGAATATGACCGTCTTCGTGAAAATTATACAAAAGAATGGGCTGTTAAATCAAAAGTAGTGCCTTATGTTACGAAATGGGTAAATGAAGGAACTGACGCTCGAGACAATTATTACCGATTAAATAATTCGATGGCATTTGGTATTTCGAATTTATCACCAGCGGATAATGTTGACTTTGTAGAAACTGCAGTATTAACACAAGAATTTCCATATTTAGATAGTACACCGCAAGGTTATCCTAATGATAGTATGAGTTCTTCAAGATCTTATCAATTCGCTCGTTTAATTGACATTGCTGCAAAAAATCGAACTTGGTACGATTTAATGACAAATGATACTGAAAATGATTGGTTTACTAAATATTTTTCAATTGGTTATCCAACTGAATTAGACACTGATAAATTTTTAATCAAACGTGGTCGAGAAGAAAGATTTACATTCTTTACGTATAATAATGGTGTTGGACAATCACAAACAATTTTCAGAGGTGGTAAAATACAACCAATAAGTTTTGATGTTACATTACCAAATTTGCCTGAAATCAGTAATAATACTGAATATGAAGGTTATAAATTTTCAGCAATTGCTAGGATTGAACCTTATGATTTTTATACAAGACAAGGTCCAGTATCAATAGAAGTGCACCGAAATAAAAAATACAAAACAATTGCAATAATTATTACTATCAGAATTCAAGACTACCGAACACAAAGTGGTGGAGCTGAATATATGTTACAATATTTTATGAATGATTTGTTGACAAATGAAAATCAGCAACAATTCAAATTAGATTTAACTTCACCGAGTGCAACAAGTTTAAGTTTAAGAAATTTCTATCCGTACAACACTGCACCGACAGGATCTGCATATACAAATACTGCGGTATTACGCCCAAGACAAGGATTTTTAGGCGGAGGATATTTGCGTTTAGGAAATAAAAAATTAGGTGGTATTGTTTTAGACCAAACTGGTATTTCTCCTTTATTAATTCCAAGTCCACAAAGAATATCTATTGGATTTATAAATTCAGTTCCTTTTTTCCAATTTAATGCACTACAAGAAATATTTCCAATTCAAAATTTTTATCGTGTTGACCCAGGTTTATATGCAATTGATACAACAACTGTTCCAATCACAGCGGTGGATTATGGAAACGAAGGATTCACTTTTAATTTTAACACCACATATAACAATTTTTCAACACAGTTTGCTCTGGTTTCTTATGTTGACAATCAAAAAGTAGGAAATACTATTGAAGGTTTAAGAATTAAGATTGGTTCAGGAGACGTTACTACTGTTTTTTATGCAAACGTGGCTCCGTCATTTGCTACTTCTGGAACTTCGTCAGCTTCAGCATCTTCAAACGTTCCATTTAATATTCCAGGTTATTCTGAAGTTGAAACCTATCATATTGAAGGAGGAACGCAAGGATTTCAAAATATTAAAACACTATTAACTTTCGGTAATTTAATTAAATTATTCAATACAAAAAATGCGGTAATTGAATATTTTGATGTCACCGATGCGGGTTCTACTGTGACAAATGAATACATATTGAAATTTATTGGTCCCGATACTATTATCAAGAAAAACGTATTAAACTTTAGTATTGATGAAGATAAACCAGATGAATATTCTACAGTTGAATATATTGGATATAACACAGTCAATACTAAAGGTCAAGAATACATGGTTCGTCACCGAGGATTTTATGAGCCTAAAACTCGTGATGTTTTATCATTTTGGGTTCGTGAAAATAGTGATTTAAGCAGACATTATGAAAAAGACTTCTTGTTATCAAATACCCATATTGACAATGTTTCAGAAACAGCAGGACTAATAAGAAACTATGGAATAAATAAAGTATCTACAGTTGGCAATATATTGCAAATTGCCAGAACTTCAGCATATAAAAGTGTTTATCCACTAATTAATGAAGTTGCTGTTGCAGCACAAGATTTTTTAGCATTGAACTCGTCATGGGATAATAATTTTTATCGCAATTATACTTCAACTTCTTTATACACAAATATACCAGGTATTTCTGATATGCTTGAATATAAAACATTTTTGGCATCTAAAGCAATGAACGTGCCAAAGAGTTTTGACTTTGATGTCTTTACTGACACTGAAGTAACTTTTGAATTGATTAATCCAAGTCTAGCTGTTGGGGTTGGTATATTAGCAGGAGATAACTCTGCAATCAATCAAAGTCGACCTGACGCAAATCGTCCAAAATTAATAATTACTATTGATTTACGCAGCCGTTTATTACGTGAATTGTTGGAACAAATTAATGCAATAACAACAGACGAATTTGAAAGACTACAAATAATTGCACCAGGTACTATTTTAGCAAATTTAACCAATGCTGAAATTGATGATTTAAAAAGATCTTACTTTGAAAAGAATATTCTTGATTTGTATGAAACGGCAGTTTTATCATTATATGCTAAAAATCAAGAAGGTATTGACTTATTAAATTTAAATCTATCTGCAGCAGCGAAAGCGGCAGGACGATATAAAATTGATAAAGATTGCACTGTTAAACAACTTGATAATTTACGATATGAAATTACAAAAATATTAGATCCAAAAATTGCATCAGGTTTTAGTATAGCAGCGACCGTTCAAAGGATCTAATGATATATAAATAAAGATAAAAATAAGGCACAATGTTAACATTACAGCAAATTTTAGAAAGTGATAGTATAGCATCTTTAGTTGCTAAATTAAATACAAATTTTCAAGTATTATCAAATTCAAATGGTGGACCGCAAGGTATACGTGGGCCACAAGGTATACCTGGACTACCGGGGCGTTTAGGTCCAACCGGTGTAACTGGTCCTGTCGGTCCAACTGGATCTTTTTTCGGAATTGTTCCCTTTGCTTGTATAGGTGATAGTACTGCAGGTGTTGGACCAACCGCTGGCGTATATGCTGGCAATGGACAAGCTGCAAATCCTTGGCCGTTAGCATCATGGACATGGTTAATGACATATCATGGAGGCGGTATCGTTTCTTCTTTTTCTCCATTAACTACAGGTACAGGCACAACAGCAACACACGGTGATGTTTTTGCTGACCATGCAAATAATGGTTATTGGAAATATTTGTCATATCCTGATGTTCCGGGTGCTTGTGATGGTGGAACAACAACATATCCGGACGAATATTTAAACGGTGGGTTTTACGGTGCAACAGGATTGCCTGGTGCTTCGTATCCCGATTTTAACGGAGGCACAGGATGGGTAGGTAATGGTTGGTATTGGTATCCGATATCGACATCTTCAGGATTGACAAGTACTGTTTGGTTAAATGATTATACAACATATTTTGTAGGTGCACCGACAGGTCCATATATTGAAGGACCATATACTTCACCAATTGGTTCTCCATTAACTGTTGCGAATGCTCGACTATTATCAAAATACGGAACTGTTTGGATAACAAGTGGTAGTGACGGAACTGTTGCAGGTTCGGATGATTCTTTAACAACTGAAACAATCGGACTATGGGGCTCAACTGCAATGATGGTGTCACAGATTAATCCTGGAAAATCAAACGCAGGTATTGACCGATTACTATTTAAAATGTCAATTGACACGCTTCCATATGCAAGTAACATACAAGCACGTGGATTTACAGCGGCAACAGGCCAGGCATATAATCCAATCTCAAATTTTCCACAAGGAACGGGCGGAACTGCAATGACAACAGACGCATATTGGGTAAAACCTCAATATGAAACATTGATGACAGCATATTCACCTTTATTGTTTTTAAGTGAGCGTAATGTTGGTGCTACAGATAGTAATTTTTCTTCTTTGGGACTATATATGCACACGTCCGACGATCCGCCGACTCTTAGAAATAATGAAAAGAAAAGTTTATTTTTATGGTCGTCACGTTCAGCTCCGGATCCTAATGATATGTTCCCGGCCGGACTTTCACCCATCAATAGTAGTGAAACTGTTAACTATGGAGAATTTATTCTTGACACTCGCCGTCTTATAGCATCCAATCAATACGTTTGTTCGTTACCGACAGATATGAAACTGTCAAGCGATTATATTGATCCATTATCAAGTTCTTATAATGAAGATGACATCAATAATAATTTCGCATATAGAACTTATCAAGGCTATATTAGCGCAATCAACGGTAAATCCTTAACTGGAGACCCATTATCTATTAATTATTGGGAATATGGTTTAGGAGATGGAAGTGTTTATGGCCCAACTGGAGGAACACATGACAATGCTTCAGGTACTGCAGGTATGCAAACAAGAAAAACTTGGTATGGTTCATCAGTGTTAGACGAACTTCCAGATGATTGGGAAAATTTTACTCCTGGTGATGGTAACTATATTCGTGTAGCAGGAATGATGGAACGTGGAAGACGTTTTGACGACTTGTTAGACATTGCTGGCGTAGGAACAGGTACCAATTTTTTAAGTGAATTGATATTTTACACTTCACATTTTAAATATGATTTAGCAGGCGCAACTGGATTAACGAACGATGAAGTTGACCCAACAATAAACAGTCATAAAAGTTTACCTGTAATGTATGTTTCACCATACAGAAATATTGGTATAGGTACTTTTGTTGGAAATACTTACAACACAAATGATAAAGGTCCTCTTGAACCATCTGCACTATTACACGTTCATACTAAACAGCGTTTACCTGAAGATGACCCAACTTATGTATATACTGAATTAACACCTGGAACACCAGGTAGCTTTGAAGCAAAATTGCCGTACGAAACATTTGCAGCTGCGGCATTTAGTGGGGACTACGGCGGAGGTGGCTATAACTATGTTACTGACATCTTGTTAGGAAATTTATATACACAACAAGATGAATGGGTAAATCCAACGCTAGGTTCACCACTAGGAGTAAGCGATGTTGTTAATAGAATGTCAGATAATCAAACATCTGACATAAGCAATAATTATTTACGCAATGCAATAAGAACAGAGTCTTGGTTTTACACTAGACACAATACATTAAGATTAGGAGCACAGCCATTTTTAAATTCAAATGCAATCGGTCGAGGCGACATTACGCATTTTAAAAATGAATTTCAATTAGCAATTCATCCGCTAATTAAAAACAGTTATGATATGGCTGACAGCAACCAAGCCATATCAGGTGTCGGTATACATAATCTTTATCCCAGAACACGTGCTCATTTTTATGGGAAAAATTTATACAATGAAGTTGATTGGGGACAAGAATCCGTATATCCAAGTTATACGATATATGACGGTCTTTCAACTGGATTATCAAATAATTATCCGTACTACGGACCAACTGCGAATAATCAACCGTCAACAAATCAAATATCTATTGATTATATTGGTGATTCATATACATATCCAGTTGGTATTTATGACTATCAATATTTAGCATACGGAGCAACATCAAATCCAAGTTCAACAGGCACTGCTTCACCTAATGCTGCAGTTTATCCAAGAAGAGATTCAATTTCGCCAACTCGTCATTTTGTTCCGTATGCCACAACAACGATAAATTTATCATATCCATCAGTTAATCCAGGAGTTGTATATAACAATTCATACAAACACGGTGGAACCACAAATGCCTGGTGGGAGCCAACAAGTTACATCGGTTTCAATCTCTTTAGGGATGTTTCTGAAGCAGGCACAACAGGTGGCGATAACCGTGATAACACTCGATGGATATTAGGTACATCTGATAATGCTAATGATACAACAGGTAATAATGGTGGAGCTGCAATTATTAGTAGCCCACACGGTGAATTAGGTATTGTCAGTATTCCAAGAGGACGTGACGGC
>Ga0214917_10004314_pt1 | contig 15892 bp, 28 predicted proteins | sample LL_1208_BB_MetaG_FD_177983 | JGI IMG/M metagenome (GOLD analysis project Ga0214917, IMG submission 177983) | Freshwater microbial communities from Lake Lanier, Atlanta, Georgia, United States - LL_1208_BB | ecosystem: Environmental > Aquatic > Freshwater > Lake | place: USA: Georgia | collected... | reverse complement strand
CAGACTTTACTGAGATAGACGGATTTAACATAGGATCAAGTTCTTATGGTAGTAATCTATTTTCTTCAAGCTTTCAATATGTTTCAGGTGTTGGATTTATTGAGGATGGTTTCTTTGGAACAGCACCCTATTCTGTAACATACTTTTTTTCAAACCCATTTGCCGCCATTGGTACTACTGCAAAATATACAACATCAGAAACCAGTGAATCTCCTATAGTTTCATCAACAACAACATTTGAAGCAAGCACACAATATATTTTTCAGGATGAAACAATATCAACTACTTGGCAAGACATAACTTCAACTGGACTATCTTCAAATAGGGTCTATACAAACATACAAACTTCAGCAGTAGTTTCAACTCGATATGCTTTAGGGGGAGTTAATATTGCATGCAATCGAGTGTCTGGGCTTAAAATTATATTTGAACCACGCATAGGAACACAATGGACTCAAGACGGATCATATTTACAGTATTATCAATTATTCACGGCTACTGGAACATATTATCCCACATATAACAATATTTCTTTTGACAAAGACTTTCACGCAACTATATCTGCACAAACAAATGAATTTTCGGTTAATAAAAATTTTAATGCAGGTGCAACAGAAACGCTTACATATCAATATACTGAATATTCAAATACGCAAGTAATTATATCAGATGAATACTCAGAAATAATTCAGAATGGAAAGCTATATTTACAAACACAAGCAACACGAACAGCTACTTTTTTAAAGAAATTTCTTCAGTCATCTACCACTACATATATTACCGCTGAAGAATTTAATCCTAGCCCAGCAACAGGATCTATTGGAGCCTTTTTCACGACAAAAGCTATTTCCGCTAAAACTACTGAAACTCACTATATTGTTGATAATTTTTATACTTATAATTCTACTTTTACATATTCTGGTCTAGTTGATACAACGGCGCAATATTCATACTCTGTCTTTACACAAGAATATGGGACAAATAGTGAAGATGATGTAGTAACACAAATTTTGAAATACCCACATACTTGTTATCAAAGTTATTATTCTATTTTGCTTGGAACAAGTAATAGCGAATGGAACAAGTATTATGTTCAAAAATATCCATTAAATCAATATGCGGTTGCTTTGAGTTCGAGTAAATATAAAGAACAACTCGCCAATGCGACAGGAATAATTTTTACATCATATAAATTTGATAGACTAAATGATTTCAGCATAAATCCAAAATTTTATATTCCAATAAATGCTGTACAATACGCATATAATTCATCAAACCAATCTATTTACACGAAAACAGTTCAGTCTGTAAGCATTGATTCTGGTTTTTATATTGGAAGCGGAAGTGCCACCATATCTAGAACCACATATTCAGTAGATACTTCAAGCAGTACAACCAATTCAACTGTAAAACAATTAGCATATAGCGGAAGCGAGCAGACAGGATATTGTGGGCATATATTTAGAAGCGATTTTAGCAATGAATATTGGAATCCTCCTTTTTCTTCGAATAAAATTATGCATACAATTGGAATTATGGGTGCTGGCTTTGCTAGTTATAGTATGGATGGATACTTTGTTTATGATTCTATCCTCCAGAGAACTGTTATTCCTGACAGCGTCAATGCAATATCTGTTATTGGCAACGGACAGATAACAACAATAATAGCTTCTGAGCTTGTAGCTAATACCGCTTTCCCATATGTAACAAACTCAGTTAGATATGTTAATTCGTATAACTATAGTGTATAAAATATGTTGACTTGCTTGATAGTTTAAAATATAGGCTAGGAATGAAGATATGTGTTGGAGTTTATTTTACAAAGGGATGGTGCTATTCGATAGATTCTTGGCTTGAGCATTTTACTGCATCGGCAAAAGGATTCTCTGGGAATCTTATAGTAAGCACGGACTTTTCAGAAGAGTGTGAAGAAAAATGTCGAATAATTAAGGAAAGGGCAGAGCAAGCTGGATGGACAACGCATATTGTTAAAACTGCTGGAGTTGAGGACTCTCAAAAAGCCTACAAGGATGACGCACAGCTAATTATTGCCAGAATCCAGCAAAAGGCATTTTCTATGGCTAGGGACTTGGATTCGGATATATTCTGGTCTATTGAAAGCGATGTTCTTGTACCGCCAAATGCACTTAAAGTTCTTTTACAAGCACTTGAGTTTGATGATGGATACTACGGAGTGGCGATGGTCACTTATCCAAATGGTCAATTTCTTGGCGGTAGGGGTAGTCCACAGCATCATATTGCAGAGGATTTTAAGCAAGACGAGAGGGTTATTCCATCAGATCTAAAGAAGCAAATAAAAAAGCGTGAGGAAAGGGGCAAAGAGCTATTCGATAAAAAGGAAAAGCCAAGCGATTCGGAGCTAAAGGAATGGGAGGAACTTGATAAGAAAATCAAATCTTGCCCACCCAAGGGGAATATATTTGAACTTCAATCAAATGGATGGAGGCAAAGAGGATGGATGGATTCAGCGTATCCAGCTATCGGGCGAGGTGCAATATTGCCTACGGATTGGGTCGGACTTGGTTGCACTATAATGAATAAAAAAGCACTTTCTCTAGCCACCTTTGAGGGTTACGAACTCAAGGGAACTCAGGACTTGTTCTTGTGCTGGAACCGCTGGCATCCAGCCGACATAAAAATGTGCGTAATTCCTCACATCCTTTGCAGTCATGTTAAAAGAAAGGTAGGAGAGGATGGCAAGAGAACTGATGAGATCGAGATTCACGAAGCTTACCATGAGCTAACAGGAGAATTTGTCGGGCATATACGCTGGAGACCACGCAAGTACATCAATTTCAACGCATAATAATTGCTTGCTTCCTGACTTATTGACATTATAAACAACTATATGAATAACATTATCTCTTGGGTAACTGCCAACTTCGCCTCTATCGTTGCTATCGCAGGTGCAGTGGTAATGCTAGCTAGGGTGATTGTGAAAATCACGCCATCTCCAGCCGATGACAGCATCTTGGAAAAAGTGGTGTCCGTGTTAAAGACGCTTGGCTTACATATCGGTGACAAGTGATTAGTCTTATTGGAGCATTGATAGATCTATTGCTTCGGCTAATACCGACAAAAAAAGATCAAAATGATTCCGAGATCAGAAAGAGGCGTGATCAAAATAAAGACAGGATTGATCGCATTTTCTCTGATCGCAACGGCACTTCTTGGTGGTTGCGCTAGTACCAGCACAACTTTTCTTCCAAACGATTTAATCGGTTATTATACAACCGACTATAGGTTCAAGTCTGTAATGAACAGCAATGATGATGTTCGTGGATGGGCGAATGATGCCTTGAAAACCATCAACGAGCTTGAGTATCAGCTAAATCTAGAACGCAATAAATGAGCCACGAAGAGCGAAGCTACAAAATCTTCGAAGGACTTCAGCCAGACTTTCGGGAAAGGGTTATTCGCTGGTACGAGGAGTGCAAAGCAGAGGGCTTAAAGCTTCTTGTTTATTGTGGGTATAGGTCGAGCGAAGATCAGGACAATCTATACAAGATCGGAAGGGGCGATGGAAAGAAGATCGTGACCAATGCAAAAGGCGGTCAAAGTTTCCATAACTACGCAAGGGCGATAGATTTTGTCCCAGTAAAAGACGGACAGACGGCATGGGACGATACGGCAACTTATTTAAAAGCACAACGGATTGCCAAAGAGTTTGGACTCCGTGCCTTATCTTGGGAGCTTCCCCATCTTGAGGATAGCAATTATGCGGACTGGCATGAGCTTGCTGTGGCTTTTCCCCACAACGCACCAAAGACGCTTTCTAGCCCTATTCTAGAGCCAAAAAAGGCCACTGGGAAGGGTGTTGGCGGGAGAGGGCTTCGATGAGAATACCTAAGGATCGCATCGCTCACGGCCAGAAATTGTCAAAAACAATGCAGAAGTTGATGTATGACAAGTATATAAAGGGCTACACTAAGTACCAGACCAAGATCGAGGAAAAGCCTTTAATGGGCGAGATCATGCAAGAAATACTCGACTTATCAAATTATTACATTACTTTTTACGAGCGAGCCATGAAACTTGTTCAAGATGCCAAATCCAACAAAAGCGCAACCCACCTACGCAAGCAAATTCTAAAGTTGTTGACATAAAAAGAAACTCAAACGCTTGAAGCATAGAAAATTTATCGCTTCGTTTGATCTTCACGGAGACATGGCTGATCAAGCAGTTGTCTCAAAGCTACATGAATTCACCAAGTTCTTTAAACCAGACCTGAAGATTTTTGGCGGTGATCTTTTTGATTTTCGATGTCTCAGGAAAAAGGCTGGGAATGCGGAGAAGGCTGAAAGCATTGCAGACGATGTGGCGATGGGAACCGAGTTCTTAAAGAAGTGGAAGCCTAATGTCTGGCTTCGTGGAAATCATTGTGAGCGTCTATGGGATCTGGCAAAGAATGATGCGGAAGATGGACTGAAAAGGGATGCGGCTCAAAAAGGAGTGGAGGACTTGGAGGAGCTTTGCAAAAGACAAGGAACAATCACATACCCATATGACAAGAGAAAAGGGATTCATCGAGAGGGCAGATTATTGTTCCTTCATGGATATGCTCATGGAGCTATGGCTATTCGCAAAACCTTACAGGGCTACGGCGAGAATGTGGTCATGGGGCATTGTCACACCATTCAACAAGCAACCGTGGAAGGATTAACTCCTCGGCAGGGCTGGATTGCTGGATGTCTTTGCCGTCTGGACTATGAATACAATCGAGCGACAATTTCCTCGCTTGCCCAAGAGAACGGATTCGTCTATGGATTGTTGCTCAACAACGGAGGATTTATTGTCCATCAAGCAAGAAAGGTGTCTGGAGAATGGATTGTGAGTACCGATTTCAGATCAATATGAGCATAAAAAGAGACAAAAAAAGCGAGTGGGCAATCGCTTTAGGCAAGCTTACAGAAAGTCAGGTTGATGAAGTTTCGGAAGGATTTAAAACATCGGTACAAATAGCAAAAGACATGAAATTGAGCAGGGAACAAGCCAATAAATGTATTACTAGGCTAAAAAGGGCAAAGATGCTGGAAACAAAGAAATTCAAGATTCGCACATCTGGCAAGCATGGGCTGATCAAATATGTTGATCACTACAAGCTGATTAAATCTTCTTCCCAGAAATAAACCTGTTCGACACTGCCAATCCTCGGCAGATCCTTATTAGATCCTCAACATAATCCAGAGTGAGCATCGATGGAGTGATGCGGAAAACTTTCCACCCAAGATAGCTTGCAACATTGTATTTCTCGGCATCCTTGGCAAAGCCAGATCCACGCTGATGCCTACCCATGATCCACTGACCGCCCTCGATTTCAAATAAGCACTTGGCATTCACATCGGCGAAGTCTGCCCTCCATTTTCTTTCGGGACAAAATCGATACTCAGTCTCTAGCGAAGTTCCATTCGATGCCCTCCAATAGAGCAGAAACTTTGCCTCTAGGTTTGATGCCATACTGACAAGGATGGTGTCATCAATGCCTTACGCAAGGTTAAAATAATGCTTGCCAACCAGCTTCGGATGAGGTAAAGTAACAACATGAAAAATAAATATTACATCAGTTCTGGTGGCCTAAATAAGTTGTACACCCTTCGGCATTCCTTCACAGAAGCGGTTAGCCCCTCCTATGCAGTTGATCGTGACCAGCATATTGCCACTCTTACCGCTGATAAGGAAACATCGATTGCCAAAGCTAAGTCGATTATTGGAGACTCGGCTGATTTGTCTATTGAGTTTGATTTGGATAAAATCACCAGAGGCGACAATAAAGATTGGTCGATCTTTCAGCATGGGAAATACGCTGGTAAATCGATTCAAGAAGTTCTTGAGCTTGATAGGAAATATTTAATTTTTGCCTGTGAAAATCTTGGTCGCTGGACGAAGTATCAAAAGACCATCGATCTTGCCAAGGCTCTAATTGCAGACGAGTTAAAGAATCGTGCAGATGATCGGGAAAGCACCAAGAATTACTTTGAAGATAAAATTCAAGAGCGTATTCCACTTATCCAAGAGTTGTCGGCGGTTGCCTATTATTATCATAGGCTTGAGAATGCGGCCAAAAACACCTATTATGGGTTTGTTCGCAAAGACCCAGAGCTTTTCAATCAAATCATTGAGCTAGGTCAAGATTGGCTTTATGGAGTGAGTTTTGCTGACAAGGAAGAAAAGCCATTCGCCGAATCCCTGCATTCCAAGCTTGTTTCTGGTGAGGATCTTTCTGAACGGCAGGTTGATGCTCTTTTCAACTATATTGCCAGTGCAAAGACAAAGAAGAACACCGAGGCTCGGAATGTTCAAGTTGATGATCTTCGGGCAACCTACGGCCATCTCTTCGCCAAACAGGAGGTACACGCATGAACAACCTAAAAGACAATCAAATCTACTGGAAGGGCGATCTGGCTGAATATACAGGCAAGTCAGAGGTTTTGCACGGAGGACTATTCCATGAGTATTTGCTTCTGGAGGGTCATCGAAATGGCGAGAAAATCTGGAGTCCGAGAGAGTGTGAAAATATATCTTGCCAATCCGCATCGTAAAGGCATAAAGCATCTTAACCAAGGAGGAAACAATGTCTGAACTATATACACAGGAAGTGGAATTTGACGATGTTAAGTTTCACTATGAAGGCAGAAAATATAGCGCAACAGGAACGGCAACCCATCAAGTTCATCTTGAGAGTGTCGGAATTGGAGCATATGAGTATTGGGGTGCTAGGTGCATGGATCATCGTGAGGCTTGGCTATCCGAAATATCGGATATGGAAATTGATGTTTCGATCTACGATGAGAATGGTAATGAAGTAGAAAATCCACCAGATAAGATGGTAGATTCTGCTCATTTAGCCATATTCGAAAAGACATATGAAACAGCAGAAGAACGATGCGAATAAGCATCCGTACAAACCATGTCCAGTTGGGGAAGGCTTCGGTTCACTTAAATCAACCGAGGACGAGAGACAAGCTTTCGCCCTTGGTTATTACATAGGAAGGAGGTGTTGGGATCTTGAATATGAACATGACAAAACGGAAGAACAAATCAAAGAAAAAGACTCACTTGCCTATCATGCGGGGTATGATCTCGGATCTTACCACGCTAGGGAACGAGTCGGGAACCCCTATCCCAAAAGGAGAGAAGATCATGGAGGGTCTTTTATGGGGTATTGAGGCTTGCTGGTTTTCGGCGATGGAGTCGTTCGAAAGAATGCCTGTAACCGATCCTAGCTGGAACCAGCTTTTTGATCTCTTGGATGAGGTCAAATGCACAACCATAAAACACAGGAGGAACCTATGAGATTCGAAGCGGAGCAGTTTGAGTTGAATCTGCAAGAAGAGAATTACAGACTGAAACAGGAGAACAAGCTTCTTCGGGAGCAATTTGTCAGTGTCGCAGAAGCAATTCATAAAGGCGAAGAATTGGTCTGTGATGCTGTAAAAAAGGCAACCGATGAAATAGAGAAACTAAATGCTTGCCAAGCTGGAAACGGATTGGCATAAGGAGAAATATGGAACCAACCACACTTATCAGAAAATATATGTCTTCCATCGGTAAAAAAGGTGGAAGCAAAAAATCAGACGCAAAAACAAAGGCAAATCGACTGAATGCCAAGATTCGGTGGAAGCGTCATTTTGAAAGGGCTAAACTTGGTGTTTGACCTTGCCGATCAATGCGAACTTGGATTCGATATAGAATCAAAGTTGGAAGCAAAATTCCAAGAGTTTCACAAGGAAAACCCACAGGTTTATCTTGCTCTTCGGGAGAGGGCTTTGCAGTTAAAGCACAGGGGATGGAGCCATTATGGGATTAAAGCCATAGTAGAGGTTGTTCGATTCCACAGGGCATTGGAAACAACTGATCCAAACTTTAAGCTTAACAACAACTATTCCAGTCGCTATGCAAGGATTCTCATGGAGCAAGAATCAGAACTAAAAGAGTTCTTTCAAACTAGAGAGTTAAAATCATAAAGGAGAAAATATGGAAATGCAGTTACAATCGGAAAAAACGGATCTGATCTCGAAGGCACTTATCGGTGCTTGGGATAAGATGAAGACAGCGAAAAAGCAGAATGATAATCCATTCTTCAAGTCGAAGTATGCAGACTTTGCCTCGGTTGTGGATGCCTGTAAGTCTGCCTTGTTGTCGAATGATCTTGTGGTGACTCAACCCACCACGATCATCAACGGACAGACGGCACTGGTCACTACGCTTCTTCATAGTTCTGGACAATGGGTTCGAGGATTGTACCCAGTCAACCCTATTAAGAACGATCCACAGGCAATCGGGTCAGCTATCACCTACGCTCGGCGGTATGCCTTGGCATCGATTGTTGGTCTGGTTGCAGAAGAAGACGATGACGGCGAGATGGCTATGGGCAGAGGACAGACACAGCAAGTGATTAAAGCCAAGCCAGTACCCAAAATCGAGCTAGAGCAACCCACACAGGATCACACTACTCAAGGGAATGCCGAAAAATCGCACCAGAATGGCTCTGGAAGCGTTGATGATTGGCGAAAGGTAGTCATTCACTTTGGTAAGAACAAAGGCACTGCCTTGGGCGATCTGGCTCCAAAAAGCTTGGATTGGTGGATTCGTGAATGGAATCCCCAGCCATACAAGGGCAAAATCGATGATGCTTCACAGCAACTTCGGGATGCCTTGGATATGGCGGCGGGAGATGTCGATGATCTAAATGAAAAGGAGGCATTCTAAAATGGCTACAATTATCCCAGTTCAGAAACATCAAGGCTTCGGTCACTTTTACGATTGCTATGGAAACTCAGTAGAAGGAGGTCTTCGTATGGCTAGGCCATGCAAGGCTTTCCCATCAGTAACAACGGCTATGTCGGCATCGAAGAACTACGGATTGGAAAATTACAAGCGAGGCCAGTTCGCCCTTGCGCTTCTTACCCTACCAAGATCCAGAGGTGAAACCGATGATCAATTTATTGAAAGGGTGGATGAAGATGCAAATGCCATAAGCCGTCAGGCTATGGAAAAGGGTACACATATTCACTCGCTATGGGAAAATCTAGACACGATCAAGTTGGAGGAGCGTGACGATCTGGACAAAAAACGGATCGAGATGCTTCTTCAGTGGAAGTCAGAAAACATCCTATCCATCGAAAAGTCTGAATCAGTTGTGCTTTGTAAGGAGTATGGCTTCGCTGGGCGATTCGATACTCTTTGCTTCTTAAAAGATGGAACCAAGACAGGCGAGCGTTGCCTATTGGATCTAAAGACTTCTGATCCTAAAGGAAAAGAGTTAAAGGCTTGGGACACTTACTGCCTACAGCTTTCGGCTTATAGACTGGCTCTAGGCGAGAATGTCTCATGTGCAAATCTCATGTTCAGTTCCACAGAGGACTTGCAGATCAAGCTCCATAAGTGGGAGGAATCTGAGTTAGAAAAGGCAAAGCCAGCATTCTTGGGAATTCTGGCCTACTGGCAGTGGGCTAATAAATATTGGCCTCACATCGGTTGAAATTACCCTATCTAAAATTCTTTCCCTCGGATTGGGCAAGTGACACCCATCACTTGTCCATATCCGCTAGGGGATTTTGGTTTGAACTTCTACTAATCATGCACAACAGCCCAAGGCGAGGCTACTTGCTCAACGCAGACTCTACCCCCATTACTAGGGAACAGATCCAGCGCAAGCTCCATCTGACTACTGATGAGGTTACAGCACTTGACCAAGAGCTAGTCGAAGCTGGTGTATATACTAGGACACAAGACGGAATCGCATACTCAAGACGAATGGTTAGAGAAGAGTCAAAAAAGGCTGATTGGCGTAAAGCTAAGTCTGATAGTCGTTTAGAAGAGCTAGTGTCTAGCTATTGTCCAAACGATGTGTGTAGCAATAGCAATAGTATTAGTAATAACAATAATAATAAGCATATAGAGCCACCTAAGACTGATCAAGATAAGCTTCAGTTAGTCTTAGATGAGCACAAGAAGCGAGGCATAAAAGTTGATGATGAGCTACGCAAAATGAGGGCATGGTTAGCTACCAAGCCAAATAGACGCATGACTCTGAGATTCATCACAAATTGGCTTAATAAATGCGAGGGAAGCCTTGTTTTGCCAGCCGCCAAAAAAGCAGAGTTCAAGTCGGCAAATGCAAGTGATCCAGCTTGGAAACGCATGGGGTTCAAGGATCGTCATGCTTGGAACGATGCTGGTTGCCCATATGAATAACAAAATATATGGACAAGTAGCACTAGGGGTTGTATATCAATCAGCCCTATGGATGATCCAGCGGATTCGCCGTCAGCGAGTTATTACGATGATCCATCAAAGGACATAGACACTTTTGAGGATCTAATCCGTGAAGCGATTGCTAGTTTCAACGAGCCTTTACCGACAACCATTGGAGACTTTCGTAGGGTTGTGGAGAAAATCTACCTGTCAGCAATACTCAATACCAATACAAATATTTCCGTACAGGAAGCACTGCAACAATATGTTGAAAATCAACTCTCGGAAAGAATCTGGGAAACGATTGCCCAAGTCATCAGTAACATTGTGGACTCATCCAACCCAAGAAAAACAGCAGATCTTTACGCTTGTGCGACTGGTCTTCGATTGCGTCAAGGGATTACTCTCACTGATCTTGCTAAAAAGTATGGGGTTTCTAAACAGGCTTTGGACAAGCAATTAGTTCAGCTTTGCGAAAAGCTTGACTTACCGCCACCGAGACTTATGAAATCTCAATTATCAAGGGAATCATATAGACTCGCTAACCACAGGAAAATAAAAAATGAAAAATAACAACGAAATAGCAATCACGCAACCGATGGGACTTGCTCTGGACGGATTCCAGTTCAAACCGATGGAACTTGTCATTGAGGGCAAGCACACAATCGAAAAATGGCTGGATGTCGGGAAAGTGCTTACTGGCATGGAATCATCCCTAAACTGGTGGATCGGTGACTGGCTGGTGTTCGGTGAGCATACCTACGGACAGAAGTACAGCCAAGCAGAGGCAGTGACCAAGCATCGCCAAGACTATCTGAAAGCCTGTAATTTTGTATCATCGAAAGTACCAGCACAGAATCGATTCCAGACGCTTTCATGGTCGCATCATCGGGAGGTAGCCGCTTTGGAGGTAGCGCAACAAAAGGAATGGCTACAGAAGGCAAATGACAACGAATGGACTGTTTCCGAGTTGCGGATCAATATGCGGAAAAGCCTTGCAGAGTACAACGAGATCGAAGACGAAAATGTGTCTAGCTCATTCAATCTGGTCGCTTGGAGTCAGGAGGGTATTCGCTGGTTAAAACAAGAATCAAGAAAGATTCCCTTGGATAAATGGTCGGATGAACGCAAGCAACTGATCAAAAAAGACCTTGAGCCAATCGTTGAAGTTTATAACAAGCTATAAAGTCTTTTTGGAACAGGACGAAGGCTGTTGGAATTTGATGATTGATACTGGATCTTCAATTAGTCCTATGGGGCCAAGATTCGCTTTCGGTGGAGTACCGCCTGAGTTTCAGTGGGAATTCACGGATAAGGCAGAAGGACTCAAGGCTTGCAAGGCTTGGGAAGATTACTTCAAGGAGGTAGCCAAGAAGCGAAAATGATTCTAGGACTTAAAATAGGGATCGGGATTGTGCTTGGGATAGTTGCAATAAAAATTGCGTTTTGGCTGGGAGTTGTAATTGTGTACGGAGCCATCACGATTTTTGAGAGCCTTATGAAGAAATTCAAATGAACGAGTGCTTCCTAATCATTCTTGTTGCCTTGGGAATGCTCGCAATCGTGCTTCCATTTATTGAACGATGAAACGCACTCCACTTAAACGAAAAACCCCACTCAAGCGAGGAGGGAAACTACGCAGAGTATCTAAAAAGAGACGAAAGCAGAACGAGGTTTATTCAGATGTGCGAGAGAAGTTTCTAGGAAATACGCCAGTCTGCCAAGTTTGCCAGCATAGAATGGCAAGCCAAGTTCACCATAGGCGAGGCAGATTCGGGGATAGGCTAAATGAGGTGGAGTTTTTCTTGGCAGTGTGCTTTGAGTGCCATGATAAAATTCATCATAATCCCGCTTGGGCATATCGCATGGGGTACATGATCAAACGATGACTACAAATATTTGGTTCACCCAAGCTGGGAAGCGATACTTTGCCAAATTAGGCTGTCAAAATGGAGCTACAAAGGTGCTAGAAGCGAAGAACGAGGAGGGACAGGTAGTTGAGCCATCCTTTGTCGAGGAAACGGCTTTAAAGGCCAATAAACGCATAAACAAATGGGGTTATATCCCAGAACCACAGGAGGACACAGAAAGTGAAGAAGAGTGAGCAAAAAAAAGAAGAAATCAAAAGAGCAGTCAAACGAGTCAAAATGGGCGGGAAAGCTTGGCAACCAGCATCCGTCAAAAAGACTTTTAAACAAAGTCTCCCGATTATCAAAATACTCGCAACCAGAGAAATAAAGATGGTTGAAGTGGATGTGGATATTCCAAGCGATGCCAAGAAGGGGCTACTCGAAATGGCTAGGCATGGAATCCTAAAAGACGAAAAAGCATTGTTAAATTGGGCATTCGTTAAGGGTATTGAATACGGCATAGAATTCTGTAAAAAAGGCAAGAAATGAGTGATCCTTACTTTGAAGAAAAGAAACTGAACCTAGACGGAAGGGGAATGCTATACGAAATAGCACGGAAATCTCAAGATGGTGATATTAGGCAAGTTTATGTAACTGGTGTAGCTCCAAATGTTATCAAGGCATGGCATCTGCACAAATTTCAAGTTGACAGGTTTTGCTGTATAAAAGGCACGATTTTAGTTGGCATTCATTGTCCAGACCGCAATCTAAGCTGGTCGTATATTTTAAGTGAACACAAAAAACAAACCCTCACAATACCGCCTCACTTATGGCATGGTTTCACGGCTCTTTGGGGCAACTATGCGGAAGTGCTTAATTGCACTTCTAGTGAATACGATGGTCGTGACGAGTTTCGGAAACCTTGGGATGCTTTCGACTTCGACTGGACAATCAAAAACGGCTGAACCAAAAAAGATCAAGGTACGGCTCACAACCTACCATCGGGGCGAAGACTACTGGACTAGGCGGTTACAATCCTCATCGGGCTACACGCTCAAAGAGGGAATCAGCGTTGCCTGTGATCCTCGAATATTCGACTACGGAACAAAGCTGATGATCGAGGGCGTTGGGGTGAGGCAAGTTCACGATACAGGAACGGCAGTGATCGAGAAGACTGCATCGAAGGGAAAACTTCCTGTAGTGGATGTTTTCTTCATCAGCAAATCATCAGCAGATCGTTTCGCAGACTCCCACAAATACGCTTCGGTGTGGGTCGTTAAAGACTAATTCTCCTCTCAAAATACCACCCTAAAAATAGTTCTTGCCAAGCTGGTAGGCATGTGGTAGAGTACGAGCATGAAAACAACAACAGAAGCCGAAGCCAACGAAACGCAAGCCGTACCCCATTGGGTGCAGGAAGGGTATGTGCGTTGTATCGATACCTATTCTGATCATCAGAGGAAGGAATATAGTTTCGGAATTCTCGACCAAAAGGGCAGGGAAATCGGAGCTAAAATCACCACATTTACGGTGACCAGAATTCAAACTGACTGCGAAGATGAAAACAGATTAAGCAAGCCAGAGGACATTGGTACGCATATCGCATACAGGGCACAAGCGACTAGGAACGGCAAAAGTTTCGGTGCTTTACAATATGAAAACTGGTGCAAGACGGATGAAGAGAGAAAACAAAAGATCGAGAAGTATTTGGAAGACGCAAAGAAAAGGGCATTGAAAAAATCAACAAAATAACCACTAACCCAGAGAGGAACCAACAATGAACAACGAAAGCAAAATTCAAGAAATCAGCAAAGAAAGCTATAATGGATACGAAATTCGAATAACCAAACTCCAAGCAACGGCTTATTGTAATTCTCAAATTGCAGTCCGAGAGGCTTATTCGGTTTATGCTATATCAGATCGAAACAACACACTGAGGAAAAAGTATCCAAGCCATTTTTCCCCACTTCAAGGAGAGTATTATTCTGTCCACAATCTGGAACAGGCAGAAGCTTATGTTGCCACAATCAAGGCAAAGATTGATGCGAAGGTTAAGGCAAAACAGGATCGGCTTGCAGAAAAAGCCAAGGCTAGAGAGGGGTTCGTCAATCCTTACAAGGTAGGCGACATCCTCTATTCAAGCTGGGGTTATGAGCAGACCAACCGTGAGTTCTACCAAATTGTTGCTGTTGGCAATCGGAGCCTAAAACTTCGGCAGATTGGATCGGTTTCAGTTCGTAGCACTAGCTGGTGTTCTGAGGACATCACTCCAGCCAAGGATAAATTCATTACGGAAGAGATCAATCGGGTAAATCTGGTGATTAACTCCTATAACGGAAACACCAGCCACAGAATCAAATCCCCAATCTATGGGAGCCTGTACAAGTACGAGGGCGGGACTCTCAACCGTTCTTGGGGTCACTAAAAATAGTGCTTGCCAAACCGCTTCGAATGTAGTAGAGTGATCGGGTAATGAATGAAACAACCAACAACGGAGGAAACAAAGTGAACAGCAAAAAAAAGACAATTCAAGTTACTGACTCGCTTCGCAAGGGGCTATATGCCCTATTGATCAAAGGAAACTACCTATCAAGCGGTGAAATAGCAGATTCAATTCTTTCGGATTTTCCAAGTCTTGATCACAATGCGGTTGTCGAATCTCTAGAAGATGCCTTGGAATTCATCCGACAGATTGCGATAAGCGGAAAAACCACAAACCCATTCTTGGAGGATGTAAAATGAACTACGAATTACGATTCAAACCCAGTCGGAAGTATGTCGAGAGCCTCAAGGTCGGGGATCTGGCACTCAATCCCTACGGACAACTCTCCAAGGTGGTCAATATCACCTATCGAGGCGAGACCATTAAATTCGGACGACATGAGGGTGGCAAGGCTTATGTAGGAGTAGAGCTTAAAACTGGAGAATTCGGCACGATCACCAATAGCTATAGGGAAGGTGAGCTTGTGGCAACCATCCCATTAAGCGCACAATTCACCTCGGCACAGCTAGACGAGATCAGCGCAAAACGGCCAGAGGATGACTACTTACCCATTGGGATCAACAACGACTACGAAGCCTTGCTAGGCAAAAAATACTGGTAGAAAGGAGGAGCCATGATCTTGTTAATCTTAATCGCAATCGTTTTGACTAACCTGTTCGTTTTCGGAATCACAATAAACAAATAAAGGAGGACACATGAATACAGCAATCGCACCATCAAAGTTACAGGACGCACTGGCAATCCTATCGGCTGGAGGTTACTTTAAGTCGTGCATCGAAACCTACACCGATGGAGGGCAGAAGTTCAAGACTCGGCTATACGACAAGGAGGGCAAGAAAGACAAGCGGTTCAAGTTCACAGCGTTTCGGCGTTTATTGCCCTTTCTTATCGCTACTGAGGCTGGGACGCTGGGACGGCGGTATGTCCTACCCTGATGCGTTCTAGGGGCATTTAAAAGCGAAATAGGAGGTCATAATGAGCAAATCAGAAAAAAGCTACTTCAAAACACTGCTTTTGATCGCTTGCAAGACAGGAGAAGCATTAAAAGCGAAAGATCCAATTCCACTATTGGAGGAGATCCGCAAGATAGCCTACAAGGGGCTGGACTCCTACCAGTACCGAAAGCTCCTCGAAGAATTGCCTAAAAAAAAAGTCAAAAATAAAGCTTGCCAAGCTGGTTCGAATAGTATAGACTCTCATGCGTAATGAATGAACAAACCATCAACAAAGGAGGCCAGAAAGTGAAAACAAAAGAACTTAAAAAACTTATTCAGCAATACAAACAAGAGGCAGAGGCAGAAATATTCAAGCTAGATAAGAA
>Ga0214917_10004313_pt1 | contig 15892 bp, 8 predicted proteins | sample LL_1208_BB_MetaG_FD_177983 | JGI IMG/M metagenome (GOLD analysis project Ga0214917, IMG submission 177983) | Freshwater microbial communities from Lake Lanier, Atlanta, Georgia, United States - LL_1208_BB | ecosystem: Environmental > Aquatic > Freshwater > Lake | place: USA: Georgia | collected... | reverse complement strand
TTCGTGCGCTCATTCCCGAGGCACGGTTTGCCCTTATGGCGGTGCAACGACAAGCTCAGCACGACGGCAAGGACACCGTGCTTTTTGACGCTGGCCACATCGTGGGTCAACTCGACCTTCCCACACTGGTGGCGGTGGCCCGCGCGTCACGCAGCCACGCATCGGTGATCAGTTTGCTGAATGCCATTGCCGAGTTTTCTGCTGACCCTAGAGTGCGTGAGCTGCGTGATACGGCCGTGCGTGACCTGCAGAAGTGCGAGCGACTCGTCGATCGTCTCTCGCATTTCGTCTCGCACAAGCGGTGGAAAGCCAAGCGATTCGTCGACCGGCTCTCGCGTTTCGTCTCGCTCGACCGGTGGAGAGCACACGACTTGCCACCGGTGAGCCACAGCCAGAACTGCACCATCGTGCGACTCACCGAAGACCTTCCTTCGGGTAGTGGCTGGTTTTACCTTCTGCCCGGTGACACGTGGCGGTGGTCGATGGCGCCCGAGGCTCGGCTCAGCATTGACGTGCCCAATGGTCTTAGCTCACGACGTAACGAAAATCTCACCGCACGAGTGGATGTGATGCTCAACACTGTAGCCTGGGCTGTCTGCTCGGCGCCCCAACTAGATGTGATCTGCAACGGCAACGTCGTTGGGCGAATCGACAAGACGGTATCTACGGGGTCCTTCGCAGTACCCCTTGCCACGGGGAGCCGGATTCTAGACCTGCGCTTGCTCGGCACTGGGGCCGATCTGCCGGCATCGGATCCGCAAAGCCTGGTGTTCAACCGCATCGTGGCTCCGGTTGAGAGCGTTCGGATTTCCCTCTCGTCACAGTAGTCATGACAAGTTGGATAACCGCTTGCAATCGTTGCATCCAATTCCACGACTGAAAGGAAAAGACGCTATGGCACGAGCAAAAACTGTCGGACTCTCCATCCCCGCCAAATTTTCGGCTGGTGGTGGATGCCACAAGCGTGGCATTCAAGAATCGAAAGAAGTTCCGCAAAAAGAAAACTGCTCACTTCCTAAATGAAACATGTTTGAAGAGTCGATTCTTTGACTGACTCGCGATAGCATTTTTTCTAGGGTCAAGTTGCTTTTGAAATATCAATTTAAAGGTCTTTAATTCCAAATACTTTTCCTGGCAGAATCGCCCTTCTTTTGTTTATTTTGTCGGGAGTCGTGCAATAAAAACGCGCCTGCCTAAAGCAACCGAGCTTCAGATAGCATTGTCAGCTAAATGCAGTCTTTCGATTGTATAGATAACAAAAATAACTTTCACTTAAAGAACACCTTCGTTTACATTTAAGACTGATGTCGTTAGATTAGTATTTTACTAAAAGCTGAAATCTTGAATAGACTTAGTTAATAGTTTTAAAAAGGTGTTATTTGAAGCACTTTACGTCCTGCGATTAGTTTCTTGTCTTTAAAGTAGTTTCTATTACACATTCTCGTAAGGTAGGTGTAGTTTTCTTTAGGAAGCTTGAAATTCTTTTAAATGTTTATCCGATCTTTGATGGCACTAATTTAAAAAGTTTTTGAGTGTAGAGGTTTCGCTATGTTATAGTAATCATGTGGACTTTTCTTATGTGTAATATTCATTTCGTCTTTAAATATTAAAATGTTCTCGATCACGTTTTGAATTCAAACTGTGGAACGCCCCGTTTTATTTAATATGTCCGCAATATATCTAGGATTTGGAATATTTGGATTGTCAAAACTCGGTAGAACTTATTTTGCAGGACTTGGGGCGTCTTATTTTATTGTGCCTTGATAAGCCCAGCTCCTTTCCATGGAGACCAAAGACTGTGTAGTATTAGCACAAAGAGTAATATCAATCCAATTGATGCAAGAATTATTGAAATCGTAAATATTCGTGGAGAATACCTAAATTCAACACCCTGGGAGCCTGGGAGCAACTGCACACCTAACTGATTCCCGTTGACTTTTAGCAGCTGACTCCTTGCGCCGTTCACACTAACCTTCCAGTTTTCTGAAAAGAATTCGTTTACGATTAACAAGCTGGGCGACTTGCATAAAACGATATATTTTATCGTATTTTTTTTACGAATAATCTCACTTATTATATAATCGTTTTCTTTTGATACTCTTTCGGCCAACAGGATTTTTGCATTAGGCTCGCTAAAAAGTAAGCCTTCACTAAGCTCGCATCCTTTAGCTTTATTAGTAAAGTCAGATATGTTTTCGAAACTTCCGTTCAGCTTTTGCGCGATGTATGAATATGGAAGCGCATATTGTGCGCGATAGATATCGTAACCGCTTACACTTTCAAGAAAATCAAAGCCTTGGTATTTCACTTCACCAGAACTGGGACAAATGAGATATCGTGCTCCTAAAATTTGAAGGTAGTTATCATTTCTCGGACCATGATTGTAAAGTTCTTCGAATTGCCGCAATGGTGCTGGATTTAAATAACAATTCAGCGTTCTCACATTTTTGTAGGAAGCCAGCATAGCCGCCATCTGTTTATCGATGTTACCATCAAATACAAGCCGGTAGTTATGTTCAGGGTCTAATTCAGCAACACGATTTATAGCTTTATCTAGCGAAACGCAATCCTTCGCAATATAATCGGAGGCTGAAATTGGAGGGGGAGTCCACGACACATTTGTTGCAATAACTGCGATAAGTGTCGCAACCCATGCGAGTCCAATAATCTCACTTCTAAAAGTCCAAGAGGCCCGCGCAACGAAGAAACTTATTAATAACAACACAATAAGAAATCCGACAGGCATTAGCGTTATTATCTTTCCATCACTATAACGGAGCCATATAAACACAGATACAGTCCCGATGGCGGCCACAATCACCGCAAATCGACGCCACAACATCAAGTTCTGCCCACCTAAATACAATTCGCGTATTTTATCCAAACCAATCGCAACCAGTACGCCTAGTCCTAAATGAAATAAATACAGAAAGCGAGATGGCTCGCGAATTTTGTTGATCAGTGGGAGAGCATAGTTAACACGGGCGAGACCCAAATTATTACCGGTCGAGGAAACTAACGCATAAACAGCTATTAGGCCCATCGCTGCCACAACCCACGTGCGTGAACGCGAAAAAAGTGCAAACAATGCAAGAATCATTACTACAGGACCAACAAAAACACCACCAACAGCTTTTCGAGAAATATTTATCAATAGGCTACCTAGTTCTGCAATTGATAATTGATCGGTCAAAAAGGCATTATAAGGGATTTTTTGCAGGCCATGAACGGGGGGAAAGGGCCCCACCCAGCGGATCATGTCCCTAAATTCGGTTGCTACGGGGAGAAGTACAGGGGCCGTAAGAAGAAATGACACTAGGGATATCGCTGCGAGCCTTAAAAGAATTGAAATTGATGCGTTAGATAAAAGATCCGCCTTATTTCGCCAAAAGTAGACTAGTGTAAAAACAACAGACACAAATAATGCATGAATTAGTGGTTGCGAAGGTGAAGCAAATATAAGAAATACAATACCGCATATGGCCATCGCGGGATACTTTGCAGATTTTCGGTTCTCGAGAACACCAATGAGGCCGGCCAGATATAAAGGCAGCCACGCATAAGGTGCAGTAATATTTATCCACACTGCGTAAGCCATACTATTAGTTCCGTATGAAACAACTGAAGCCCCTGCAATTGCTGCCAGACGCGAAGCCCCTATGACTCTAAGAAGTATAAACATATTAATAGAGCTAAGCAAAACATGCAGCAATGTAATCCAATGAATTGAAATTGCTGCCTCAAGTGGTGTTCTGAATATTTCAAAAGGATAGAAATAAAAAGGATAAAATGAAGAAAATTGGGCTAAATTATATATAGGCACGCCACCTAACGCAGTTGTCAATCGTAGTGGCCATTCACCACTTCTGAAGGCACTAGACATCCCTGATAGAACAGGTCCAATCAGAAATTCATTATCCATGAATATAGCAAAAGAATGTGCGGGGTTAAATGCGCGCCAAAGAAGCACGAACCATATCCCCACAAGTGATGCCACAGCTATTATATTCCGCAAAAAGGGAAAGCCTGGCATGAAAGTCTGGCCTAGTGTTGCGACTTTTAAATATTTTGTCACCGAGCTTAGAAAGTTATTTGTCATAATAAAAGAGTTGTAAGAGCCTACATTTTTGTCTAAGGCAAGGTGTGCCTTGGAAGAGTATCTTTACATGAATTTCATGCGAATTTTCGGATTTCCTAAGATGGTGGACTAATTGTTTCAAATTAGCCGTCTAGTCGTATCTCATACAGATTTTATTTTTTGTAAGAAACAATTTCATTAATGATGTAGCGCGGGCGACCTTTAACCTCCTCGAAAATACCACCGATGTATAAACCGATGATTCCTAAAACAATCAATTGAATTCCGCTAAACAATAATAGAAGCACTACCAGTGTCGTCCATCCGCTGGGTAAAGATTTATCGAGAAAGAACTCTAGAACAGTCCATATTGCAATGATAAACGCAAACAATGAAAAACCAACCCCAATAAAAATACCAAGTTTCAGTGGCTTGGTGCTGAATGAAATAATACCGGCCGTGGCCAGTTGAAACATTTTTGAGAGTGAATACTTTGAATGGCCGCCTTCTCTCTTACGTGCAACATACTCAACACCAATTTGATCGAAACCGATAAATGCAAATATTCCGCGGAGAAACATATTTCGCTCGTTGAACTCGGTTGAAAGAATATTAGCAACCCTGCCTGAGATCAACCGAAAATCAGCTGCGTTTGCGTTCATTGGAATGCGGGATATCTTAGCTAGAGTGTAGTAAAACAGGTTGCCTAGCAACTTGCGAAAAGGGTTGATGTCCTCGGTGTCTTGGCGAATGGTATAGACAACTTCAAAGCCTCGTCGGAAGTTATTGATCATTTCAGGGATTAATTCCGGAGGGTGCTGAAGATCGCTATCCATCATGATAATCACTTCAGAGTCAAGAGAGGCATCAATTCCTGCAACTAATGACATCTGGTGCCCAAAGCGTGAAGACAACGCGATAACTTTGGCGCGAGGATCGCTCATTGCCACGGAGCGCAGAACCTCAAGTGTATTGTCAGTGCATCGGTCTACAACATATACGACTTTCGCTTCAACCTCGGTTAGTGAAGACAGTGTTTTAGTAAGGCGAGCATGAAAACTTTCAATGACCTCCTGTTCATTAAACACGGGACTAATAATAGTTAGCTTAATGGCGGGCATAGATTCTCTATTTTGAAAGTAGTGCAGTGGTTTTACCAATATCGGCGTAGATAGATGGTACATCATAGCCATATCTGTTCGAAAGAGCTGCTGCCTCAACTACGATAGAGTCGCGCAATCCATAGCGAGCAAGTTCACGTGCAAGCAGCTCGCGCATTGTAACAGGCGTTCCACTTGCAATATGATAAACTTCACCTGCACTACCATGCTCTGCAATAGCCATCAGTTGATTAACAGCATGGTCCAATGAAATATAGTCTCGAATAGCCGAAAGCGGGCCAACTTCGATTCTTTCCCTTTGTCCGCAGAGAAATTCGGAAATTTGCTTATGCAAGCGCCCCACAAACAAACGCTCTGATAGACCAGGACCAAGCAAATTGAATACACGCGCAATAACAACATCAGAACCTTGGCGCGCATACATACAGGCAAGCTCTGTCTGCCACGCCTTGGACATTCCATAAATCGATACTGGGCGCAAAACGCGCTGTTCAAAAACTGGATTCTCATCAGGTGTAATTATACCGTATTCTGCGGCAGATCCGACCAAAACAACGCGGGTCGAAAGACGCAATTCTTTTATGGCTGTAAGAATAAGCCGCGACGCATTTACATTGATAGAATATGCTTCGTCGAATTCGTTAGCGAATGTCGCCGCTAGGCTAATAATCATGTCAGGCCGAGTGCGCTCAATATAGCTGAAGATGTGATCTTTGTTGCGCAAATCTAACGGATCAGGTTTATGTCGACTGGTAACAAAAACAACAAAGTCTTTGGGATTAGTTACCAGATGTCTTACAAGCTCTTGCCCCAATGCCGCAGAGCCCCCAATGATTAACAATCTCCTACTCATTCGATATTCCGAGACGAATTGCAAGCTCTCCAAAATTGGCATCCGCGTATTCGTAATCATCTGGGCGACCAATATCGAGCCAGTAGCCACCAAATGGACGTATGTTTACTTTTAGTTTATTGGCAAGCCTATCGACCATTAAATTGTCAAAGCCATATTTCTTACCACGAGTCAATGACTCGATCAAAGAACGACTTATGCAGTAAATGCCCATACTTACATCAAAATCATATTCAGGTTTCTCTTGAAAGGATTCTAACAAGCCAGTTTTGTCATAACGCAAAACGCCAAAATCAATTTTTACATGCCTCCGAAAAGCTGAAACCGTAATTTCACCCCCATTAGAAACGTGGGCATCGTAGAATTTTTTGTAGTCAAGGTCACAAAGAATATCGCCATTCATGACAAGAAACGTAGCCGGCAAGTCGTCAATTAGAGTCAATGGGCCAATTGTGCTGAGTTCGGCTTCTTCAAACGAATAATCGATGCGTACACCCAAACGTGATCCATCGCCAAAATAGGCCATAATCAGATTTGAGAGATGATTTACAGCCAGCGTGATGTGCGTAAAACCAGCCTTGCTGAGCTGCAAAATAATAATTTCTAAAATAGAATACCGACCACCTAACGGAACAAGTGGTTTCGGGATTAGTGTTGTGTAAGGGCGAAGACGAGCGCCTTTGCCACCAGCGAGAATAATAGCTCTCATTTTATATATTGTATAAAAGTGCTTTATATTTTTGAAGATTGTCTGGCTGTCGAAACCATTCGATCGTTTTCGATAAACCAGCATGCAGATCATGCGCCGGTTTCCAATTAGTAAGCGAAGTAATTTTAGAATTGTCGCCAATTAGGCGAAAGACTTCAGAGGCTTCAGGGCGAAGGCGCTGTTCATCGGTAACGATTTTTGCGTTAGGATTGAGTTCGGAAATGAGAAAATTCGCAACATCAGCGATCTTGTGCTCAACGCCAGTTGCTATATTAACCTCTTCGCCAATTGCTGCATCACACTCAGCGAGCGCAATAAAACCAGCTACCGTATCTAAGACAAAGTTGAAGTCCCGCGTTGGACTCAATGAACCAAGGTTAAGACTAGTTGCACCTGAAAGCAGTTGGGTAATTACTGCAGGAATTACTGCTCGCGCCGACTGCCGCGGACCATATGTGTTAAAGGGGCGGGCGATTAAGACCGGAGTTTCGAACGAGCGAAAGAAAGACTCGGCTAATCGGTCAGCGCCAATTTTTGTGGCACTATAAGGTGACTGCCCTTGAAAAGGATGCTTTTCGTCAATTGGAGCGTATTGAGCTGTGCCATAGACCTCCGAGGTAGATGTTACTACAACACGCTTAGTGGAAAAACGGCGAGCAGCCTGCAGGACATTTAATGTTCCTTTAATGTTTGTATCGATGTATGAATCTGGGGAATGGTAAGAAAATGGAATTGCAATCAACGCTGCAAGATGAAACACAACATCACAACCTTCTACTGCTTTTGCAACACCATTGGGATCTCGTATATCGCCGGGAAAAACATCTAACAAACGGCTTGAATTAGTTGGCATTGCATCAAGCCATCCCCAAGAATTAAACGAGTTGTAGTATACAAAAGCACGAACATCACATCCGCGATCAAGCAGGACTTGGGTAAGGTGACTTCCAATAAAGCCATCAGCTCCAGTAACTAATATTTTTTTTCCAGAGAGTTTCATTTGTATTTGATGTTTTGACGAAGTTTTATTGTGAGATGTTTATTTTTTTCTTTCCGCAACAATAATTTGGATATCATAAAGGTTTAGGTATAAAGGAATTTTGAAAAGAAATGGAAATAAAGATACTGTCTTACGACCTAGAAAAACTGATAAATAGTCGGCAAGCGGCCTATAGTAACCAAAACTCTTCAGTATTTTAACTGAAAATCCAATGCTTTCAAAAAAGGTTTTAAAACTTTTCCTGGTTGGATAATTCATATGGGTCGGCGGATGAAATTGACGCCACCGTTTTCCTTTAATCCTCGGAATACTAGCCCCGCTATCAACAGTTGAAAGGGCGACTAGTTTAATATCTTGATTGAACTTTAATATATCATTAAAGATGCTATATGGAATTTCAAGATGCTCCCAAACATCCCAAGCGCAAAGAATTGTTGGATTGAAGGCTTTGATGCTTTTCATGTGGTCCTCAGAAAGTGGATTCAATAGCTGAAAGCCATTCTGTTCTGCGACTTCACGACAAAAGCTCGAGATCTCAGAACCGAGAAGTTTAGTGAATTTTCGTTTATGTAAGATCTTTAAAAATTCACCCGTCGCAGACCCTAGTTCGAAAATACGCTCATTCAGATAATCCTCAGGTGTTTTGTTATCAAAATAAGGTGAGCGTAAAACAGTTTGCAGTTTGCGATCCAGATTTAATCTGTAGATTTTAGCTGACTTCTCATATGCAACATACTCGTCCCCATTAAAATAATCTTGGGTGTATAATTTTGCGAAACTTGGAACACTTCCCACCCATTGGTATGCTCTACATTTAGAGCATTTTAAGATCTTTTCATCATTATATATTGAATAAAAGTTACAAAATGACCCGCAATTTCGACAAGTGGTTTTAATATTTTGAAATGAGTTTATTTTCTTGCTTTCGCTAATCGGCTTAACTACAAAAGTTCCTAGTTTTATCTCGTTAGTAAGGTTGCCTGTGATAATTCTAATTTCGTAATTTCCAGATTTTTCGATGAGTTCATCTCTAACATAGAAACTAAACAAATTGTTATCAGAATCAATATCGGAGTTGCTTATCTTTTTTCCATCAAATAAAACATGTGTCTCAGCATTTTTTGATAAGCCATGTGCTTTTACCCAAATGGCGGATACTCCAGCATGCTGAATATTGAATCTTGTCTTTTCATTTGTTTCACGAGGTCCCCAGTCTTCAATATTTACTACAGATTCAGTTTTTTTATTAGTGAAAATGTTGATGATTTTCTCATCATTTGCTATCAGTTCTTTTCTCGCAGAGGGATCTGGAACTCCGACATCATATTGCAAGATTTCTGATAACAAGCTTAGTGAATTATCCCGTAGATCTGAAGGTTTTATTTCGAATGAATTGACTTTGGATGAATTTATCTTTTCTCCGAATGGCTCAATGCAGGTTTTTTCAAATTCCTCCCCAAGCCAAGTTAAGATGTCTTTAATTACCATCACTGGAGACTTGATCATGTCTTCAAATCTAATTCGACAAATACTATCTCTACCTAGTGCCTTTTCTAGGAGATAGGCACTTGAAACATATCTTGTCCAATTGATATATGAAGATTCAACAGAAAAGTTAGTGGCGCCCCCCCCTACTTTTGCGAAATTCATTAAAGATGCACACACATCATCCGGATGGCGAAGTAGATGTATGAATCGTGCATTCGGAAAGAGCCTCAACAATGTGTAGGCATAGAAGGTGTTTTCTGGAGTTCCGTCGATCCATCTTTTTTTAGGGTCATTGGGTGATCGGAGTATTTTTAATTTTGAATTCTCATCATTTAGAGAAAAAGCAAATTCTTTACTTTTACTACCGTATTCGACTTTTTGTTGATGATTTGTAGGACCACAAGATTCATTGTGTCGATGTATGACTTGATCTATTAATGATTCTACGATTATTTCATTCACTTTTTGTCCGATTATTTGATAAAAGTTATCCTCACTCCATCCTAAAGATCCGAGATGACTAAAATTCTTATTACATGTGCCTAATTTCCACACCTTACCTAGGCTGACACCCAAATGGGCAATCCAGTTTGTTTCTTCAAGCGGTTGAATATTTGAATGTTGACCAAGAGCCCACGTAAGGATGCTGGTTCCAGAACGTGGCGCTCCAATAATGAAAATTGGTCTACTAATCATATCGCCTTTCGGACAATCATAGACCTGCTTCTGGTTGCTACCAAATTATCTTCTCCTCCAAGCGGAGGCGGGCAATTGAAATGTGATTTTGCTGAGGAGTTTTCCGCCTCGTCATGAGAAATGTTGCTCATCGGCAAATCTGATCTTGCTGGATCAGGATGGAAATTATTTTTTTGAGTCCGATCTTTGTTCTGAACCTGAGTTTGTGCCGTGCCTTCGACGCGTTGCCGCAGCTTCGCTCAATGTCAGACGGGCGGAAGAGCTTTCGATCGGAGACCACATGCTTTCTCCAATCTAGCCCGAGCTGTCGGAACGTTTCGGCCACAAACTGTTGAAGGGAATGCTCCTCTCCAGTGGCTACCACGTAGTCATCCGGCTTCTTCTGCTGCAACATCCGCCACATCGCCTCCACATACTCCGGCGCCCAACCCCAGTCTCGGCGGACATCCACCCGGCCCAAGGTTAACTTTTCCTTGGATCCGTTCGCAATCCGAACCGCTGTGGAAACGATCTTCTGCGTGACAAACCGGGCTGGGCGCAGGGGCGACTCGTGGTTGAACAAGATGCCTGTACAGGCAAACAACCCGTACGCCTCGCGATAGTTCGCGACTGCATAGTGAGCTGCAGCCTTGGCTGCCGCATAGGGACTCCTTGGATGGAATGGCGTAGCCTCCGTAGCCGGTTTTTTGGTGTTTCCGAACACCTCGCTCGAGCCCGCGTTGTAGAACCGACCCGGATGCCGGAACAATCGCAAGCACTCGAGCAAATTCATCGTCCCGATCAGGATGCTGTCAAAGGTCTCCACCGGGTAGTCAAACGACATTCCTACCGAAGTCTGCCCAGCAAGGTTATAAACCTCGTCCGCCTCCGCCCGCTGCAACGCGGTCAACACACTGCGGAAGTCAGATGTCACCATCGACATAGTCTTTACCCGATCCCGGATTCCTAGCTTCACCAAATTGGAAAAGGGAGAGACCTCATGATCCCGGGAAGTGCCATACACCGAGTAACCCTTCTCCAGCAAAAGCTTCGCTAAATAGGCCCCGTCTTGGCCGGAAACCCCGATGATGAGGGCTTTTTTTAATTTTGGGGAGACAGCCATGAAATTCCAATCCTAACTCCGAATGTGTCTCCCCTCCATCTCCTTTTGAAGCTGCCCAATATCCGCATCCACCATGATTTCGGCGAGTTGCTTAAATTTCACTTTGGGCTCCCAGCCTAGTTTCCTCTTGGCCTTGCTAGCATCCCCAATCAGCAGATCCACCTCGGCCGGGCGTAAGTACCGCTCGTCAAACGACACGTGTTTTTTGGAATCCAGACCCGCCCGGGCAAAGGCCACATCCAAAAATTTCTGCACGGTGTGGGTCTCCCCCGTGGCTACCACATAATCGTCCGGCTTGTCCTGTTGCAACATCCGCCACATCGCCTCCACATACTCAGGTGCGTATCCCCAGTCCCTCTTTGATTCCAGATTCCCCAAAAACAGTTTTTCTTGGAGGCCTGCCTTAATTCGGGCCACCGCTCGGGTGATCTTGCGGGTGACAAAGGTCTCTCCGCGCCTCGGACTTTCGTGATTAAAAAGGATTCCGCTGCTGGCGTGCAATCCATAGCTCTCCCGATAGTTCACCGTGATCCAGTGACTGTACAGTTTTGCCACGGCATAGGGACTGCGGGGATAAAACGCGGTGGTCTCCTTCTGGGGCACCTCTTGCACCAAGCCATACATCTCAGAACTGGAGGCCTGATAAAACCGCGCCTTTGGGGTGACCTGTCGCATCGCATCTAGCAAACGCACTGTGCCGATCCCCGTTACGTCAGCCGTAAACTCCGGAATATCAAAGCTCACCCGAACGTGGCTTTGTGCAGCTAAATTATAAATCTCATCCGGTTGGGCTTCCCCCAGAATTTTGATCAGTGAACTCGGATCACTCAGATCCCCGTGATGGAGAGTAATCTTGGCACCTTTCTCATGGCGGTCCTTGTAGATGGGATCAATCCTTTCTGTATTAAAGCTGGAAGAGCGCCGAATGATTCCGTGGATCTCATATCCCTTAGAAAGAAGAAGTTCAGCCAGATAGGAACCGTCTTGGCCGGTAATACCAGTGATCAGAGCGCGCCTAGCAGGCATCAGATTATTAAATCCCAGTTATTAAAGTGACACAATTTGATAAATTAAGAGCTTCAGCTGTTTTGTGAATAAGGTCACCCATCAGAGCCCACTGCTTCGCTGCCCCACCGCGCAGCGACTTTGAAATGCCTCCAAAACATACGGATACGACCACCAACCGAGCGAGCCCTCCTACCTTTTTTCTCAATTGCGCCAGATCTCCAGATTCCAGGAGTTGCACTCCCAGAACTTTCGCAGAATCCTCCCTGATCTTGCCAAAAGTTGATCGTAAGGCTCAAAAGCATCAGCAGGTGATGCTTTCGGAATTCAATTTTCTCCAAGCCGATCCCCATGAATCCGCAGGATCAAACTCCACCAAGTGGAGATCGGAATGACCCGAAAAACCTAACTCTTCAACGGGCCAGAAGTTGACAGAACTTGTGCGTCGATATGGTCCATAGACCTTGTAGCCCTTACTCAAGTGCAACTCGGAAAAATAAGCCCCAACTTGCCCTGAGATGCCCGTAATGATTGCAGATTTTTATATATTAAAGAAATTGCTTTACGCTTGTATTTACTTTTTTATTCCCCAAGAGTTTTGTTAGATTTGGAATTATACATCGTGATGAAAAGTTATCTTCAAAATATTTGATCCCAGATTTCCTCTGTTCGATCCATTTATTTTCAATTTGCTGTAAGGCTATAACTTTTTCACAAAAATCTTGTTCGCTGTAACCAATGGAGAGCGCTTTACCCGGATTACATAAACCTTGCGAACCAATGCTAGTAGTTACAATAGGTAAACCCTTGAGTAGACTTTCAACAACCTTGCCCTTGACGCCTCCACCGAATCGCAGTGGAGCTATGGCTACTCGATGATTTTCGTAAAAAGTAGATAATTGCTTATCCGACACACGCCCTGTTACTTTAATAAACTTGGATTCTAAACGCCTTACCTCTGCGGGGGGATTTGACCCAGCAATTGTGAGACATAAATTAGGCAATATTTCGCGGATCAATGGCAAAATCTCATTGTAAAACCATAAGATACCATCTTTGTTGGGAGAGTGGTCAAATCCTCCTACGAATAAGATTCCGCTACGCTTAGAGAATTCCGTTGTTGTCTTGGCGGTCGATATTTCTTCGTCTGATTTGCAATATAACGGCAACAAGTCAGTTTTTGTAGTTGGGAAATGCTCTCTTATGTATTGGCATTCTTCAAACGAAGGATACAAAGTTAGGTCGGCGTTTTCCCAACACTCGGTTTCCACACTTTCCTCATTTGCAACTCTTGCTATGAGCGCCTGGTCAGTGGGATTTAAAATCAATTCCCCTTTAGTTCTTATAAAATGAATATCAACGCCATAATAAACTATGGAGGCGTTGGAGTTTTCTTTAAGCCCATTGATATATTTTAAAGCTATATTAGGTCGAACCAAGAATGCCACATCAAGATGCTGTCCATTTTTTTTGATCCATTGCTCAAATGTGATCAAACCGCCATTGCAGCTTATAACTTCGATTCCTAATTCCTCTAATGGTAGAGCGTATTCCTTGTCGTAGCCTAAGTTATCAGGCCAAAATGAAATTTGAAACCCCATCTCAACAAATAATTGAAGGTATGTTGCCATTTGTTTTGATCCGGCATCAAAATCGGGCCGTGGTAGATAATGATCAACAAAAAGCATATGGCGCTTTTTTGCACTTCTATCTCTGGCTAAAAACACCTGCTCTGCGTTAGGAAAGTGCTCCTTTTTCAAGATATCTGACCATCTGTCTTGAAGTTTTTTTAGGTTCTTAACTTGGTTTGTCTTTATGCCATTTTTGATGTCTGTGCCATGAGTAACACCTTCGAGATGGATTCCAACTGAGCGGGGTTGATAAATTGTTTTGAGTCCCCGAGAGCGAAGGCGGAAGGCGAGATCGGATTCCTCGCAATAGGCGGGAGCATAGATCTCATCGAAACCGCCGACGGCATCCCAGACTTCTTTGCGCAGGCAGATGGAGGCTCCAGAGCAGTAGTCGACCTCTTTTTTGTAATTAAACTCGGGCGCCATGGGGTTCTGGCCGCGGCCGTAGTTCCACGCCGAGCCATCATTCCAAAAAATCCCGCCGGCTTCTTGCAGCGTACCATCAAGATTTAAAAGCTTAGAACCGACCATTCCGCATTCTGGATCAGCAACGATAGTAGAAACGAGGAAGTCCAGCCACTCGGGCAGGAGAAGCATGTCATTATTCAAAAAGACGATAAACTCACCCTTGGCCGTTTTTGCCGCATGGTTGCAGTTGCGTAAAAATCCTAGATTTCCTGAGGCCCGCACCATCTTTATCCATGGACTAAACTCTTTAAAGATCTCTCTTGTGCCATCATTGGAACAATCGTCCGCGATAATGACTTCAAATGTCGTCGATGGATTACTCTCATAAAGGGAAGTCACACAAGCCAAGGTGTAGGCCGCCTGATTGTACACTGGAATGATGATACTGACTTTAGGCTCCTCAGTTAAAGAAGCCCGGTTGCGCAAGGCCAAGGAAAACCGATTCCTTAATAGGCTGATCTTGCGTTCTCTTGCCCCGGATAGATCTTCAGGATCCTCCTCAGCCAAAAGCAAATCCAAAAGGCCGCTGATCCGCTCGCGAATTTCACGATCAAAGCTTTGCTCTACATACCGATCCAACCAGTTCGTTAGGCGGCCTTCTTCCCATCCTTGCATTAAAAAATGCAGAGACGCAGGAATTCCGCCTGAGGCGACTTCCGGTGCAAGCGCCAGATAACATTCCTGGCTAAACCGGCGATTTGGCAAACGCCCCTCCCGGGCCCCATGCTCGATAAAGTGCATGAAAGGCGGCATAGAGGTGCCCTTCACATCGGGATACTTAACTTGGTACCAGATTGGGTCAAAGGGAAAGTTTTTTTCCAACAACCTAAAGCTTAATTTCAGTTGGGCTTTTACACGCGGGTAAGACCAGAGGAGCCAAAGCTGTTTACGAATATGTTTCCCCAGCTCACCCAACAAAAGGAGTTCGAGAGCCCTTTTTTTGTGTGGGTTAGGCCTATTTTGCTTGTCCTTTTTGGATTTCCACCTGCCTTCCTGAATTCCAAACTGTATATAATGATTGAGTGGGTCGATTCCTGCACGTGCGATATCTGGGTATTCTTTCAAATACCATTCCCGATCAAAACCGATTCGACCGATCCATCTCTTTCTTCTCTTCCGGATACTGCGTTCGAGCCTCCGCCAAAATCCAGGGCGTTTGGGCGCCTCTCCCGGTTCCTTTTCTATATTTAGCCAAATGGGTTTCCGAATTCTCAACATTTTATACAGAAAACTGTACCAAGAAAAAGGGGTTGGAATCAGATAACTGGATGGGGCTACCACTGCCTTTTGTATTTTCGCAGCGTATTCGCCCAACTCAATTATGCGCCCTTCCATGTCATCCTTCACAGCGTCAATCCGTGCCGATACCTCAAGCCGGTTCTTCTTTTCCTGCGCCACTAAATTTGCAATCAAAGACTGAATTTCCGCGACTATTTCCTTCTTTACTTCTACCACCGATTTCTCGACCGCCTCCTGCTGGGCTTTTCGCTGCTGAGCCAGCTCCTCTTTGAGACCCCCGACCGATTTCTCGACCGCCTCCTGCTGGGCTTTTCGCTGCTGAGCCAGCTCCTCTTTGAGACCCCCGACCGATTTCTCGACCGTCTCCTGCTGGGCTTTTTGCTGCTTTGCCAACTCCTCTTTAAGACCCCCGACCGATTTCTCGACCGCCTCCTGTTGGGATTTTTGCTGCTGAGCCAGCTCGCTCTTCAACTCGCCGATGGATTTCTCCACGGCCTCTCGG
>Ga0214917_10004312_pt1 | contig 15893 bp, 3 predicted proteins | sample LL_1208_BB_MetaG_FD_177983 | JGI IMG/M metagenome (GOLD analysis project Ga0214917, IMG submission 177983) | Freshwater microbial communities from Lake Lanier, Atlanta, Georgia, United States - LL_1208_BB | ecosystem: Environmental > Aquatic > Freshwater > Lake | place: USA: Georgia | collected... | reverse complement strand
TCAGGTAGGTCGCGACCTGACCCGGTGCTGCGTTATTGAATCCCACCCACCCATAATCCCAGAACGCTAAAAACTGTATTCGGTCATCCACCTCTTGATTTCCAAAAATCTTGAAAATACTACCCGGAGGCGTCCGTAACTCGACATTGGTCACCCACGCGTTGTCCCCGTTCGCCACCCGCTCGTCATACCCTCGCACCGTATTGTATCCCCCCAACCCGTACTGTTCTGTAGGCATCAGATTGCTCGTCGTGATCTGCCCATTAAACGCCCCCGTCAGGCTGAAATTAAGCGGCAAAATAAAACCTCTCTTGAGATTCAGTTTTCCATAACCGTAATCCGGATCTGCATTGTTCCGAATATTTGTGTACGTAGATTGATTATTCAGATTCCCAACTCCGCCTGGACTGTAAAAGCCCGCCACCTCAAAACTCGTAGACCCGATCGGATCAGGGATATTTCCACTATATCCCGCCGTCAACTGAAACACGTCGTATGTACCAAACCCTCCCCCATCTCCGATCGCGGTGTTGAAGATTAAAAGAGAATTCGAAGCCTGCTTAAAATCAAAACCCCCATATAGCTCATGCGTATACTCAAACACCATCGGCATAGGTGCGTTGTACCTCGCACTCACCTGCCAACTGGATCCATTCAAACTGCTGTTCGAGTCGATTGCTGCCTCCGACCCCGCGTACGCCCCGTAAATCGTCAGATAGTTCCTCCAAGGAAATGGAATAATCCAACTGCCCGAATACGCATTCAAACTGTTGAAGATACTCTGCGTGGATGTCGTGTACTGAAAGTTTACCTGCTGATCCATATTGAACAGATTTCCAAAATTAAAGCCCGTCGATAACCGATTCTTTCCCGTTAAATCGATTCCATAATTGTCATAGGTGAAAAAGAAACGCACGGGCATCCGATCGTTCACCTCCAAAATCACGTCAGTAGATCCCGCTGCCTCCCCAGGCTGAAACGCTAAGTCGGTCGACCGAAACGGATTTGTGTTCAACCAACGGATATCCTCCTGCAATTGATCTCCATCTACCTTGTCCCCTTCTCTTAAGCTCACCTCATCCTTGAACTTATCCGGATTAAACCACTTTGCCCCTTCGACGATCACCTTCCCGACCCTTGCCTCGGTCACAACAAACTGCACCACGCCGTCCCGAACCGTCTGCTTTGGTACGATCACATTCACCACAGGGAAACCTTCTCTTCGATAATACTCGATCACATCTCGGGAAAGTTTGTTTAAGGTTCCCATCGTCGCCGGTTTCCCCAGATATGCTTTCATCTTACCCTGAAAATCCTCCTGCTTCAGCATGGCAATCCCCGTGACAATCCCGCTCAAACCGGGAACACCGTCCGGTTTTACCTGCTCACCGACTTCAACGAAAACCAACGCTTTAACCTCAGCCGTTACCACCGAATCTCTGCCCTTTGCACCATCCGTGGATTCTATTTTGGGTTCCACTTTAATCCGACCGTCCGAAGGTCTCGGCATGCTCGGAGCCACCGCCTGAAAACCTTGTCCAAACTGGACACTTGGACCCTGACTTCGCGTTGGATACGGCACCGCATAATCCTCCGGGGCCCCCTCTTGAGCTTGAGCAGGAAATACGCCCAAAAGCGTCCACCCCATAAGGATACACCATGCACTTCTCATTCCTGTTAAGGCTCGTTCCCAACTGCCTATCCTCAAGGTTTCTGCCCCTTCAGCATTAACAACTTGTCGAAAAAACCCCAAGAACTGCCAACAGTAGGGGCCCACATCAAAAAACTCGGATGTCCGACCGGGCATCCTAGGGCTCACTTCCGAGGTACGGATGACCGTCTCTGGTCATCCTAGGACGAGCGGGACGCTCGTCCGTACCCCCCTTGCTTTTTTCAAAATCTATTCTTAAATGTTAATTATAAGGTTTCTGTTGCATCCATATTGTGAATAACTATGAATCAGTCATGAACCACAAGATAACCATCCCCCTCTGGCTACCCCTTGTATTCCTTGTTCCCAACCTTTTTTCGGAGGTAAAGCCTACCTCACCTCGCCTTGCTGAACCCCTATCCGCCGTCGAGCTGGTAACCAACACTTCCTTGATTCCTGCCAATGAAGAAGCCGCAGCTCAATTCGATGAAACCTTCTCAAAGCCGATCCAGATCAGCGACGAACAGAAACGCTCCTACGTCCTGGCCGTGGACGAACTTTATCAACCCACCCCCGATGGAGTCGGTCAAATTATCCCGATCAAAGAATCCAGCAAACCCTCCACCCTCGCCTCCGTGGCAACTATTCTAGCCAAAGAAAAAAATCAGGAAACCCGACTCATCCTCTACCCGGTCGGCGCCCCCCACAACGACCAAACCCGCCGAATCCTCTCCCGCGATATTGTGGTCAAGACTGATAACCGAGAGGCCGCCATTCAAGCCGCCACCGAGGCCGGCCTACGCTTAAAATCCGAGCCTGTGTACGCCCCAGGATGTCTTATTTTCACGTCTGAGTCTGCCATCAATAGTTTAGAAACTTACTCAAAAATGAAATCGGCCTCTTTCCCATCCTCGTACCCACTTGTTTATATGCGTGCGACCCCATTGTTTCTACCCAACGACCCATATTTCACAAAACAGTGGCATATCAGCGGGCGTGGCCAAAATGGCGCGAAAAAAGCCTCCGATGCAAAAGTCCCCACGACCTGGGATTTACGCGACTCAAATAGCAATCTTATACGAGGCAGTGGCGTGGTGATTGGTATCGTTGATGATGGTGTTCAAGTTGGCGGAATCACCGGCCTCGAAGATGGATTTACCTCCTACTCTTTAACAGATGGCTCAACTTCACACCTTGATCTTCAACCAAATATGTCCATCTACCGATATAATTGGAATGATTCATCTTCATCTTCAGCCAATTACCCTGAATACGATCCTAACCCTGGAATATCTGATAACCACGGAACAGCCGTTGCAGGGGTCGCTGCTGCTGTCGGATACAACTCGATCGGGGGAGTCGGTGTAGCCCCCTCAGCCCAAATCGCACCTCTACGTTTAATTGCAGATAACTTCACCGATGCGGATGAAGCGGAGGCTTATCTTTTCGGAAGTGGTTCAAAGGGAGAGGGTAGAATTCATATTAAAAATAATAGCTGGGGCATCGGAAACTCTACCACCGACCTCACAACCTTTGGTAATGGAAGCAGCGCAATAACAGAAACCCCGTCAACCTCATTAGCTGCTACCGCTCTCCAATATGCCGTTACGCAACTTGGACAGATTGTCTTATTCGCCGCTGGAAATGGACAACAACAAGGAGAAAACACAAACTATCGTGGACGACAAAACTCTATCTATGTAATTCCAGTCGCCGCCGTCAACGATCAAGCAAAGCAATGTAATTACAGCACCCCGGGGGCCTCTATTGTAATTTCTGCACCATCGGGCGGCGAAAGCGGTCCCAACAATCGCCCGCAAGGAACCCTCACAACTGACCGCACAGGAGATGAGGGATATAACCCTCCCTCCGCTGGAAGCACCACTACTGATCTTGAAAATATCGCATACACAGAACATTTCAACGGAACCTCATCCGCTTGTCCAGTGGTGGCTGGAGCAACTGCTCTCCTACTTCAGGCCAACCCTAATCTGAGTTGGCGGGATGTGAAAGAAATCTACATTTCAACGGCAACTCGCAATGACCCAGCAGATCAAGACTGGAGTCGAAATGGCGCGGGTTTTTGGTTTAATCACAAGTACGGTGCGGGATTAATTAACACTTCAAGGGCGGTTCGAATGGCTAGGACATATCGCAATAACCTCCCCACAATGACAAGCGTGTCATCATCTCTTTTGCAATTAAAAGATAACGCAAACGACGAGGGCGCATTGATTCCTGATAACAGCGCGAAGGGGTACGTCAGAAAGTTTGATATGCGCTCGCTTAACAGCCTCCGAGTAGAACATGCAACATTAACGCTGGATATTGACCATCCAGACCGCGGCGAACTTGCAATTGATTTGATTAGTCCTGCAGGCACGGTCAGTCGCCTCGCAGAAACCCACAATTCCTTTGGGCCAGATTCAACGGGCCAGGACGTATTCACCGCAAGAGACGAGAACGCCAACTACCCAAACTGGACCTTCTCTACCGTCCACAACTGGGGCGAAGACTCACGCGGCCTTTGGACTCTTAAGGTTTCAGACAGAAAGAAAAATAACTTTGGCCTTTTAAACTCTGCAACTCTGACCCTCTACGGCACCGCGAAGTAATTGAAAAGTACGGATGACCGTCCCGGTCATCCTAGGACGAGCGGGACGCTCGTCCGTACCTATTCAATTAGCTTATACTTCCATCCCACTCCGCATCCTTTCGCCTAAAATCCAGTTATATCCTGTGTGCGAATCTGGCTAGAACACGAAACCCCTAACTGGGTGGAATATCCCGAATTTTTCATTACCAGCTGCACCCGCCCCAGACACTTTAACCAACTCTGTCTGCCAGAGAGATCCAACTTCATTCTACGGAGCGCCGAGGAATATCATCGCCTGCATCGTTGGCACTGTTCCCTGATTCTTTTAATGCCGGATCATCTACACGCTCTGATTCAGGTTCCGGAAAGATGTAAACTCACCCATGTGATCGCTTCCTGGAAAGGATACTTAGCAAGAAACCTAGGCATTCGCTGGCATCGTGGCTTTTTTGATCATCGAATCCGCCGATCTGAATCGCTGAATGAGAAATGGAACTATATCGTGATGAATCCCGTTCGTGCCGGCTTCGTTAAAAATACTGAGGAGTGGCCCTATCGTTGGGCACCAGAAGGTACGGATGACCGTCCCCGGTCATCCTAGGACGAGCGGGACGCTCGTCCGTACCAAGCTCCCAGCTTTAAACTTTAAGCCCCTCCGAAGGTACGGATGACCGTCTCGGTCATCCTAGGACGAGCGAGACGCTCGTCCGTACCATCCCTAAATCATCCCCCCCTCATCTCCCAGCCGCAATCGGCGGTGCAATCCCCACTTCCGCACTCGCCCGCTCCTGCTCGATCACACTCTTTGCATCTAGCTTTAACGCCTGCGCTGAAGCTTCACTGATATTCCCACTCTGCGAGGGCTCCGCAGGACGAAGTTGAGCAACGGACCGAATCGGACCCGACCTCAAAATCGGCCCATTCGACCCCTGCCTAACACTTTGAGTCTTCCTAGCCTGCGGCCCAAGACCCGCCGAATCCCGACTCCCGACCTCCGTCTTTTGCATTCCGTCCTCTGACCTCTGTCCTCTGGCGTCTGCCTGCGGCTTCCCCCCATCAATCACCTGGGCTGGAACCTCTGCGCTTTCCTGCTTATCCATCTCATCCTCCACCGCATCAAAGCTGCTCCGCTCCAGAATCGCTCCACTTCGAACCATCGCAGCTTCCCGTACCACCACTTCCCTCGCCTGAATCTCATCGATTGTGGGCGGTCTTCCTAGCTCACGCTCGAGCTGACCAAGGGTCGCAGCGGGCAAGGTCTTCGTCTCAGGCTCCACCCTCTGCGGGTAGAGAATATAATCCATTCCGCTCGGCTTGACTGTTGGCATATCAAATCGACCGAAATCCGAGATCATCCAGTTCAGATTATCGCTACCCGTGAGGAAGGTGTTGAGTTGACCACCCCCCGTCTGTGTTCCACCCAGATCCAAGCCCGCAATAGTCGTTCCGCCCGGTGCAAACATCGTTAGCGGAGAAACCGCATAACTCACCACGTTACCGGAGGTAGGCATCACCCCATCATACCGGTAGGAGAAGCCGGCCAATCCGGAAACCTGATTCGGCAACCCACCCATCAAGGAAAGAGACTTGATCACGCTGCCGCCAGTCACCCCTGCTAAAGGCTGCGATTGACCAGTCTGATTGTAGAATTGCCCCGCTACCTCCAGCGACAATCTTCCGGGCATCGTCGCTGCTCCCGTCAGATTCAGACCACGACTATTTTGTAATGTTAACCCGCCGACTGCAACCGTGACACTGCCCAAATTCTGAATCTGGTTCACTTCGCTAAACGTAGCTCCACCGGAGGAGTTGAGCTGCAAGGTGCTTAAGTTAATCGCTCCGAGGGCATTAATATCTCCACCACCTACGGTCGTTAGACTGATTCCACCGATCCCAGAATAAGCAGTAAGAGTACCTAAATTAAGATCCCCTCCCCCACTCGCAATCGGGGCAAAAGTACCAACGTTGAAGTTCGAAAGCTGAGCGCTCGTCACGTCAAAGCCGGCCGATGCACCGTTCGCAATGTTAAAGCTTATCGTCGGCGCTGTTCTTAACGTGAACGCCCCACTGGTCGTCACCGCTCCAAGGTCTGCCTCATCGGCTAAGGAAAAGAACATATCCGCACTAGAACCACCCGTGACTGTGACTGTTCCCCCATAACTATTTCCACTATTCGTTAAAACAATCGCCCCCGTCCCGCCATTCAAAGTCGTCGTGCCACCAATGGTGATGGCATTCAGAACTCCAATACCCTGCGTGATCCCTGCCGCCGTCAGCGACAAGTTTCCGCTAATATTCAGCCCATCTTGAATCTGAAATGCCGTGGTATCTGCCAGAGTAATGTCAGCCAAGGTTCCAGCCGAAACAAAACGAACTGCGCCAGTAAACGCATTTGCGCTATTTCCCAGCGTAATGTTAGCCCCGTTGGCTGCGATAAAGTTGGATGTGCCTGTAACGCTCATGGCCCCACTCTGCGTAATGTTTCCACTGGTAGCCGTTCCTATAAAGATTCCCGTTACCGTTGTGGTTCCTAAGTTTAGTCCTGCTGCGTCTGTCACCGCGACATCCGCTCCCGTTAAGCTGACCGCACCCGTGAACTGGTTGGCGCTGTCCAAAGTTATGTTTTGCCCAACGGCGGAAATCGTCGTGGTGCCCCCGATGGTAAGCACTCCACTATCCGTTACTGCACCCCCGGAGGTAACCGACAGATTTCCACTGAGCGTTAAGGCCTGAAGATCGACCGCAGTGGTATCAACCAACGTCACACTTCCAAGGTTTCCAGCTGAAGCCACAAACGAGACGATCCCAGTCAAGACGTTGGCGGACTGGTCAAGCGTTATACTCACCCCATTAGCTCCCGTGAAGGTGGAAGCCCCTGCAACGCTGAGGGCCCCAGTCTGGGAGATATTTCCCGTGGTGGCCGTTGCCGCTAATGTTCCCGTAGCCGTGGTTGCACCCAAAATTAAACCTGCCGCATCAGTCACGGCCACGTTCGCACCGGTTAGACTCACTGCCCCGGCAAACTGATTCGCATTGTTCAACGTTATGTTTTGACCGACTGCTGAAAAACTGGTGGTACCATCTACGGTCAACGTAGTCACCCCAGACTGGGTGACAGCAGTCGTCGATGTCACCGTAAGGTTACCACTAACCGATCCAGTCCCCATCACCAGCGAAGACACAGTATTGTTTAGGGTCACATTCGCTCCGGCCAAGCTGACCGCACCGGTAAACTGATTGGCGTTATCTAAAGTAATATTCTGCTCAGGTGCACTGACGGAAGTCGTACCTCCGATTACTAAGGCGCCACTGTCTGTGACTGCCCCTCCCGAAATTACCGTCAGGTTCCCTGTCAAGGTCATTGCCTGCAGGTCCAGCGCTGTCGTATCCCGCACGCTGACATTCGCCAATGTCCCGCTCAAAGCTGCGAAGCTGGCTGTACTCGAAAACGTGTTGGCCTGAGTTCCGACATCGATACTGAAACCATTTGCCGCCGCAAAACTTGCCGCTCCAGTCGAACTAATCACCCCGCTCTGAGTGATTCCTGCACTGGTCGAAGTCGCCGTCAGACTTGTGCTTGCCGTTACCGCCGCCAAATTCAGCGTCGTACTGTCCCGGATCACCACCCGTGTCCCCGTGGCGGCCACGGATCCAACAAAAATATTGCTAGCATTATTAATAATCACCGCGCCGTTGGGGGTCCCACCCGCTAATGCAGTTGAAGTTGCAAGAAAAGTCGTGTTCCCAGTCACGCTCAGAAAACCCCCAGAAGTACCTTGATAGATGGAACCCATTGAACCAAGGGTTAATGGTCCGACCAGAGCCGTTCCATCCGGCACCCCGGTTGCATCTACACCTGTAAAGTTACCCAGTATTGAGCTAATAGAATTATTGATCGTGACCGAGGAATCGGAACCAACGGTGATCGTCCCAAGCATATAGTTTGCACTGGAATCTAGTGTGATTGCCCCAGTCGATCCAAAAGTACTTGTTCCATCAACCGAAAAACCCGTTCCATCCGTAAAGTTGCCGACCCCGTTATTGATAACACTAAGATTTCCTGTGATTCCTCCCAAGATAGAAGTAGCGCTACTGGGTAAATAACCAGCAACCCCACCCACCGTGGCAGTGGCCGTCCCTTGGCTTGTGGCACCACCTCCACTCAATGTCACTGTGGGGTTAGCTGTATAACTCTGCGCTATACCAGAATTGCTCACATTGATTCTTTGCAGCAAAAGACTCGCCGCAGTGCCGCCCGTGATCGTGGCGGCCTGTGCTGGGCTTCCACCCGCCAAAGTCACTGTCGGCAGTGTGGTATAACCCGTACCAGGATTTGTGACCGTAATCCCAGTTACCTGCCCATAGGTAGTACTGAGGGGGTTTGAATCAACTACCGCTAAAGCCGATGCACCTACCCCCCCTCCACCCGTTATCGTCACTACCGGAGAACTCAGATAACCCGCACCCCCGCTAGAGACAGTTATCGTCCCAAGCCCCAAAATAGCTTCGGCCGTGCCCGCCGTGGCAACACCACCCACAGAGAAACCTACCGTCGGTTGACTCGTATACCCCGAGCCAGCTGAAAGTAACTCCACCGTAAGAACTCCGGCCTGTCCAAGTATGATACCCCCGCCCCCACTATTTACGATCGTCACATCTCCAGCCAGACCCAACCCACCCGTGGAGGTCAATGCAGCAACCAGTGGTGCTTGAGCAAAGCTATTTGAGCTGGAATCCAGCGAGACGGAACTCCCCTCCGCCACCGTGGCCAGAAAAGCTCCCGTTGCCGTAACCGGAGCGTTCCCATCTTGTGTGATGGTCCCACCAGTCACGAGGGTTACATTAGCACCAGAAATTCCAGCTACTGCCGCAGGCGTCCCGCCAGGCGCGCCGGCCGCTACTTGGCTCACCGACAGGCCAAAACCCGTTTTCAAATAAACATCCCCAGGAGCTGTAGCTGCCACCAACGAGAAGTCGTTACTCTGATCCAACCGGATTGACCCCGCAGTCGCCCTCAGACCGAGCGCGGTTGCCTGAATCGTTGCACCATCAGACTGAGCAATATTACCACCAGTTTGCAGGAAAACACTTCCTCCCAAAATGCCGCTCACCCCATCCACATTTCCGATTGTGATTTCATCCGAATCGATGAATCGGACACTTTGTGTCCCTCCAGAAGTATCGACCGCAAAAAGATCCACATCCCCCCTCAACGCCACCGCCCCGATGCTCTGCACGGCCAGCCCTCCTGCCAGTGTAATCGTATCGTTGCCAAGTGTATCTAGGTTATCAGCCGCCTCCACGGCTCCCCCGGAAACAAGATTTAACGCCTCGGTCAAAGAATTAAAAGCTAGCGCATTGGAGACCGTGATCTTACCCGCGGCGGTTGCAGCACTGCTGTTGGATCCGATCTGAATGGCATTCGCACGGATGGCCGTACCCGCTAGTGAGGCTGCCCCAATCCAGATTGTATCTAGGCTTGCATTTAAAAAGGTCGGGGTGAAGGCCGGAAAGTCAACACCAGCTTGCGTAGAAGTAGTTCCTAGATTTATTTCAACTGGGGCACCAGCCAGTGGGCTGTTTTGCAAATTAGGGTCATACGCACCGCTGCCTAGCCGATCCTGAAACCCATTCTGCCCGGTCGCCGGCCGGATCGTCACTCGGGCGCCCCCTGGAGCGATGGCGCTGCTAGCATCTCCGGTCGTAGCACCCGTGGTGTCGATAGTAATATTGTTGCCGCCGGTGCGGGTCACGACATCGGCAATCTCAATCGCGTTTCCTTCCAGTGTGACGTTGCCGCCATTGGTCAAAATTCCTGCATTGCCACCGGCAGTGAAAACTCCTGTATCCAAATCACTGATCGCCAAGCCACGTGCTGCCGCCGCCCAAACGTTATTGGCTCCACTACTCCCTAGGGTATTTTGAAGTGCCTCCACGGCCAGTCCAACCGTTGTGCTAGTGCCCCCTATTACCCCAATCTGGTTACCGACCTCTGTCTGATCCATCTGCGTGCCATCATTAGGATTCGCCGAAACATGGGCCATATACTGCCCTACCCCAGTCACACCTGTCGGCAGGGTTTCATAAATTGAAATAGGCCCTGCGGCCGTGATGGAAAGTGCTCGGGCGGCCACTAAGCCGATTCCAGTATAAAGCGGTGATGTCAGGACATTCGCGCGAATCAATCCTTGGTACCATTGCTGACCGGTCCGGGCCACCTCCCCGCTATTTCCGCCTACCAGTCCCTTAGAATTTACCAACAAAAGATCCCCGGTGGGACTGCCCGCACCTGTCGGCACTAGTAGAGGGTCAACCTCTTGGGCTAACGTCGTGGTAAGCGCAACCGCTAAACGATCAATCTCGTTTAGGGTGCTGTCGAGGATATAATCTGTTCCGGGAGCTTGCCCGTTGGCCACCCCGGTTCCCGGAGCACCAGCGATAAAAAGCCCGGCAACCTTGACGCCGGCATTATTGTTGGCCTGCCGCATTGCGAGGTTGGTAGCGGCACCGAACCCACTCCCGGCACCATTATCGGCTAGCAACGCCAACGTGTCGATCGAGAGATCGGCAATCAAGTCGGTGATGTCAAGGGTACCGCTGCCTAGGCCAGCCAAGGTTCCTGGATTGCCCACGCCCCAGAGTACGGGGGCACCAGCCAAAAAAGTTCCAGTGCGTGGATTGGTGGGGCGTAGGACTTTGGGATAGGCAGAACTGATTCCCACTTGAACGGTGCCGGCGGTGATTAACGCAATCTCATCTCGGAGGATTCCCAGTTTTCCGACAGTTTTGGTGCCAAGATCAACGTCCCAATTGGTTCTTCCAGGCACTAGGGCCACCAGTCCCACCGCCTCTGCGTTGTCCGGACTGTTAGCGTTAATCAATCCATTGATATTTATGTTATCCCCCTGGAGGGCTATGTAACCGCCGTAGGAACGTAATCCCGCGTTGACGTTGACCGTCCCGCCGGTCGTGTTATCGGCGGCGGTAGCAGCCAGGTAAATTTGCATGGCCGCTCGGTTGGCATCGGCTGAAATATCCGCACTCACCTGTACATTGCTGTCCGTGCCTCCGCTAGCCCAAAGCTCGATACGGTTCACCCCGGGGGTGTTGGGAAAAATTCCGGAAACCGTTGTCACATCATATAGACCATTCATCGAAAGCGACGTCCGGACATCCACCGCAGGCGTGACGGGCGCCACGGCGTCCGTTAACGATGAGCGAACCTGCAACCGGTTGCTATTGATTCTGCCTATTTCAGCCTGGGACAGTTGTAAAAACCCCGGATCCGCAGTTACGGCGTAATCTGCCTTTGGAGAAACAATTTGGGCGCCACGCAGCCGATTCGGAACAGCCCCTCCAAGCGACGTTCCGTAAGAGGAAAGAAAAACGCCGCTTCCTTCACGAATCGTTCCGGATTGATTGATGTTGCCTGTCATAATGATGCCATCCATGGTGACTGCAGGGTTGGTATCCTCACCTAAGGTCATGTTGTTGGCTATGATGGTCACTACCCCGCGGCCAGAACTATCTGTGGTTCCTGTGAAACCTGATAAAGCGTCGTCCATACCGGAGAAAACATGGATTCCCTCTTGCATCGTAAACCGAGTGTTGGCGAAACCCGGGTTTGTAGTTGGATCCTGTACAACGATCGTAATATTTTCGGCTACTTCAAGATGGCCGGGTGCTGGACTTCCTGTAAAAGAACCCAAAAGGTTATATTGGTTTGCTCCGGTTAAGGCACTAAATGTGGTTTGTCCCACTGGCGTATAAACGTTTCCCGTTGCCGTCAATTGAATTCCTGAAAAGCCCGCCAATGTGGCAGCGCCATCCAAGGTCTGCAAAATTAAGCTACCTGAAGGGCGGATATTATCCGATCCAGCAAGCCGTATTCCCGGGATGAAAACATCATTAGCGGTTCCAGTTGGGTTGAAATCTACGTAGGCAACCTGAAAACCATTGGAATCACCATAAAATAGGTTGGCGCGATCGGTGAGATTGGCCGCGATGGTGGTGATGTCATTCAGGTTCGCTACCGCCGTAGTTTGTTCCGTTAGAGGATCGATACCGAAAAAGTAATTTGAATCACCCAAAAGCCCGAGGTTGGAGCCTGTAATCGAACCTGTAGCTGCTTGGGTCACAATAGAGCGGAAATTATCCCCCGCTCCGCCCGTTAAGACGATGGAGCCCCCTTGACCTGTTCCACCCTCAGCAATTGGCGCAGCCAATCCCGTGCGAATACCACCCGTAAGAGCCACAAGGCCAGCACCTGTTACCGCGCTCCCAAACTGGTCAATGGTGAAGCCTGCTTCTTCTGTGAACCGAATATTGGCAGGCACCGCTGCAGCTGCCGCCGCATCGAGGGTTTGTAGGGAAACATTTCCAACGACGTTTGCCGGATTGTTAAGAATAATGTCCTCCCCAGCAGCACTTAGAGTGACAGCGCAAAAATTCCCACCACTCATATTGATTCTGGCCGTCTGGGTGATGGGGCCATCGGAGGTTAGGTTGACTGTTCCTGAGGAGCCAATTCCTTCTGCTGTCACACCCGCAATCGTTGTGCTCTCACTGGTGCCACTGGTGTAGCCGGTTACGGCTCCTGCAGTTACCGTACCAATGACCAGACCGGATGCGCCAGTCCCCACCAAGCCAGTATCTCGAAAAGAAACCGTTCCTGTAAGCCCACTTGCGGCGATTGTATTAACTCGGTTAGCCCCGTTCAGAAGAGTCCCATTCCCAAGACTATTGAGCAACAAATTCCCCACTCTGATTACTCCAGCTGCTCCTTGTGTCGCAGCTCCAGCACCATTACTAAAAAGCTCGAGCACCCCGCCTTCATTTGTGCAGCTGACGGTGCCGTTAATAATAATTCCCGACTCCGCTCTCAACCGCAACGTGTTTGCAGTAGCCCAACTTACACTTGCCGCTACATCAACTGTTATGGTTCCAGTTTGAGCACCAGTATTGAGAGGGGTAGTCAAAACCGCTACATTGGCAGTGCCCAGCAAACTTGAGAGAGTTGCCGAACTAAGCTGTGCTGGATTTGCTGTCGTGTACCAAATATTTCCTGAGGGTGTTGTCCCTGATGCAGGAACGGGCCCTAAGTTGCTCATACCTGAGGTTGTGGCTGCTGTGATAGTTACATCGGTAGGATCAAGAAGCCACTCACCTGGCAACCCCAAAGGCGCGTAAGTATTGCCCGAGCCAAAAGCCTGCAGATTAATCTTTGAAGAAGTTTCGACAAAGCCCCCATCTCCCCCCGAGATTCCGCCTTGTGCAGAAATATCTCCATAAAAACCAGTGTATTCATCGGACCACAGAATCACCCGGCCACCATTTCCACTACTAGTCGCATCTGCGATGATCTTGGCCTCAGACCCCAAAACTACTGCCTTAGCATTCGGCACGCCAGGGTTCTTGCCAAGATAATCACCCCCCACCAAAACCTCTCCCCCACCAGACCCACCGCTCGCATCCACCTTCGCACTTTCAAACAAGCCCACCCTTTCGCCAAGAAGTTGCACCTTTCCACCCTTCGCACTTTCTGACGCTCCGACAACTTCAATACTCCCCCTCAAGATCGTCGTGTCAGCGGACCGCAACTTTATCACCCCACCCCCGTCCTTGCCCGAGGCTGTAATGACCGAACCCAGATCCGAGGTCACATTCTTAGCTGTCATCATGATCGATCCCCCAGTCGCCCTCTGCCCGTCCAAGCTGCGTTGCAAAGCCGCCACCACTCCGGTATTCAGAATGTCCCCCTCCCCTCCCGTCAACGTCACGCTCCCATCCCCGTTTTCCACCAATCCCGTCGCCTCAATCACCCCCGTGTTCTTGATCGCCATCGGCAGATAACTACCCTTCGCCTCTAGCACCGCATTCGCTGCCTGAATCACCCCCTCGTTCACAATTTCTGCAGAACCCTTCGATGCACCGCCCTCGCCCTGCGAGGTTCGGGGCGAAGTAGGGTCGGATTCCGCCGCCATCAGCCTCACTTTGAAATTCCCCTGACCCACCGCCTGCAGCGACACTTCAGTACCACTCACCATTCCGACTGTTCCATCCTTTGCCATCAGCTGTCCTTCGTTCTTCACCTCCTTGGCGATCAGAAATACGTCCCCCTCTCTGGCTGTGATGTTTCCCTCATTGATCACCGATGCGTCCGAGTTCCCCTTAAAGTTCAACTGCCCACCCTTCATGAACTCCTCCGAATTAATGTCGTGCGTGCTCGCTACAAAAGAAGCGGTGTTCACCACTCCACCTGCTCCCACCAAAACCCCGCCTGGATTAATTAAGAAAACGTTTCCGTTTGCTTGCAACGTTCCATAGATCGCCGAAGGATTGGCAGTGACCACTCGATTCAACACCGCCGAACTCGAACTGGGCTGGACGAAGCGTGTGAGTTCTCCATTTGCAATTGAAAAACTATTCCAGTTGATCACGGCCCGGTCGGTATTCTGATTCACAATCAAAGTCGCCGCATCTGGCCGATTAAATCCTGCCGCCCCACCGACGAGCTGCTCACCTGTCGGGTTCGCATAAAGGGCCGACGGGACCAAAGCAATCCGAACCAAAGCCAAAACTAGCACAATCTGAATCCAAAACCGGACAGTTCTACCCTTTGAAAAAAAGATCGGGCTCTTCATAAGTAAGCATTTTTTGGGTGTACTTAGCCCCATTTTGAATAGCGGGAACCCGCTCCCCCAGGCGCCGAATACCTGCAGGGCAATACCCCTATATCTTGTACCCATATTTAGTAGAACTACCCACAGGGTCTTTCGGGTCAAGGGAAACACTGCCCGTTGTGTACGCTTTGTGAGTAATATGTATTCTTTGTTTACAACACAAGGCAACCCGAGGGAACCAATTTACTGAAAAGAAAAAACTAGGGACCGATCTGTGGGGTGTCTTGCGGGAAGTGAAGGAGTGCGTTTTCTTGTGCTTAAGGCCTGCCAGCTTCTGCAGAAACAGGTGCGGCCACACCGCCCCACGCGCCTTCGTTAGGATCTTGGTTTCCCTTCAAACGATAGACCTTGGCTTTCGTGCTGGGTTGCTTATCAGGGAGTCCCAGCACTGCACAAAAAGCCGACTTCACGGCATCCCCTGCCTTTTCCATACTTTTCCCGTCTTCTTGAGTCCCACTTAAGGTGCCTGGACCCGCCCCAGTCGGATTCGAGGGCTTCGCTAAAACAGCAACTTCTCGCTTTTGGGTCGCCAAACGGCTCACCCGACTACCCATGCCACCCGCTCCTTCAATATAATACACTTGGCCACAAACCGATGGTTCATAGAAAATCTCGTCCCCCTCTCCCATCGTTGCCAAAAGAGAAGCCTCAGGAGAAAGGACCGCTTTTCTTCCGAAAACATCCAAGGTGATCGGCTTTTGCGTCGACGGCCCTGGCCGAACCAGCACAGATCGCCTCCCCATCTCATCTTTCCCGAAACTTAATCGATACTCTTGTCCGGCCACATCCACTACTTTACCTGATGTCCCTAAAGCCATTTCATCAATCAAACTTCCCTGATCGTCCCGCACCTCTAACCTTTTTGTCTTCTCATTGATAACCACTTTACCCCCCGCCCCACTCTCGACCCCTGCAACAATACCCGCCGCTTGCTGTCCAGCCGGATCAGGTGCGGAGGCCGTAC
>Ga0214917_10004311_pt1 | contig 15894 bp, 7 predicted proteins | sample LL_1208_BB_MetaG_FD_177983 | JGI IMG/M metagenome (GOLD analysis project Ga0214917, IMG submission 177983) | Freshwater microbial communities from Lake Lanier, Atlanta, Georgia, United States - LL_1208_BB | ecosystem: Environmental > Aquatic > Freshwater > Lake | place: USA: Georgia | collected... | reverse complement strand
AGATATAATATTTTCCGTCATGAAACGTGATTTTGGGATTGTGACACCCTTGGGAGTCAAAGAAGTCGCCTGGGCGTGGACGAAATACCTCGCCGGCAAAAATATAAGGCCCGAGCAGTGTTTTGGATGTGCCCCGGACGATAAAACTGGTTTTCCAGGCGTTAAAATCCTCACTGGTCCAGCAAGAAGCGAACATGTGGTAGGTATCTCCCACCTTGATAATCGATGGGTCCCAAAGGTTGAATCCTTTTCGCGCAAAACCGCCGTTCCTCAGCGGATGTCCAAGCTTGGCCTTCAGCGGATTATCGGTCGGCATCTGAACATTCACCCGTTCACCCCAATTGTGCAAATAGCTCCAGGAGATCAGGCTGATAAAGCTAAGAAGCAGGACAAGGGTCCACACGATTCTCGAGCCGAACCGATTCATCAACGCGGGGTCAAAGTCAGCGACTGAAGGCGCATCAGCTCTTTGCCGGTGATGGTGTCGGTGGTGACCTGAATCTCCACCGGCCCCGGTTCAATCGTAACCTTTCCAAGATTCATCTCTACCCCCTCCCCCTGCTGGAGAACTTCCCCCTTCAGTTTTTGGTTTCCGATCTGAACGGTGAAGGTTCCCCCAAAGGTATCCTCGCTCTTGGCTGTAACGGTTCCCCCCATCGTCTCGACCTTGGCCTTTCCGTCTGCTCCCGGGGCGTCGTAGCGGACGATCACATCAAACTCGGTTTTTTGGTTCACTCGTGTGGACCATTTCACTGCGCACTCTTTCTGACTCCACCCCGTGACGTTGGCCGAGTTCGCGGTTCCACGACCCAACCTCCATCCGTCTTTCTTTTGTGTCCCCAACAGTTCGGCAAAGAAGACGCTCAGCCGGTTCGGCATGTTGGTCTGCAAAAGAAAAACCGGGTCCCCCTGCGGAGCCGCCTTGCACTCGAGTAGAAGGACACTGTCCGCTTCATCCGGAGCCTTTTGCGGAAGTTCAATCTCCACATCGATGCCCTTTCGCTTCACGGTCAGTTTCTTCTCCCGGTCAGCCAGGAGAACCGCCTTTTCAATTTCCCCCTTCATTCCGCCCACCACGAGTTTGCCGTCCGAAGGCCATTCAAATACATGCAGATAAAGATTCTTACCCTTGAGAGTGGAATCTCCCCAGCTCTGCCGCATTAACGGGGTACGGGTCGTTCCGCGGATCGATTCCCCGTTCACACTCCACCACTTGCCGATCGAATGAAGGATCGCCAGATCCTCCGAAGCCATCTTACCGTTCCCCATCGGCCCAATATTCAGAAGAAGATTTCCACCTTTGGCTGCAGCTTTCGCCAACAAGCGGATAAAATGGGTCGGGGGCTTGTGCGACTTGTCCAACGAATGATAGCCGTAGGATTCGTTCGTCGTCGGAATCGCCTCCCAATCCTGCTCCTCAGGTTTGGTCATCGGTCCGAATTCCTGCGGCCGGTCGGGAGTGCTGAGGTAATCGCCGTAAATCGCCCCGGCAACCCGCCCATTGATAATCAGATTCGGATCTTCTTTTCGGAGATAAGCCAGAATCTGCTCGTTCAGCTCCTTCGGATTATGATGAGCTGTGTCCCCCCAGAAGAGAGCGGGATGATAGTTTTCAATCAGCTCCTTGATTTGGGGCAGCACTTTCTTCTCCACCACCGCTTTGCGCCGTTCCGGTCCGTTCGGTTCGGGATATCTCGGATCCCCGGAAATCGACCAGTCCTGCGCATGGGAATAGTAGAATCCCAGTTTCACCCCGTACTTGTCACATGCCGCTTTTAATTCCTTGAGTGGGTCGCGGCCAAACTTGCTCGTTTTGACCACATTGTAGTCGTCCGTTTTCGAATCGAACATCGCCACCCCGTCGTGATGCATCGAGGTGATGACGATGTACTGCATCCCCGTGTCCTTCACCGTCTTGACCCAATCGTCCGCGTTGAACTCCGTAGGGTTGAACGGCTTCACCACCTTCTCCAAATACTCCTCCCGCTTGATCTTCATGATCCGCTGCAAATGCTCCGCATATCCCTCCACCTTCTGCCCCTTCCATTCCCCGCCGAAAGCCGAATACACCCCCCAATGGATGAACATTCCAAACTTTGCTTCCCTCCACCAAGCTAGACGGGCGTCTTTACTTGGGTCTTGGGCAGATGGCACAAGAGCAGAAGTTGTGTTGGTCTCAGCCAACAAAGCGAAGTTCGAAAAAACAGAAAAGGCCCCAGCCAGAACAAAAAACAATCTCATGGGATTTAATCGTAACTCAACTGAGCCGTTCCTGTCGTGTCCTGATTTGAAATGAGCCTAACCCAGTAGGCCTGAAACCAATCTGGAAATTCATGCCAAACCGATTCTTTCGGTTTGAGGACAAACTCCTTCACCGAGACCCATTTTCCTTCCCCGGTAACATCGGCCTCGAGGGTGAATTTTGCCGACTGACTTCCCTCGTTGGAAAGTTCCAGCCTTTTCCGGTCATAGCCGGTTATGAGATAGGGATCGGAGGGCTCCATCTTTTTCACTGCACTATGCATCCACGGCCCGCCTTGGCCTCTCGGCTTTCCCAATCTCCACAAATCGTCCACCACGCCGACCCATACATTGGCCTGACCGTCGTTCGAGCGAAGGATATGGGGATTTCCCGCCCCGCCTTGGATGCCGGTCATCACCAACAATCCCCGGTAGGAACAGAAATCCTGGATTTTCAGTTGGTGGGTGGCAATCGGCCTGACTTTGGCGATGCCCCCCGCGTTTTCTGCCGGCAGTTCGTAAAACGTACCGTGACAATTGAGCAGATCCCGCTCCGTACAGACCTCCCGGTCCAACCTCATGGTTCCCCTAGCCGATAAATCGGCATACAAAGAATCGGATTTCGGCAGTCTCCACCTCTTTCCCCGCTCATCCTGATAAATGGCCGACGCTGCATCCGTATCCAAAATTCCCGTCGGAATCCGCGCGACCTCTTCTATCTCCCCAACGGACTTCGCGTCGGTGGCTGGATTCAGTTTAAGATCCGCATCCAGCTCATACATCTTCCCCGGGATCGATTCGGTCCCGTTCATCTGGGTAACTTGGATCAACAGGGTCTTTCTTCCATCTCCCCGCGTCCTGAGAAATCCTCCCAAGGAAGATTTCGCTCCAATGCCTGCCAACCCCTCAAACTCCCGTTTATTTTCCACCCCCCTTTTGTCTTCTCCTGCCATATGAAAAAAGGCCGTGGTTTTCAGGCAATCACGATCAGGCCGAATCCGGATCCACTCCCCGGAAATCTCCCGACCCAGTTCGGTCCATATCCCCCCTTTTCCGGGCACCACAATTTGAGAAAGAGGTCGCCAGTTGCCTTTCCCCTCCGGATCGATTTCCAAATCAAAACGGACGGTCGCTGCCGAGCCATGGGAAAGAAACAGCGAGCGTTTGCCAAAGCCGGCAATCAGGAATGGGTCCGACCACTGCCCCGCTTGAACCGGATCATCCACCCAAACTCCTCCTCTTCCCAAAACTGGGCCAAGTTGATCGGGCGTCTCTCCATAGGTGAACCAAAGATTGGATTGGGACTGTCCCGGCCCGCCTAGATCTCCCTTCACCGCCCGCTTGTTCAGAAACTCTGATTTGGCCGTGTCATCACACCCAAAAACCAACCGATCCCGCCAACGGCAGAAATCTCCGATGACTTTCAGATAGGTGGATCGCGGCCGAATCCCATAGGTATTTTGTGCGGTGAAGGTTTTGGGGAAACGCCAAAACATTCCGTGCATGGTCATAAGTAGGTCAGGCTCACCTATCTCCCGTATTCTGGGCCATTCCGTGTTCCATCCGTGTGCACCGTCATAACTGTGGCTGGCCTTGGGCAACCGGTAGCACTGCCATTTACCCTCCGACAGACTCATCAGGATCAGGGAACGGTGATCCCATCCGATCGACCAGAGGGGGTCGCTTTCAGGATTCGGGTTCCCATAAATCCCTCCCGGGCCAGTCACCTCGGTGAACTGGTTCCGCCGAACCAACTGCCAATCCCCGCTTCCCTTCCACTCCGCCAAAGCACCGCTGGGGATCGTGGGATTCAACTCCGCCTCCTTGCTTCGCTCCCCGTTGTTCGAATAAACCAACCGCCCCTGCCCGGAATAAAGCCCCTTCCCGTGATATCCGGGAAGCTGGGAAGACAGGATTTTTGAGTAATCTTCGAATCCCGGGGGGACGGGCGCAGGATTCCCGTCCTGAATCAACGGATGGACCTCAAGATTCTTTACATCCACCTCATAAAGCCCCTCCTCCATTGTCGCGAAGTAGACTTTCCCGGCCGGATCAGCGAGATGACGGGCCACCCCTGTCAACCTTCCCGGCATTTTTTGCAACGGAATCGTTCGAGCCCCTCCCTTTCGATCAATCAGATAAGGTCCGATGATCAGCTGCTCCGATTCCTGATGAATCATCCGATCGGCAACAGTTCCCCCCACACTTTCCGGTCGAATCACCTGCTTCAGATCGGGCGTAATCTCATAAAGCTTGTCGGAAGATCCGTAGGGCCGGTGCGGACCATAGGTCACCACCCAAAGGCGATCGCTCCACAGCACCACAGCGCCCGTCCCACACTCCCCCTCCTCGTTGAACATCGCCAACGAAGGATAGATGCCCGAAATTTCCAGCGGTTCCCTGGAGCAACCTGCCAAACCTAAAACCGCAATTCCGGCCGCTAGAAACCGTGTCTTAAGAACCATTCGGCTTTTCATCCACAAACGGTTTTTCATCTTTCCAGCCAATCTTCACCTTCGAGAGATACCAGGATTTTCCGCCGTCCTTGTTCCCCTGATAAAACAGATACGTCTGCCCGTCCTCATCTTGAAAGATTCCCGGATGACCCGATTCGCTTTCATTCCACTCCCCCGGCTTTCCATTGGTCAAAAAGGGCTGATCCGACATCCGCTTCCAATTCACCCCATCCTCACTCGTCGCCACCCCGATCTGTTGCGGCTCGTTGTTAAAAGCGCCGGCATAAAACATAAATAGCTTCTTTTCACGACGCAGAATGCTTGCGGCTTCCAAACACTTCTTCTCCCATGGCAACTCCGGCTTCAGAATCGGCGCATCCACAAGCTGGGTCCACGTCCCGCGTGAAAAATCGGAGTCGATCGGAGCCGCCGCCACCCCCATCAACTGAACTTCGTACCCCGGATCCCGGGTGGCAAAATAAAGTAACATCCTGTTTCCATCCGGCACGACCTCGGCATCAATCGCTCTTCCACAGGTCCAGGCCCCGTGCGGATGAAAAACGGGATTGGAGGGCTCCCTCGTAAAATGAATCCCATCCTCCGACCAGGCATGACAGATCGCATCCTTCTCCTTGTTTCCGTAGCTCTGATAAAAAAGATGAATCTTCCCCTTCCAGACCAGTGCCGCAGGCGCACAAAACCCCTTGGCCTCACTTGGATGATCCGACTCCATCTGAGCTTCTTTTTTCCACTGCAACATGTCCTGACTGGAAGCAATTCCGATTTTCCAGCCGTTGTTTCCGTCATGCGTGGGAACGGAGTAGTACATCCAATACTTCCCCTTGAATTTCACCACCGAAGGATCCTTGGCAAACGGCTCACCCCCCAGCGCCGTGTCCCCATACATCATGATTCCGCGTCGGTTGAACGACTCCACATTCAACCCTCCGCCGCCTTCGGCCTTTTTGCAGGAAATGTTTCCGACGAGGCAAACCAACAACAGGAGAGAGCTTGGGATGTTCATTGGAAGATTTTTAGCGTAGAACGATTTTGGTGAAAATCAGGATTCACGGTCTTTTCCTCCTTGTTGGGATGGTTTTAGTCGGGAGCTTGAAGGCCGATGAAACCCAGTCCCTCGCCGGCACCTGGCAGGTTCGACTTGACCCCAAAGGCCTGGGACTCAGCCAAAACTGGCTCGACCCACAGACTCCTTTCGAAAACTCCATCTCCCTTCCGGGCACAACGGATCAAGCCCGCATCGGCACCCCCTGCCGGGCCGAACCGGAAATCAGCAAGGCCGGTCTCGCCGGGCTCACCCGCAAGTTTTCCTATATCGGACCCGCCTGGTACCGCCGCACCATCGAAATTCCGAAAGAGTGGAAAGGAAAGCGTATCACCCTGTTCTTGGAAAGGGTAATCTGGGAAAGCCGGCTTTGGTTGGACGGAAAAGAGATCGGCCAGCAGAACTCACTTAGTACTCCCCATGAGTTTGATCTCTCCTCATTCGCCCCTGGAAAACACGATCTCCTACTCCGCATCGACAATCGCCAACAGTTCGATGTCGGTCGCGCCCACGCCCACATCGAAGACACCCAGTCGATCTGGAATGGTATCGTCGGAAAAATCGAGCTCCGTGCCACCCCCCTTATTTGGATCGACCAAGTTCATCTGAATCCGGATCCTGCCAAACCTTCGGTGGAAATTCGGATCGGCAATCGCACGGGCAAAGCAGGTTCCGGCAATCTCCTGCTCCACATCTCGGGCGGCAATAGCCCATCCGAAAAGTCGGTTCCGGTGAAATGGGATGTCCAAGGAGGCACGGTCACACAACCGCTCGACTTTGCAGGAAAACTCCCCGTCTGGAGCGAGTTTCATCCCAATCTCCATCAGCTCAGCCTCACCTTAAAATCGGAAAACGACCAAGATACACGTGAGTTGTCTTTCGGACTTCGCAAGATTGCCCGCTCCGGGATGAGCATTACCCTCAACGATCTGCCAGTGTTTTTTCGTGGAACCCACGAGGGATGCTCCTTCCCACTGACCGGTTACCCCCCGATGGATGTGGAGGGTTGGCGTCGAATTTTCAAAATCCTGAAACGGTGGGGCCTGAACCACATGCGCTTCCACTCCTACTGCCCCCCCGAAGGCTGCTTCACCGCTGCGGACGAGGAAGGAATCTATCTCCAGCCTGAACTTCCTCTCTGGACCGGCAAACTGGACGCCGCGGGAGATGAAAAGCGGGTTGCCTGGGTTCGCGAAGAAGCCCGTCGTGTGATCGAAGCCTATCGAAATCATCCCTCCATGGTTCTCTTTTGCCTCGGGAACGAACTCCAGGGGCAGTTTAAGTTTCTGCAGAATCTTTTGGGCGATTTGAAGAAAGCCGACCCCTCCCGCCTCTACACCATGACCTCCAACCGGCTCTGGATCTTGGATGCCCCTGCAAAACTCGGTGAACCCAACATGCCTCCTCTGCTCGATGACTTCTTGGTCGAACGGGCTTTCTGGAACAATAAGGAGAAGGACGGAATGCGTGGCCAAACATTCTTTGCCGAATCTCCCAACACCTCGATCGACTTCGGCCAAACCCTCAAACGCTCGCCTCTGCCCCTCCTCACGCACGAGATCGGTCAGTGGAACGCTTTTCCCAATCTGGCTGAAATTCCCAAATACACCGGAGTCCTCCGCCCGATCAATCTCGAAGCCATCCGGGACGACCTAAAAAAGAACGGCCTCCTCTCCCAGGCCGCCGACTTCACCCGCGCTTCGGGAAAGTTCTGTGCCGAACTTTATAAACAAGAACTGGAACTGGCTTTACGCAGCACTCCCCTCGCGGGTTACCAACTCCTCGATCTGCACGATTATCCCGGCCAAGGCACGGCCCATGTCGGACTGCTCGACTCCTTCTGGGATCCCAAAGGATTTGCCGAACCCGCACCGTTCCGTGAAGCCTGCTCCCCCATCGTACCTCTCCTCCGACTCCCCAAACGCGTCTACACCTCGGACGAAACCCTTTCGGCCAAACTTGAGTTCGTTAATTTTCTGGAGAAACCAATCTCCAACGTCCCTATCCAATGGGAAATCAAAGCTTCAGATGGAAAGTTAATCGGGGAAGGAAAGCTCGTCCCCATCAACCTACCGCTGGGCGCCGCTATCCCCGCCGGAACCTTCACGGCCTCTCTTTCTTCCGTCACCCAACCCACAGAAGCGACGATCCGAGTCAGCGCCCCTGAGGCCTGCGCCATGAACTCATGGAAAATATGGATCGTACCCCCCCAGCCAAAGGTCAATTCCCCACAAGTTCTAGTCACCTCTTCCCTTGCCGAGGCCCAAGCTAGTCTCGCAAAAGGCGGCAACGTGCTTTTCCTTCCTACGCTAGGTTCGATTCGTCAAAGACAGGACACCTCCTTCCTCCCGGCTTTCTGGAGTCCTGTCTACTTCACCAATCAGGCCGGCACGATGGGACTGCTCATTCAGAATAAACATCCGGCCTTGGCTGATTTTCCAACCGAGGAATATTGCAACTGGCAGTGGTGGAGCCTCCTCACTCCTTGCGCCGGATCGGTCGTTTTAGATCAGGTCAAAAACATCCAGCCGATTGTGCAAACGATCGACGCCTTTTCGCGGAATCAGAAACTCGGATTGATCTTTGAGGCTAAGGTTGGCTCCGGGCGCCTTCTCGTTTGCTCCGCCAACCTCAGCGGAGATACCGATCCCATGCGCCGCCAGATGCGGGCCAGCCTGATCCGTTATTTGTCCGCACCAGCTCCGTCGAGTCTCACAAAGATTTCCGAAAATGAACTGTCCGCCCTCTTTTGCGAAGATCAGCCCCAAAGTTCCAATTCAGAAAAATGGTCGAAAGATCTCGAACCCGTTCCTGTAAAGAAATGATGAATCGAAGCCTTATCCTTTATTTTGCTCTTTCGGCTTCCTCTTTGTTTGCGGAAACTGAAAAACAGCCCACCCCGATTTTCCGCGATCAGGACAAAGTCTGTTGGGTTGGCGACAGTATCACCGCCAGCGGTCTCTACCACTCCTACATTTATCTCTACTACTCGACCCGTTTCCCCTCGCTCCACCTCTCTTTCGTGAACTGCGGCATCTCCGGAGATAACGCATCCGGAATGATGGGGAGACTCGACAAGGATATTTACGCGAATCATCCCACCATCGTCACCCTGAGCGCCGGGATGAACGATGTGAACCGCAACCTCTACTCCCAGACCAACGCACCCACAAATGCTCCCGTCCTACAAAAACAGGCGTTGGATAGCTATAAGAAGAACATTGAGAAACTGGCCGACTCTTTTGCCGCACATCAACTTCGGCAGATTTACCTCACGCCGACCCTCTATGACGAGGATGTTGACTCCACCGTCGAAAGTCTTCGGGGGGTCAACGGAGCTTTGCGAGAGTGCTCCGACTTTGTCCTTCAGTTTGCACGTTCCAAAAACATGCCAGCGGTCGATTTCTGGCACCCGATGGATGAACTCAACCGGAAACGTCAAAAAACCGATCCCAAGTTTACGCTAACGAGCAAAGACCGTGTTCATCCGGGTCCTGCCGGCCATCTTGTCATGGCCTATCTTTTTCTCGACCAGACTGGAGCACCCCGGGATGTTTGGCGTCTCTCTTTGGATGCAAAAACCTCCCAAGTTCTCTCCCAGACGAACTGCGAAGCTACTGCCTTCAGCTCCAATCCCAAGAGCCTCACTTTTTCGAATCGGGAACTTGCCCTCCCCTTCCCCTGTATTGCGGATGCGAAAGATGCCTTTTCATGGGTTCCTTTCGATGAGCGACTCAATCAGCAGACTCTCCAGATCTCTCATCTCGATGAAGGAAATTACACTCTTCAAATCAATCAAGCGGAGGTAGGTCAATACTCCGCGACCGAGCTCGAAAAAGGAATTAACCTTGCGATCAACCCCAAGACACCCCAATCCGCGCAGTCTCAGAAGATTGCCGCCCTTTGTCAGGAGCACTACACCCTCGGCAACACCATCCGGACCCTCCGACGGGTCGAAATGAAGCATCTCCAGAATGTGGATCTAAGCAACCGCGCTGCGGTGGAAGCCTCGCTCAATAAGCTGATCGAGGAGAAGCAGGCGCAAAAAAATGATCCGGGGGCGAATTCCGGTTACTACATCAAGACCGCCCGGATCTACCTTCAGGACATCGCCAAGGAACCTGCCAGTCGGGAACGAATCCAGGCGATCGAGAAGGAAATCAACCTAATCAACCAACCCCAGACTTACCGCTACTCCCTCACCAAGTCCACCCCTTGATCGATTTGTGAAAAAGGTTTTTCTCCTTCTCCTCGCATTATCTACTCCGCTGGTACAGGCCTTCGACTCTCCCCGTGAGAAACTCTCGCTGGATCGCGGCTGGTTGTTTCATTTGGGAGATATTCCCTTTCCCGTGGTGAAAGGCCACCAAACCTCCTACCTCAATGCCAAGGCCGGATCCGCCACCGGGGCGGCTGCTCCGATCTATGACGATACCGACTGGCGTGAGCTGGATCTCCCACACGACTGGGCCTCGGAAGCCCCCTTCGACCCAAAAGCCAACCTGGCCCAAGGATATCGGCCCCGTGGGATCGGTTGGTATCGGCGGTACCTCCATCTCGATCCCGCAGATCGCGGTAAACATCTGGAACTCCAGTTTGATGGCGTTTCCACCCACTGCACCGTCTGGATCAACGGGACCCTCGTTCACCGGAATTGGTGCGGGTACACCTCGTTCACGATCGATCTTACTCCCTTGGCCCGATTCGGAGATGAATACAACACGATTGCCGTCCGGGTCGATGCCGACGCCCAGGAAGGCTGGTGGTACGAAGGAGCGGGGATCTACCGACACACTTGGCTGACCAAACGTTCCCCCGTCCATATCGCCACGGACGGAGTCTTCGCTCAGCCCGTTCGCACTGCCCAGAAATCCATTCTTCCGTGGCAATCGGATTGGAAGATCCCTGTCGAAGTCACCCTTCAAAACTCCGGCCAGCAAACGGAGAAAGTGCAGGTCGAAACTTCCCTTCTGGATGCGGAAGGCCACGTCGCCATCCAAACCTCGGTTGATTGCGAAATTGACCCCCTGAACGAAACCATCGCAACTCTCTCGATGTTCACAAATAATCCAAAACTTTGGTCGGTCGATACCCCTAACCTTTACCAAGTCCGGACGGTTCTCCGAAAGTCCGGGAAAATTGTGGATGAATCCGTCCACTTCTGCGGCTTCCGCACCCTTCGCTTCGATGCCGAGACAGGTTTCTATCTCAACGACCAGCCCTTCAAAATTCACGGGGTTTGTAATCATCAGGATCATGCGGGGGTCGGAGTCGCCATGCCCGATTCGATGTGGGATTTCCGTCTCCGCCTCCTCAAGGAAATGGGAGTAAACGCCGTTCGTTGCTCCCACCATCCACCGGCGGCCGAGTTTCTCGAGGCCTGTGACCGCCTGGGAATGCTGGTGATGGACGAAGCCCGCAACTTCAACGCCTCCCCCGAATACATCCGTCAACTGGAGTGGATGATCCGGCGCGACCGGAATCACCCCAGTGTTTTTCTCTGGTCGGTCTTTAACGAGGAACCTTTCCAGGGAACCGAAGTGGGCTATGAAATGACCCGTCGGATGGCCGCCGCCGTGAAACGGCTGGATACAACTCGCCCCGTCACTGCCGCCATGAGCGGGGGATTCTTTAACCCTATCAATGTCTCGTCGGCCGTGGATGTGATGGGCTTCAACTATCACCAGCAGGATTACGATGCATTCCATCGGCAGCACCCCACCCTTCCGATTCTGAGTTCGGAGGACACCTCCTGCTTCATCACCCGCGGTGAGTATCGGAACGACAAGGAGAAGCAGACCGGCGACTCCGGCGACACCTATGCCGCCCGCTGGGGAGCGACCCATCGGAACGCATGGAAGGCGATCGCCACGCGCCCTTTTATCGCAGGGGGATTTGTTTGGACCGGCTTCGACTACCACGGCGAGCCGACTCCCTTTGAATGGCCCAGCACCAGCTCCTCGTTCGGAATTCTGGATCTGTGCGGTTTCCCCAAATCCGCCTTTTATATCCATCAAGCCCAATGGAGAAACGATCTCCCGGTTCTCGAGCTGATCCCCCACTGGAATTGGTCGGGAATGGAAAACCAACCGATCCGGGTGATGGCACTTTCCAACGCGGAGAAGATCGAACTCTTCCTCAACACTACATCCTTGGGAGAAAAAACTGTTGATCCCTACGAAATGGTGGAGTGGCAGGTGCCTTACCAACCCGGCACGATCGAAGCGGTTGGCAAAAAGAACGGAAAGGAGGTTTCGCGAAAAAGAGTCGAGACCACCGGCTCCCCCGTTTCACTTGAGTTAATTGCAGATCGGCCCCAAATCTTCGGAGACGGCCAGGACGCCCTGCCGATCACCGTGCGCGCACTGGATGAAAAAAAGCGTCCCGTGCCCACCGCTATGCTGCCTGTGACTTTCTCCCTTCAGGGCCCGGCCGATATTATCGGGCTCGGAAACGGGGATCCGCGTTGCCATGAACCGGAAAAAGGAAATCAGCGCTCTTTGTTTAATGGCTTGGCCCAGGTGATTGTGCAAGGTCAGGCAGGCAGATCAGGTCTTTTGATCCTTCGGGCCGAATCCAAAGGAGTCCAATCGGCCGAACTCAAAATCCCCGTCATACCGGCTCAGGAAAAACCTTTTGTTGCCAAAGCCCGTTTCGGTCAACGGATCGACCGATGGAAAGCCTCTCCGGGATTTTCCGTGAAACCCAATCCCCTTCTCCAGATTCCCGATAACGACATGAACAGCTGGAGTTCCGTCACGCCCGGAAAAATGATCTCCCTTACCCAAGGGTCCTGGTCGATCTTCTCTGCCAAAATGAAACCCTTTATGCCCCAGCAGAAGAACGGCGGGGTGATTCATTTCCAATGCATCGAAGGCAAGGCCGAGGTTTGGATTGATGGAAAGCTGTCCGCCACCAAAGACGATTTTTCTCCAGGCCCCCTTCTGGCCCCGTTTTCTCCAGGGACTGAGGAACGCAAGATCCGCATCCTCATGGAATCCAACAAAGGCAAACCCATCGGTTTTTCTTCGATTATTTGCATTCAGCCGAGGAATTAGCCCACGCCGACGGTCACTTTCCCCCCAACCCACTCTTCATGAGGGGCTTGTATTTTGTTAAAGCCATCAAATAAATAGCGCATCTATTTCCTGTTTAGGCAGTTTCATCTTCTATGAACAAACTACCTCTGCTCGCATTGATTCTAACCGCGTGCATCGGGGCAACCGCCTCGGTTCATGCACAGGCCGCATCCGACACCGCCCCAACCACCCCCCCGGCGGAACACAAACTCAGGGGTTTTGAAAAGGAATTCGATACGGATCATGACGGCAAGCTTAGTGACACAGAAAAAGCGGCCATGATTGCGAAGTACGACAAAAACGGGGATGGCAAACTCGAAAAGGGTGAGTTGCCCCCTAAGAAATCAAAGAAGGATCATCCAAAAGATGGAGCAGGCCATGGTGCTGACGACCATCCCAAGGATGGCGGAGCCCACGCCCCCGCCCAGTAACTCTAAATCATATTCAACCCAAACGGGTGATTTCGGCCTTGCCGGAATCACCCGTTTTTTTAATCCGCGTCGGTCCGAAAAGGCCTTGCGGGCAGATTCGATTCGTCGGTCAAATTCGCCTCCACCGGTCGGTTGCACCAGGCGTACCGCACATACGCCGGATTTGGCACCTCGACCGATTTCAGGATGGCCTGGTTTTTCTCCAGTCGGGCTTGGGCAGGCTTAAACTGTTTGTCGGTGCCAGCTAGGGCGAATCCCCCCACCTCTTTTTGATCTGAGGTTTTTAAAGTGCCCGCTACATCCCGAAAAGTGACCTTCGCTTCACCTGGGGAAAAATCGACCGATTGATAAATCGGTCCGTCCCCATCAACCTCCTGCCCGTAGGCAATCTTCTTGGCCAAAAGGGCCAAACGTTGCCCCACCTCCATCTTTCGCTGGGGATGAATATCTCCCGGTTCGCCCAGCCCCAGAATGACGGCCATTCCTGTTTTTGCCACGTGATCGGCGACAGCAGTCTGGGCATCTCTCAGTTTCGCCCACGTGGTTCCGGAACCGCCCTCTTCGTTGTAATTAAAGTCGGCGAGTTGAACGATCAGGAACGGAAAATCACCCTGTCCCCAAGCTTTTCGCCAAGCTCCAATCATTCCTGTTAGCAGCTTTTCATAAACCTCAGCGCGATAGGCATTCGCCTCCCCCTGATACCAGATCACCCCACGAATCGGATAGGGAACCAACGGATAAATCATCCCGTTCCAGAGGACCGACGCCAGATTGGGGTTTTTGTCTGGAGCTTGGGGAGCACGCGGCTTTTTAAGAGGCTTGGCTCCCGTCTTTTCCGGCTCCTTGGCTGCCAGATTGTATGCGAGTTCGTCTCTCTCATATTTGGCGACAAGTTTGGGATACCAGTTGGGATACTCCTCCCGGTCATTCACTGCTTTGGCGAAAGCGACATCGCTTTTCAGAAATTCGATCGGCGTCCAGGCCTCAGCCGGCGTCCCTCCCACCGCACTTTGAATCACGCCCACGGGAACCTTTAGATCCCTACGCAACTCCCTTCCGAAGAAGTACCCTACGGCTGAAAAATTTAGTGCTGTTCCTTTGGAACTTAGATTCCACGAAATCTTCACGCTGTCAGATGGGTCGTGGGCGGGAGAGTGGGATACTCCCACAAAACGAAGAAGAGGATCCTCTGCTTTTTCTGCTTCGACCGATTGGGCCACACACTGCTTCAGTTTCCATTCCATGTTGGACTGACCGCTCGCCAGCCAGACTTCCCCGATCAGAATATCCGAAACCTCAATCGAATTCGTGCCGGAAATCACCTTTAGGATCTGTCCTTTTTCATTCGCGGGGGAAGGATCCAACCGCACCAACCACTTGCCGTCCGTTCCTGCCTTGACCTTGAAATCTTTTCCCTGCCATTGAACCTCCACCTCTGCCCCGGGGTCAGCTTTTCCAATCACGGGGAAAGGCACATCCCTCTGAAAAACCGCATGATCGGAAATCAAAGGATGGAGGGAAAGTTCCGCCCGTCCGAGAACGGGAAGAAAGAGACAGAATAGTCCGATCGCAAGGTTTCGCATGGGAGCCCTAGTGACCCCGGGTGGAAACACCCAAGAGCGAATCCTTCCCGCTCAGCTTCGGCCAAAAGAGGCCATAGGCCGCTATGACAACAAAGCAACCCAGCGGAACGGCGAATCCAACCGACATATTCCACTGATCCCCCACCCAACCCATGAGCTTCGGAAGGAGTGCCCCACCCATGATCGCCATGACGATGAAGGAGGAGGCCAGCTTGGATTTCTCCCCCAATCCGTGAATCCCCAACGCAAAGATCGTCGGGAACATCACCGACATGAAAAAGAAGCTTAAAAAGAGGGCGACAACCGAGATCCATCCCAACTTTCCGACGATCACCGCCATGAGAAGGGCGTTCACGATCGCATAGGCCCCCAAAACCCGATGGGCGGCAAATTTTCCAAGAATTCCGGCCCCCGTCGCCCGACCCAAAAGAAAGAGCGTGAATCCAAAATAAGCCAAAAGCTTGGTGGCTCCCTGCTCTCCAACAAACCAGTTTCCGTCCCGATTCTGAACCCCCGACTCCCCTCCCAGCCAGAAACAGTTGCGAAACCCTTCCCCGACAGCCGGAATCTCAGAAACAATGTAGTTGATGAAAAAGCTAAAAATACCAGCTTGGGCCGCCACGTAGAAAAACTGGGCCACCACGGCCATCACAAAGTGAGGATGAGACCAGATCGATTTCGAGGTTCCGGGAGTCGAGTCGGTGAGATGATAATCATCGGGAGTCTGGATTTCCGGCAGCCGGACAAATAAAAAGACGATGGCCAGCAGAAGCACCCCGCCGGCGATGCCCGCATACGGAATCCACAACTGTTGATGCGCTGCCTCTGCCCCCTGGGAAGAATAAAAGAACATCCCCCCCAGGATCGGCCCAAGAATCCAACCCACGCCGTTAAAACTCTGGGCAATGTTGATACGGACGGCCGCAAACTGGGGCGCTCCCAACACCGTAGTGTACGGATTGGCAATCGTTTCAAGAAAGGTCAATCCCATGGAAATCACGCACACCCCAAGCAAAAAAGCCCAGAAAGTGGAAATCTGGG
>Ga0214917_10004310_pt1 | contig 15897 bp, 12 predicted proteins | sample LL_1208_BB_MetaG_FD_177983 | JGI IMG/M metagenome (GOLD analysis project Ga0214917, IMG submission 177983) | Freshwater microbial communities from Lake Lanier, Atlanta, Georgia, United States - LL_1208_BB | ecosystem: Environmental > Aquatic > Freshwater > Lake | place: USA: Georgia | collected... | reverse complement strand
TGTTCGGCCGTGAAACGATTTGGCAACTGCTCGTACTTGAATGTGCTGTTCATCATGACGTACAGGCACCAAAACAACGGGTCTTGGTTCAATGCAGGGCGAAAGGTCGGTTGCATTTGTGGCTGTGGCTGTTGCTTTTGCTGTTGATGTTGCTGTTGCTGTTGCTGTTGCTGTTGCTGTTGCTGTGGCTGTTGCTGTTGCTGTTGATGTTGCTGTTGCTGTTGCGTTTTAGGCAATTGTATCTGCGTCTGTGGAATAACTGCAGTCGTGTCATAGAGCATCACTTCGCGCAATTTATTCAGGACAGCATTGACGCTGTGCGACGCTTGTTTGGAATGGTGCATCATTTATGGTGCATGAATGCGTTATTTGTTGGCGATTGTTTAAACTAGTTGATTATATATATTATGCATTATTTTATGTGCATTGCATAAACAGTCATTAAAACTCAAAAATCAATATAGAAAATGAAAACAGAAAACATATTAGAACTACATTCACGTTTATGATTATCAATAAATCAAATAAATCAAATAACCCACAAATGCCAACCGCCGATTTGAAGCAATTGAAGGACCGCATTGAAGCGCTGAATCAGCACCATCAAATTCAAATTTTAAAAATAATGACTGAGCACAATGTTGGCCTGACTGAAAACAAAAATGGATCCTTTGTCAATTTGACCAATGTGGATGAATCCGTCATTTCCAAAATCACCGATTATTTGGGCTACGTGGACGAACAAGAGACCCAATTGAACAAAGTGGAAAATCAAAAAACGGAGCTCACCAAACAATTTTTCAAATCATAAATCAGTTTTGTTGAATTCATTCATAATTCATAATCAATTCACCGATGATGGACACGCATTTGTCGTTCAATTCAAACCGTTTGCCAATCACGCGAATCTGCATTGGATCCCCGGGGCTAATGGAATCCATTGACATTGTTACCGGTCCATGGCGCACGGCATCGTGCATTTCGCGCGAAACGTAAATGACCACGGGGGATGGATTCATGCAGGCGTGCGCCCGAATGCCTGCTTGTGTGACTGTTTTTGCAATGCAATTTATGACGGATCCTTCTTTAGGGCAGCACAACATGCAGTCCACATTCAAGTCAAACAGAATGTTTCCGGCCGAAAATGTGCCGACGGAATGCGAACGCAAAACACAAGACCCTGGTTTGATAAAACCTTCAGGGATGCACCGGCCATCAATTTCATTGGACACCATTTGTTTCAAATGGTCATTTATGTTTGAGAAGTTTGCCACTCCCGAAAATGGAATGCACACTCTGCGTTGAATGCAGGTTGGATGATACAATGATTGGTCGGATTGATGATTTTGTGACAGAGTCATGGGTATGGGTATTTCGGCTACATTGAAGATGCGACGATAATTTTAATTCAATTTTTTGAATTAACATTAATGTTGATGCACTTGATTTTGATTTTTTTATGTTATTTAATTGGCATTGCTTTGATTGTCCGTGAGTTCGCCGATGACTGAAACGGCACGGTCATTCAGTTCAAAGTGCTGTCCAATCACGCGCACCGTGATTTCATCACCCGCTTTAATTTTGGCAAACCGCGGATTGGAATAGTGATGGTCGCGTGAGACGAATATGACAACGGGGCTGGGTTCGGGCATAATGTGCGCCTGCAGCCCGGCTTGCGTTACGTTTTGCACAACACAATTCACGAGCATGCCCTCTACTGGATTGCAGGCTTGATATTCGTACACAACTTCAAACGCGACGGAGCCATTGTCGCCCAAATCCCCGGATGAATGCGTGAGCAGCTGGGTGGAACGGGGGCGCACATACCCCTCCGCGTTGCACTTGCCCTCGTGATCGTGCGCTAAATGCTTTTCCAGCACCTCGCGTATGTTGCGACCAATTGCGTTGAACGGCAGTACAACCTTTTGTGACACCATGGTAGGAACATACAAGTCGGCGCTGAGTCGTGACGGATGCATGCAATGGTGGGGTGCGGGTGTGTGCAATTATTATACTTTATGTGTTTATATTATTATAGTTGCGCATGTCAAATTCAATTCAACCTCAAATCCACCGTTTCATGCTGGGGGGTTGGATTGGCGCACAACACTGCGCAGCGCTTGCACCGGTGTTAAAAACCAGTGCTTCCCGTCTTTCCGCATGAGGTTGTGGGCTCGCAACAGCAGCTCCGGCAACACGCAAAACCGCGCCGTGTTTTGGTCCTTCGTGTTCTCCATTGTGTAAATTGGTGGTGCATCATCCGACACCCCCTGCAAGATTTGGTTTGCAATGGTGAGACGGCGCTGCTTGGACGAGATTTGGTCGCACCGCGCACCGACCCCCTTTTCTTGCACATATTTGACCTTGAACACGGCGTAACTCCCCCCGCTTTTTTCTTTGAATTCCGCAATGAATCCAATGATCGGGGACAATTGCGAGGCGCGCGGTGTGGTGGCGGCAATTGCCTCCAAGTAAGGACGCCACTCTTCGCTAGATTTGGCCGCAGCCCATGCGGACCCTGCGGCGTTTTTGCGCACCACCAACTGCATGCCGGACTTCGCATGCGCATTCATCATTAGGATGCCTTCCTCTCCCGCGTATTTCGGGTTTTTCATTATTTGTCTGTCAAAATATTCACGCGCAAACTGGTCAAACTCATCGCCGACTGCATTCAGCGCATTCAAATACTGCACGCCGTCATTGGGTGACGTCACCAGCATCTCTTCCACCAAGTGTTCCACGATGCATCGCTTCAACACATTCTGGTCAATGCCGTGCGTTTCGTGCAATTCCCGAATCACGTCTCGGCCCAGCTCGTTCCATGTTTTGGTGGTTTTGTCGGTCGCCTTCGGCTTGTCGGTCGCCTTCGGCTTGTCGGTCGCCTTCGGCTTGTCGGTCATTTTTTCATACACCGTCTTCATCTCTTGCACCTGCGCGGGCATGAGTTGGGTTGTTTGTGGCGGCTGTTGTTTGGGGCGCGCGAACCCGTGCTTTTCGGCCAAGCGTTCCAACGTGCCGTCGTTCAGTGGAAACGCAATGTGGTGTCGTTTGAATTGCAACGGTGCGCTGCGGTCGTGCATGTCAACGCGCGTGTCTATGAGCTCGAACGGCTGAAACAAGTAATAGTTCCCCACGTTGATGAGATGCCCGGCTCGCCCGTATTTGTCCACCAAATGCCCCCCTTCATCCGCGAGCATGCGGGTCAGGGCAACGTCCACCTGCTCTTCCGAGTGTCCCGTCAAATGCGCCAACAGCGTGCTTCGTTTGTAAAAGTGTTGATCCTTGAACAAGCCGCGAATGCGCTGCATGATTCGGTCGGCATTCATCATGATGAAGGGTTCTGAATACGTGTCGTCGTTCACCTTGAGCTTGTCGCTGTTTCCGCCGCCAACAGCACACTTGTACTCGCAGCTGGCTTGATAATCGCAAACGAATGAAAACGGACGGTCACCTATTTCATAGTGGCTAATCACGGTTCCGTCGGCCAGCACTTGGCGCACCGTGACATCTTTTCCGCCGTTGTGCCGCCGAATCACTTCTTGGCTGAATTTGGTTTGGTCAATGTTGAGCAAGCAATCCGCCGCATTTTCCTTCAGAACGCGGATCACTTGACCAATTTGCGCAGCCTTTGTTTCGGCCAAACGGTAGACGTAGAGGTCGGCTGCCTCCACTTCGGGATTGGACGGCAGCAGCGTGCCGTACAAAAACAGCTGCACATTGCGCTCCACAAACGGCAGGTCGGCGTGGCTGCAGTTGCGGATGGCGCGACCAACGATTTGCTCAATCCGGTTCATGTTGTACCACGGCTCCATGACGTGCACTTGGCGCACGTTCTTGAAATCAATGCCCTCGCTGCCCGCCTTGGAAATGATCACCACTTTGATGCGCTGGCCGTGTGTGTTGTCTGTGGTGAGCGCTTCCAGCTCGGCCCGATTGTCCGGTGACAGCTGCTTATCGCCGGTGAACATGGCGTATTTTGCGGCGAACCGTTTTTGCGGTTGCTCTTGCTGCATGATGCGCTGCGGCACGGGGGCGGTTTTAAACAGCGACCCCACGTCCTTGTCGTACCGCGTGAATCCCATCTCTTCAAGCGCCAACGCAATCGGCACCGCACCACCACCAATGTATTCGCTGTAAATGAGGACAATGCCGTTGGCTTTTTCAATTTGAGCGCAAATGCTGGCAATTTTGCTGCTGTATTTGCCAATTTCGGCGGGCGAAAAAATGCGCCCGTAATTTGTGAGCGTGTTGGCTTTGTATTCAAAATTGGAAATGCGCGCGCCGTCTTCCGACACGTCGTGCTTCATGACCCGACGAAGGCCAGCGTCTCCCAGCAAGCGCTTGACATCCATGTGCTTCAGGAGGGCGATGTCGGCGACCGAAACGGTTGCCTCGGTTGCCTCGGTTGCCTCTTCTGCATCTGCCTTCTTCTTTTTGTTGATTCGGGTCACAATCTTGTCAAACTCCACGCTGGGGTACACCATGTTCAGCGCTTCAATGGGCTGCTTCAACAAAAATGAACCGAACGACGTGGCGTCGTCCGACATTTCCAACCGCTTTCGGTCAATGATGTGGTTGTACACCGCTTCTTGATACGGGCCGGCGGGATTCAAATACACGTCCAAGTGCTGGAGCGGGTCCGGGATCTGGCTGTTGTTCAATTGCTTCGTGGGGCGTTGGTCCCGATTCAGCAAGTACGAGTGCGCGGGAGAAAAATCCCGTGGATGCATTCTATATGGAAAAATGTACGGGTTTTCACCCTTGACCACCGATATGTAGCCCGTGGATTTAATGCGCAGCAGCTCGGCACCTCCCGGCTTGTCCCCCGCGGGCGGCAGCAAATTGCCATTCCGGTCAAACACGTCGCCGACTGAAATGGTGGCGCGGCGGTCGTTCACATTCATCAAATTCAGCAACCACACAATTTCGCGCGGGTCATTGTACATGGGTGTGCCGGAGAGGAGCAGCAGCCGCAAATTGTCAGCGTACCGCACCAGCTTGTACAATTCGTCGGATACACTGGTTCCCTTTTTAGTGGCTTCCTTGGCTTCCTCGTCGCTGCGCACGTTGTGAATCTCGTCCACAATGAGCAGTCGGTGGTTGAACTCGTGCTTAATGGCGCGAATGGCGTCCTGCTTGGTGCCGCCCGTGAGCCGGCGCACTAAATTTGCCAGCTCAATGTACCCCATGAATTCGTAATTGGCGTTGATGAGTCGCGTGATGCGCTGAACAATGCCGGCGCGCACCATTTCTCTATTTCGTTCCGTCAAATCCATCAGTTCCGCATTGGCGCCCACCTCATTCAACAGCTTGGTTCCCGTGCACCCACGAATTTCAAACCGACGAGTGACTCCGTTAAATTTCAACTTGTTGAAGTCAAACAGCTGCTTGCGAAAATTGTCCTGCACGTTGACCGACGCAACCACCAATATTTTTTTGACCGCACCCACTTGCTGCATGTAGTCGCGCATCTCTTCCGCCACGCTGATGGCCGAACACGTTTTGCCGGTCCCGAGACCGTGATACAGTAGCATACTGTTGTACGGCGTCATCACCGACAAAAAATTGCGCACAAAGAGCTGATGCGGTGCCAGTTCAAATGCCGCCCCGCAGAGCTTGGCGGCTTCCCGCTCCATTTGTGCCTGAGAGGTGGGAAGCACCACCACTTGCCTGGTGTCGTGGAATTCTCTTCTTTGTGCAATGCTCATTGCGAATTGGGGGTCATTCAATGATGGGTATAAAAACGATAAGTCTTCGCCCCCGTCGTCCCCTTGTTTTTGTTTTTGATTCCACTCCAGCAATTCATTGGAGAGCAATGTTGCATTCATGGTTACGGCCGGGGGTGCGGCCGAGGATGCAGCTGGGGGTGCGGCCGGGGTCGTCGTACCGTCTCTGGCTTCTTCTGACATTGCGCGGGGTTGGTTATAATATAGAATGATTATAAATTGGCAAACCGAACCAAACGGTCAATGACACGACACTGCGTGTTCCGCTATGGCATTGTTCAAATTGCTCAAAATTTTGAGTTTTTCTAAATTGTAAGGGCGAATGTGTTGCATGCATTGTTCATATGTAAACCACGCCATTTTGCTCACTTCCGTTTTTTGAAAATCCGGATGGGATTTTAATGGCGCTTGGTTCGCATGCGCAACGTAATACCGGTGCTTGTACGTTTTCATGTTGGACCCCATGAATATTTCTTCATAGGGAATTACGTTTTGCATCACCACCAAGCGTGTTTCGTCGTACCCGGTCTCTTCCGAAAATTCACGAAGGGCGCAGTCAATGTCTTTTTCTTGATAATTGCGACGTCCTTTCGGAAAACCCCATTCCGGCTCTGTCCATCTGGTGGGAGATTTGGCAATCAATGAATTCAGCGTGTAACTCATGCTGCCGCACCCACGCTGATTTGTTCTTAATCCTGATTTCAGCATGTTGAATCGTTCGCACGAAATCGCTTCTTCGTTTTGATATTTTGAATTTAAATAGTCTCCCCACACATTTTTCCACAACTCGCTAAATGTTTGGGTTTGCAGCCGATGCTTTTCATCCAACGTCATCTCGTCAATGAGCCGCTGCACGTACATTTGATTGCAAACCGGATATTTGCCGCGAATGAATTCCACAAACCCGAGCGTGTCCTTTCGCCGGATCATCAAATACAGCGTGCCCTCGTTGCCGTGTTTGAACACAATCATGCCGTTGCTGATGATTGGATTCTTGCACGCGTGCATGGGATGCCCAGTCTTTCCACAATTGTTGCAAAACATGTTTTTTTTTGTAAACGAATGAAACGATGAAAATTTAATAACGGGCGCAGTTGCCTCGTCGGGGTCGTCGCTTGAATCATCATCCGTTTCTTTTAATGCGTTAAACGAATTCATGGAAATGGGTTCATAATGTGTTAAATCACGCTTCTTTTTATATTGTTTGATTGTAAAACACAAGAGGCAGCCCATGACACATTCCAATTTGGTTTACAAAAATGGGGATGCAACCACTGCGCTGGATGCCGCCGTGTGGGGGCCGCATTATTGGTTCGTTCTGTTTAGCATGGCAGTGACGTATCCCGATAGACCGAACGACGTGACCATCAAAAAATACTACGACTTTATTCAGAATTTGCCACTGTTTTTGCCGAACCATCAAATCGGCAACGCATTTAGCGAACTGTTGGACAAGTACCCCGTGTCCCCCTATTTGGACAAACGCGAATCGTTCATCAAATGGGTGCACTTTCTGCACAACCAAATCAATCTGCGTTTGAATCGGGATGAAGTGTCGCTGCAGGATGCCGTGAACGCGTATTATTCCCATTACAAGCCAAAGGAAGTGCGTCTGCGCGAAGAGTTCAAATATCGTCGCAAATTGATATATGGCTTGATTACCGTCATTGCCGCAACCTCCGTGTATTATTTTTATTATGCATGACGCCGAACAATAAAATATTTAATAATGTGTAGTGAGTTTAATACGAATAAACGCGATCTAATATTTGAAATATGCCGGGTGGACGCAAGGTTAACGTTACTCGCCGCAATCGCGGCAAGAGCAATCACGCGCAAAAAGGCGGCATCCCCATATTTGCAGGGGCACAGGGGTGCGTGTTCAAACCGTCGCTCAAGTGCAAGGGGCGCCCTCGCAACCTGCACGACGGCAACATTAGCAAATTGGAAGAAAAGGAAAGTGCCAAGGCCGAAATGAGAGAATACGAAAAAATAAAACAACACATTCTGAAAATCAAAAATTACTCAAGATACTTCAGTGTGCAAGCCCACATTTGCGAACCTGACCCGATTGAACCGCGCGACTTGGTGAATTTTGACGACGTTTGCAAAAATTTGAAACGGTTCAACATGTCGTCAGCCAACGTGAATGCCCATTTGAGCAAGTTGCGCATGATCAACATGCCCGATCTGGGGATTGATTTGTTCAAATGGATGCAGCAAACCCCCTTCACACCGAGCCGCATTCGTCAATTGAACGACCACATTTCAAACCTCATGCTTCACGCGGTGGGTCCCATGAATCGGCTGGGCGTCATCCACAACGACCTCAAGCCCGAGAACGTGATGATTGATCAGAATAACAATGCTCGCATCATTGACTGGGGGCTGGCCGGCATCAGCACCGCAAGTCAAGTCATTCCCGAACACAATTTCATGAACAATCCGGTGTCACACAACCGCCCCTTTTCAACCATGCTGATTTCACAACACACGTGTGACTTGTATGTCTCCATTGTTTTGAAATCCGCGACTTTGGCAAACCCATCGGTGGAACAATTGAAACACTTCACGCGCGCGGTGTACAAGGAATACATTGACATGTACGACCTCGCTGGACACAAATACCTCCAATACATTTTCATGACCATGTTTGGATCCCCGCAAGGAAACCAAACCCAAACAAACGAAATGCTGATTGAATCGGTTGCCACATACACTGCCGAAATATTGCATCATTTCACGGACCGTGTCAATCGCACATTTCGGTTGAACGAGTATTTTAGCAACGTGTATCGCTACAACACCGACGTGTGGGGGCTCATGTCCAGTTTCTACATGATGTTCATGCTGCCGCGTGAAAAATTCGTAATGTCAGACGCGGTGTATGCTGACATGTTGCACCGGTATCGCACCTTGTTCCGCACCGTCGTGTTTGCAAACGGGCATGCGCGCATGAATGTTGCGCACATTGCGCAGCAGCTGCGACAAATCACCAACGCGGTAACAATGCACCCACACCCACAGCAGAATAAAACGGTTCGGTTTGATTTTAACAACATGCGTCCTCCTCACAGGACCATTAAACGCATTCCGACGCCGTATCCGCGCCATAAATGAACCGGGTCGGGAGGTGGCCAAATTATATTATTTACAAATGGTAGTGGGAATCATAAATAATAAATAAGAACAATTAATAAATACGCCCGCCCGCCCCCCATGAAACTGGAGCTGTTCATTTTTGGAATCACCGCATTCCTTGTGTTTAACACGTATTACGACGGCAAATACCTGAAAATGTTTCATTCGTGGCAAAAGGAAATTAAGATGTCCACCTTTGCATTTATTGGATTATCTCTCTACATATACTTGAAGAAAAACCCCGGACAGTCTCAAGTCATGATGTCGCATGCGAACGACATCATACGATACATGCCGATCAGCCGCTCGTCGGCCGACATGCTGTCGCCATTTTTGGATTTTGCGAATAATAAATCATTGTTTCAAGAAAGGGGGGATGCAAATGCTGCAAATGTAGCACGGTCCGGGCCCAAAGAAGCGCAAATGGAGGCGCGCATCATGGCGTCCGGGCGCAACAACGCCACCAAGCGCAGCGTGAGTGAAACCAAGAAAAAGTTCGTGGCAGCGCAGCAGTCGTGGAAGTGCGGGCACTGCGACCGCCAGTTGCCGGCATGGTACGAAGTGGATCACATCGTTCGACTGGAACACGGCGGGTCCAACAACGTGGACAACCTGGTTGCGCTGTGCCGCGACTGCCACGGCAAAAAAACCGCAATGGAAACGTTTTAGGAGGTGGGCATCATTTATCATTTATCATTTGCATCATTTGCATCTATTTTAAATATATGCAATGTATAATTAATAACAGCAATTTCAATGCAATCCCAGTCGGGTTCAGAATCCCCGTTCAAAAAAATAGGATACTACTTATGGCTGCTTGCAATCGGCGCAATCGTGTATGCCTATGTGTTTGCAACCAGCGCCAGTGCCAGAATAAACACAACCACGGATCCCGTCACTGGCGCACCCATGGACAATGTCGGCAATCAGGTGTCCCTGCTGCTGGGCGCCATTCTGGCTTACATCGGGGGGGTCAAACTGTGGTCAACCGGACAATCCCAAATTGCGAATGCATGGATTGTCTCCGCCGTAAACGCAATCATGGCGTTCGGGTTATTGATCGGACTCGCGTTTGTTTCCATCCGAGCCACCCAATACAGTATAAACCTAAACCAAACCACCGCCCAAGACAGCATAGGATTTTTCGGATCAACCGTCAGTGTGATGGTGTTGATGCCAACCATCTTACTCATAATAGCAAAGACATTATTAAAGGACTCGTGGACGGACGCCGTTCACAGAACGTTTCTGCATTCCGCCCAGTTTGTTCTTAATTTCTGGTTCCCTCTCGTCATGATGTATTACTTCATACGACTGGATGGCAATCGCTGGTTTCAAATTGTGGCCGGCGTCTCTCTGTCCATTACGATTTTGATGCTGTGTCGCTACAATTGGTACAACTTGATTTTTTACCCCGCCAATGCCACGGATACGGCAGCGACGAAGTTGAAGCAAATGATTGCATACCTCTTTCTCACTTTGCCATTTGCGCCCTATCTGGAATACGTGACAAACACGGACCTCATGGAAATGGCAAAATGGGTCATGGTGGTTGCGCTGTTGTGTTATGTGGTGTATTTGATGATTCGTGTGTATAACTTCAAGGACCAATTGGTTCCGTGCGCAGGAACCGACTTTGCATCCTGCTTTAATCCAACATGGGGGGGCAGCGACGGGTCCAAGGACACCCCGTATGTGAATGCATTGGTTTGGACGCTGCTTGCAAGCGTCGGACTGAATGTGTTGAATTGGTTGTTGCAGCTGTTGCCAATTTACAATTGGATCAACAACTGGGCAAATGGCACAACCACCACAACGCCGTCGTCCGCCATGACATTTGGGGAAAGGGCGCTGCAATTCATTAAATTGTTGGTGTTTCCAGTGTATTGGACCCTATCGCTGTTTGTCAATTATCCGGTCGCCGCCATCGGCGCGTTAATCGTGCTTGCTGCAGTGGGTTTATTGCTGTACCGGTCGTCGTTTGATCTGACGGAATTCATGGAAGGTCAGCGTGGCACGGTGATAGCCCTCTTCACAATGTTCATCGCGTCCCTCGTCGTGTTTGGGGGGTACATTTACATAAAATCACCCACGGCAGACATTGCACAGGACACCATGACGTACGGCAAATTCATTGGCAAAACGGGGTTGGCCATTGCAATTGCGGCGTGCATCGTGGGACTCATCATGTATTTCCTGAATTCCCACAGCAAATTGACCAGCATTGTGGGCGTTGTGCAATTTGGCATAACCGCCATGATCTACATCACGGGCATTGCGGTTGTGCTGAGCATGACCCGCTTCATGTTTTCAAACCGCCGAATGGGCAGCTCCCTGTTTCAAATCACTCCCGACTCCAATTGGGTGATTAATCTGCTGAAATTATTCGGCAACATCCTGTTTTACTTGCCGTGTTTGATGGTGGATTTTGCGGACACGTTGAAGGAGCAGTACCGACTGACCACGCAACCCGCGCTGATGCTGCTGGCCTTGGAAGCTGCGTTTATTTTGTCGGGGCACATGCTGCCGTCCGCGGTGGCAAAGGTCATCAATCACACGGGCGTGCAAATTTTGTCGGCGCCCATTTCCATGAATGCGGCAACAACCATATCAACCTACGACGTGCAATTTGTAAACACGCACGGGGTGGACGAGATAAAAACGAACGGCGCCACCGGCGCCACCGGCGATACCAGCACCACCACCGTGTCATTGCGCAACTACAACTACGGCGTGTCTGCTTGGTTCTACATTCACCCGCAACCGCCAAACACGAACTCCAATTATGATTCGGACAACAACTTCATTTACATGCTGCAACTCGGGTCGCGCGGACCGTCCATCCAGTACAATCCCAAAAACAACACCATGCAATTTAGCTTGTACGGGACACCGATTGAATTGGCCGTGAATGACATTCCGTTGCAGATGTGGAACAACGTGGTTATCAACTCGGACAAGGGCGCGGTCGACATATTCATCAACAACAAATTAATCTACACCGGACATCACGTGCCAAAAGCGAACGACCCCGTGCCGAATGCGGTGAGCAATGTCACGGTGGGGCAAGCGGACGGCGTGCACGGGGAAATGTGCAACGTTGTGCTGAACCCGGCACCATTTACCAAACCCGAAATTGAGTGGTTGTACAAAACCAATAAGGCGCTGAATCCACCGGTCGTGGGCGTGAACATGGACCCGATGAACCAAGGCAAGTCCGCCAGTGACTTGGCAACCGAAGCGGTCAACAAGGACACCCCCGCCCCCACGACGACGCCGACATACAGCACATACGGCGCAATCACCTACGGCATAATTGGTGCGATCATTGGTGCGATTTTGGGGTTCGTGTCCAATCAATCGCCGATTGAATCAGTGAAAGGACTTTTCATGGGGGCCGTCGTGTTCGGTTTAATTGGCGCATTGCTGGGCGCAATATTTAGCACCGATGGAACTGGATACTATATTTTGAAAACGGTGGCCAATGTGTTTGTAGACACATTTTAACATGCAGATGCATGATTCAAAAAATTATTATCCATATAGTAATATAGCAACAATATAGCCCCTATCAAATATGAATCTCTTGACAATTTTCGTGTTTGTGCTCATCATTTTGCTGATCTACATGGTTTACAAATTAATGTCAACGTCCACCACGACCATCTCTGGATTTTCGGATGCGTCCAAGACAATGACGGTTCCTAGCGATAAAACGGGTGGAAACAATTACGGGTATTCGGTCTGGATTTACATTGACAAGTGGGTCAGCACTCCATCATCCACCACCACCATCAATAAAAACGTCATCACGCGGTGCAATGCCGCCAACATTCCCTTGTTTACAATGTATTTAGACAATGCCCAAAACAACTTGAACGTGGTCATGATGGGCAATCAATCGGCGCCTTGCACGATTCGCAACGTGCAGCTTCAAAAATGGATCAATCTGACCATGAGCGTGTACGGCAACACCCTGGACCTGTATTTGGATGGCAAATTGGTGCGAACTTGCATCATGCAAACGTTGCCAACCCAATTGAGCGCTGGTGAAAACGTCTACATTGGTGGAGGTTACACCTCCAAAGGATCGGTCATTACACCGGTGGACGGCGATTTGATTGGCTACATTTCCAATGTGGTTTATAAGAATAATTACTTTACACCGGAAGAAGCATGGAGGATTTACAGTGACGGATACAGCGGTGCCGGCATGTTTAATTTTATCAATTCATACAAATTGGTATTTGGCATCACGCACAACAATCAAACAATTGGCCAAATTACAATTTGATTTCCCAATCCGATCCCAATCTCAGATCACAATCCGATCAGAAAAAAAAAATAAAATATGTATAAGTTAATAGGAAATATAAGTTCTTTCATTTAGCACATATTAAACAGCATGAATTATGATTCATTTGCCCCCAGTGATGGTGGCGCCGGCGGCGCTGGCGGCGCAACGCCATCCTTTACCGATTTTAAATCAAAAGACGTGGTTGGAGGTGCGCAGTCTTTCTTGGATTCCAACAGCTATGTTGCAAAGGCCGCGTTCTTGATTCTAGTGGTCATCGTGTTTGTTTACGTGCTGCGGGCTTGCATCACGGTCATCGCGTATCTGTTTTCCCCGAATTCCAGTCCGCGCTTGGTGGACGGCGTCATAGATGGCAATGTGGGGAACTTGATTATTCCGCAAGATCCCAGCGAAACCACCGCCGTGCCCATCCTTCGCTCGGTGAACGACGATGTCGGCATTGCTTTCACGTGGTCGGTTTGGCTGTTCATCAAGCAGAAAGAGTTCAACCGCACTCCTCCCGATTTTCGGCACGTGTTCAACAAGGGAAGTGCCACGGTCGCCGGATCAACCGGATTAATGTCCCCCAATAATGGTCCCGGTCTGTATTTGAAATCCGATTACACGGGATTGCGAGTGATCATGAGCACGTTTGCCGACAAGAATGCGTCCGTTGACGTGGACAACATTCCCATCAACAAGTGGTTCAATGTCATTATTCGGGTTGAAAACACGGTTCTGGACGTATTCATCAACGGGGATTTGGCCCAACGCTTGCCGCTGAATTCCGTTCCGTTTCAGAATTACGGCGACGTGAATGTTGCAATCAACGGCGGCTTCAACGGCAACCTGTCGTCGCTGCGCTATTACAACACCGCACTCGGCACGCGCGCCATTCAAAACATTGTGAGCAGCGGACCCAGTTTGACGGTGCTGGGCGGGTCAGGCGGCGCGCCTGGCACCATGGACTACCTGTCCATGCGCTGGTTCTTTGGACAGTGGAACGGCAAGTAACTCAATTTACAATTAATTCATAATTAAATGTTATATGTTATTTAATTATAATCACATTAATAATTGTGAAAATAATTGCAATTCATTGCAATGCATCCGGTGAATGATTATGATTATGATTATGATTATACTTATGACTACATCATTGTGGGTGGAGGACCGACCGGGCTCGCATTGGCCCAAGTCCTGTCGGCCACATCCAGTGTGTTGATTGTTGAAAAAAACGATTATTTGGGAGGCTGCCACGGCGTGACCCGCGTGCCGAATGGCATGATGACCGAGCACGGCCCCCGCATCTACATTGACAATTTCCTCATGTTCACGCAGCTGCTCAACGACATGGGGGTTGAGTTTGACGACCTCTTTGTGAAATACAATTTCAGCACGGTGACCATGATGTTGGAAGCAGTGCGGGTGTTGTCGTTGAGAGAAATTGCCATTCTAGGTTGGAGTTTTGCGACATTAAACGACTCTTATAAAGAAGTGACATTGATGGACTATCTCTCGTCGCACGATTTCTCAAATGCATCCATTGACATTTTGGATCGCATTGGTCGTCTCACAGACGGCGGCAGCGCCGACACGTACACGCTATATAGTTTCCTGCAAATCCTGAATCAGAACTTTTTGTACGGAATTTATCAACCCCGGGTGCCGAATGACGTGGGGCTGTTTCGCATATGGGAAGACGCCCTCGTGAAGCGCGGCGTGGTGATCATGAAAACCGCGACCATTGACAAATTCATTGTTTCAAATGTTTCAAATGCGGCCCTCGTGGAGGGAGTGGCAATAAGAACAAACACAACATCGGTTGTGTGTGGGTGCAACAAAATCATTTTGGCATGCCCGCCGCAGGACGTGCAGCGCATATTGAGCGCGCACGCGGAGTTGGGTGCCGCATTTGGCCCCGATTTCAAACGGTTCCAGCATGAAACGCAGTACTTGCCCTACATTTCGGTGATTTTTCACTGGAGCACGAAAATCAATGTGCCAAAGGTGTGGGGTTACCCGCGCACGTCGTGGGGCGTGGGCAACATCGTGCTGTCGGACTACATGGATTTCAACGACGCGCGGTCCAAGACGGTCATTTCCACGGTGATAACCATGCCGGACGCGCCGTCGGACAACGTGCATTTGAACGCGAGCGCCAATGAAATCGGCCACAAACGCGGCGTCATGAACGAAGTGTTTAGACAGTTGCTACAGGTTTATCCGGATTTGCCGCAACCCGACTACCAGTTTTTGACACAGAGCGCATATGACGCGGACCAGCGGCGGTGGGTGCCGTTCAATCACGCCTTCATGACGACCACGCACGGCCACGTGCCGAACCGGTCCGTCTTGTATGAAAATTTGTACAACTGCGGCGTGCAAAACGGCAACAGCTCGTACAGTTTCACGTCCATGGAGTCCAGTGTGGCCAATGCGATTCATTTGGCGACGACACTGCAGCCGGAGTTGGGTCATTTAAATGTAACAAAGGTGAGAGAAGCTGTCACGGTGCGGTCAAGCGTTGCCATAATTGCCACGGTGACATTGGTTGCGGTCATTGCCTTGAACCATTTTAGAAAAACAAAATTGGATGCAAAATGAAACGCAAAATGAAACGCAAAATGAAATGTGAATTATCATCATGATTTTTAATATCGCATTATGATAATTGTAATTGTGTGCAATTTTTGTAAGAGCAAGTAAGCAAGTAAGTAAGTAATTGCAATCAAT
>Ga0214917_10004309_pt1 | contig 15899 bp, 13 predicted proteins | sample LL_1208_BB_MetaG_FD_177983 | JGI IMG/M metagenome (GOLD analysis project Ga0214917, IMG submission 177983) | Freshwater microbial communities from Lake Lanier, Atlanta, Georgia, United States - LL_1208_BB | ecosystem: Environmental > Aquatic > Freshwater > Lake | place: USA: Georgia | collected... | reverse complement strand
GTTTGGCGGCGGCTTTGGAGTGTTCGAACACCGTGGGATGGAAGCGTTCTTCCGTGGCGGTGACGCCGAGATAACGGAGAAGAGGGGCGTCGTGGACCCAGTAGAAGCCGGCTTCTCCATCGGTGTGATGGATCGCCTCGCCATGGGCTGGGAAAACCATGAAATCGCCCTGTTTCCATTCGATCGTCCGACCGCAGGCTTCCGTGCGTCCCGAGCCTTGAAAGACGAAGAAGAGTTGGCTGGTGGCGAGGGCATTGGTTTTGAGTGTGCCTTTGACAATCCGGACAAAATTGGCGAGCAGAGCAGGGCTGGTAGCGGGTCCGGGACACTTCATCTTTTCGCTAACGTCCAGAGGAAGAATGCCGCTGGTTTTTTGGTGAAAGAAATTAGGGGAGAAGGAGTGGTAGGGAACGGGCGGAATGAGTCCCGAGAAGATGGGGTTCGCGGTCGAGGCGTAGTCATAATAGCGCGCCTCTTTTGTTAGATCTCCCAAAGGGGAGGGTGCCTTGTCTGCGTTCATAATTATTACTGGCTTGAAGCCTTAAGGGCTCGGCCGATGCCAAGATCGGCGAGGCGGCGGATAGCATACTCAACAGAGGTAAGATTTTTAGGCATCAATCGAATCTGCCGATCCCAAAGTGAACAGGCAAATTCTCGTTTGTTCTGATTGGGGGGTCTGTTGGGGTGGGGGTTTGTTAGTCAGGATTGAGGCTGGAAGAAAAGGGCTCTTTCGCTACGATGGAAAGTTCATGATCGGCTGGGTTTTAAAGAGAATCTTGGGAACGCAGAACCAGCGGGAGGTTCGGCGGCTGACTCCTTTGGTCGGGGAGATCAACCGCCATGAGGAAGCTCTGCGAGCGTTATCGTTTGATGAGCTCCGAGGAAAAACAGTGGCGTTTCGAGATCGTTTGGCAAAAGGAGAGTCCTTGGACCAGCTGTTGCCTGAGGCATTCGCAGTGGTGAAGAACTGCTGCCGGCGTTTCACCGAGGAAAAGAGACGGATTCGGGTGCGCGGGCAGGAGATTTTGTGGGAGATGATCCCCTTCGATGTTCAGCTGATCGGCGGAATGGTTCTGCATTCGGGGCGGATTGCGGAGATGGCGACGGGAGAGGGCAAAACGTTAGTGGCCACGTTACCGACCTATCTGAATGCACTTTCGGCCAAGGGAGTGCACATCGTGACCGTAAACGATTATCTGGCGGCTCGGGATGCGGACTGGATGGGCGAGGTGTATCGGGAGCTGGGGTTAACGGTGGGTTGTCTTCAGCACGGGCAGACTCAGGCGGAACGAAGAGCGCAGTATGCTTGCGATATCACGTATGGAACGAGCTCGGAGTTCGGATTTGATTATTTGCGGGATAACGGGATGGCGACTACTCCAGAAGACCAAGTTCAACGCGGGCACTTTTATTCGATCATCGACGAGGTGGACAGCATCCTGATTGACGAGGCGAGGACGCCGCTGATCATTTCGGGCCCGGTCACGGTTTCGACGCACCAGTTTGATAAGTACAAGTCGATCATTGAGGGGTTAGTGCGAAAGCAGAACACTTTGTGCACGGATTGGGCGAATCAGGCGAAGGAGAGAATTGAGAAGGGGGATCTGCAGGGAGCGGGGAGGTTGTTGTACAAGGTGAAGCTGGGGTCACCACGAAACAAACTGCTTTTAAAGTTTCAGGAGGATCCAGGCACGAGGCGAGCGGTAGACGATGCGGAGCTGGAGATGTATCAGGACACAAGGCGAACCGAGTTATACAAGACGAAGGAGGAGATGTACTTTTCGATCGACGAGAGAAATAGTGAGGCAGACTTATCGCAGATGGGGCGAACGTTTCTTAACCCCAACGATCCAAACTTTTTCTCCGTGCCGGATCTGATCACGACCAACCATGATATCGATTCAAACGCGGGGCTTTCACCAGAGGAGAAACTTAAGGCAAAGGCGGCGGCACAGGCAGACTACGAGGAGGCGAGCCAGAGGATTCACAATATTAGTCAGCTTTTGCGTGCGTACTGTGTGTTTGAGAAGGATGTGCACTATGTGATTCAGGAGAACAAGGTGGTCATTGTGGATGAGTACACGGGGCGATTGATGCCAGGGCGTCGATGGAGCGATGGGTTGCATCAGGCGGTGGAGGCCAGAGAGGGAGTTCAAATTGATCGGGAGACGCAGACATTGGCAACGATCACCATCCAGAACTATTTCCGTCTGTATGAGAAGTTGGCCGGGATGACGGGAACGGCCGAGACGGAGGCGAATGAGTTTAAAGATATTTACCGGCTGGGCGTGGTGGTGATTCCGACGAATCGGGACTGTATCCGAAAGGATGCGGACGATCTGATCTTCAAAACACGGCGCGAGAAGCTGAATGCTTTGATTGAGGAGATTAAAAAGCGAAATGCAGCGGGTCAGCCGATGTTGGTAGGAACTGCTTCGGTTGAGTCGTCGGAAATTATTAGTCGAATGCTGAGGCGGGAGAATATTCCCCACAGCGTATTGAATGCGAAGCAGCATCAGTTGGAGGCAGAAATTGTGGCAAGGGCGGGGGAGCGTGGGGCGGTGATGATTGCAACGAACATGGCAGGAAGAGGGACGGACATTAAGCTATCGCCGGGCGTGGCAGAGTTGGGGGGATTACATGTGGTGGGAACGGAACGTCATGAGTCGAGGCGGATTGATCGTCAGTTGCGGGGCCGATGCGCTCGGCAGGGGGATCCAGGTTCGAGCCAGTTCTTTATCTCTTTTGAAGATGATTTGATGAGGAACTTCGGGGATTCGCGAAAGATTGCGGGTTTGATGACGAAGTTGGGAATGGAAGAGAATGAGGGGTTACAGCATCCGTGGCTGAATCGGTCGGTGGAGACGGCTCAAAAGCGTGTAGAGGGAAGAAACTATCAGGTTCGAAAGCACACCTTGCAGTATGACGACGTGATGAATCAGCAGAGAACGGTCATTTATGCGTGGCGGTCCGATATGTTGAATTCGACTGATCCGCGGCCTGAGGTGTTTGAGACGGTGGACGAGAGGATTGCGTCGGAGGTGGAGGCGAGGGCTGGGACGGATCCTGTGGATCTTGATGGGCTAGTGCACTGGGCGAATTCGGCCATGCCCGTGGGTTTGCAAAAGGAGGATTTTCAGAAGGCCGGTGGGAAGGAGGAGTGGGCTAAGCTTTTGAAGGCGAAGGTAAGGGAGGCGTATGAGGTGAAGGTGAAGTTTGAGAATCCTGAAGCGGTGAAGGCGTTGGAGAGATTTGTGGTTTTGGGGGCGATTGATCGGTTATGGCAGGAGCATTTGTATGCGATGGATGGGTTGCGGACTTCAATTAATTTAAGGGCGTATGGACAGAAGGATCCGTTGATTGAGTATAAAAATGAGGCGTATGGGATGTTTGGGGAGCTGATGGGTCGGATCAAAGAGGAGGTGGTGCACAATCTATTCCGTTCGGCATCCAGTTTATCGGCTTTTGAAAGTTTTCTCTCGGCGTTACCCCAGAGGGCGGGTCGCGGAGATTTGCCAATGGAAGCTGCGGCGCAACCCACGGAGGGTTCGATGAGCATGCAGGCGGAGGGTGGGAGTACGGTTGTAGAGGAGGCGTTGGCACCCATGAGAAGGCAGGGACCTAAATTAGGAAGGAATGATCCTTGCCCGTTAGATCCAACCAAGAAGTTTAAGAACTGTTGTGGGTCGACGGGTAGCAAGGGTTGCTTGAAGGTTGGGGGATAGTGATTTCGGGTAGATTGGACACAGATTTGGTTGCGGTTAGGATTCGTGCATGAAGTCGCCCATCAGTGGGGTAGGAAAAACAGCTCCTATGGTTGGGATTGTTGGAATCTCGCTCATTTTAGGTTTTGCGTTGGGTCGGGTCACGCTGTCGCCGAAACAGGATTTGGCGGCCGCGACAAAACAAGGAGCTACTACTTCAGAGGCAGGGGAGGGCAGGGCAGATTGGAAGGGGGCTGGAAGTGGTGAGGATTTATCGGTGGGTGCCTTCGCATCCGCGGCATCGATTGGGAATCCGCGGGATCGGGATTGGGCACTCCAAGAGTCGCTTTCCAAAGCAACCTTAACGGATATTAAAAAAGCTTTGGCTTGGGCAGAGTCGTTGCCCGATGGGCCGATGAAGAGGGCGGCTTTGGCGAAAATCTTGGAGCGTTGGGGGCAGTTGGATGGTCCGGGAGCGGTTGCTTATGCCTCGCAGGTTTATGCTGAAACGGGAAGTGCAAGCCTTCTGAGGGAAGCTCTGCAAGGTTGGGCAACGAAAAATCCTCAGGCTGCGATTGAGCAGATTTCCGCATTGGGTTTAAGCGATAGTTTGCAGAGGGATTTTCGAAGGGATTTGTTGGAGCAGTGGGCGGATCAAAATCCGGCGGGTGCGACTGGCTATGCATTGGCAAATCGAAATCCTGAAAGCTGGAGAGGAGCAGTGGGGACTGTGGCGGAACAGTGGTCTAAGCAGGATCCTAAGGCCGCAGCGAACTGGGTGGCCTCGCTTGAGTCGGGAAAAGATAAGAGCAATGCTCTGCAAGCCGTGATTTCGAACTGGATGAAAGAGGATCTGAGCGGAGCTGCTTCTTATGTTTCGGCTCAACCTTCGGGGGAAAGTCGGGACACGATGGCAGGAACTTTGGCTCGATACATTGGTAGGGAAGATCCATCTTCTGGGTTGAAGTGGGCAGCGATGGTGGCGGATCCAAATTTACAACAGAGAGCGGTCATTGGGGCATTAAGTGACCTATATCGAAAAGATGCGTCTAAGGCACAAATGGTTCTTCAAAGTTCAGGAATCGGAACAGCAGTTCAGCAATCGGCTTGGAGTCGGATGACGAACCGTGGATCTCGTCAATTTGGCCCTTGAATTAAGGGGTGATCATGGAAGGCGGAAGTTTTCCAACGCAGGCAGAGGGGAGGCGGGGGTTAAAAGAGAGACGGTCACCTGGGACTTCCCTTTGAGTTCCGTCAGCGAAGGCTACAATGGCGTTACCGGCATGCCGAAAGTGTATAGTGTTGGCGCAGTCGGTTGTATTAAAAAAATAAAATTCTTCGAGCATAGGATTTTTGCCAGAGGCGGGAGATTGGAAGGTATTAATCTGAGCGCAGGTTGCGAAGAGAGCTATCTGTCCTGGTCGTTCGATTTGATTTATTTGTCTCAGTTTTGAAGTCTGTTGACCTGTTGGTCCTCCTGTAAGTTCGGTATTCACTCCGAAGCCGAAGTATCCGTTTCTAAACTTAGGTTTGAAGCTGGAGCCCATGGAAGTGAAGGCGAAATCAGGCACGGTGCCAGCTGAGTCAGCGATATAGGGTCCAAGGGGTCCGCGGGATTTGTCGAGGATCCGTGACCCCTCCGTCTTGGGACTAGCATAGCTTTCGAATCCGAACCACCACTGGATGCCGTCGGTTAAAGATTCACGCGATTGAAAAAATCGGCCGTTATTTTCACTCAGGTAAGTTTGTGTAGCGATGCTCAGTTGGCGAAGAGCGGAGGAGGATGTGGTGAGGGTGACTTGGCGTTTGACGGCTATGGCAGCAGGAGCAAGAAGGGTGAGAAGAACACCCAATATGACCATGACGGCAAGAAGTTCGATAAGTGTGAAGGCGTGGGTTTTTTTCACGGGAGTTGTCTTAATCGGTAAAAATGTCTTTCAGCTTGAGGATTGATTGTAACCGTGAAAACGGTCTCACTGCTGGATGCGTTCCAAGGTTCGCCAAGTGCTGTCCATGTAGGGGCGAGAAGGTCGTTTTTGGACTCGAGTTGATACGAAATATTGACGGTTGTGGTGAAAAGGATTTCCAGATCGGCTGAGGAAATTCTTCGGACTGATTTACAAGTGGGTGGCGGGGGCGATGTGGGTGTGGGGTTGATTATAGAAGCTGGCACAAAGTTATCCGCAAAACTCCAGGCGTCCCAAGAACCGTCTATAAGGATGCGATCCGAGGAGCCAATTGGGGATGAAATCCACTCAGCCCCTGAATAGTCATATGAACCGGCACGATTATATGTTGAGATCCCTAAGAAATTTCCATCTGAATCATAAGCATCATAATTAAACTGGCCTCCGAAGACGTTGTATTCCCAGTAACCCGTTGTCCAATCGGTCCGAGTACGGAAATTGGCGTTATAGTTGAAAACGACTGAATCTAAGGCGTTCCCAAAATCAAACTCTGTCCAAGAGGCAGCCAGTCGAGAGTCTGACCCTATGTAAGACAGGGAATTCGCTTGAGAGACGGGATTCTTTACAGCTGTAGTTCCTGCGATCGATCGAAACATGTCGAAACCTGTGGCGGTGCCGTTCCATCGGTAACCCCAGAGCAAGGATGCGGGCGTGCCTCCATCATTCCATTGGATCACCATGGCAGCCTGATTTTTCCCAGTGCCCGCCCAGAATTGGATTGAATCAAAACTAAGGACTGATGCACGAAGATAGAGTGGGTTATGGATAACGAGAAAAAGGAGAACGAGACATAACCTTTCTCCAACCACTCGTTTTAACATGGACTGCACAAGACTCCGTTCTGGCGATGGCCAGACGTGTCCGCACGGGATGCGGGCATCCGGACTCTCGCCCTTCATTTTTGCGATGAGGGTTTGCCCCTTTCTTGCGAAAGGGGATCGATGAGCCTTGGGGGGCAGATGTTCGGACTCCGGGTTACGATCCTCCTCCCCGCCTTCACCTTTCCGTCATAGCCTGTGTTTGCAGGACAAAACATCCAGATTGGCATGCTTTCGCATGGGGATTTGTCACCCGATACCGCAGCGCAACTGTGGCCGGTTCACACGGCCTTCCCTGATTCCACCAAGGGAAAGAACTGTTTCTATTTCTAGGAGTAAAGCGAGGGAGGTCAAGACGGGGGCCGTGTCATCGAATTCTCAATCGATTGGATAGAGGAAGGTTTGAAGTGGAAGCGGTACAAAGGGTAGGGTGGGGGGATGGCCAATCAGGCATATCGAGTCGCTGTTGTCGGGGTGACCGGGGCGGTCGGTCAGGAGATTCTTCGTGTCCTTGAAAGGCGAAAGTTTCCTGTGTCTGAACTTGTGCCTTTGGCGAGCGAACGGTCCGCCGGATCCAAAACAAAGTTCTCTGGAAAAGACCACCTTGTTCGTAAGTTAGAAGCCTCCGCATTTGAAGGGGTAGACTTTGCTTTTTTCAGTGCAGGGGCAACCCGATCTCGGGAGTTCGTTCCTGTGGCGATCAAGGCGGGAGCCGTTGTGATCGATAACTCGTCCGCTTTTCGGATGGATCCAAAGGTGCCTTTGGTTGTTCCTGAGGTGAATGGAGAGCTTTTGGAGAAAAAGCCGGAACTGATTGCGAACCCGAACTGTTCAGCGGCAATTTTAGCGGTTGCTTTGGCTGCATTGCATCGAAAAGCCGGTTTGGAAAGCGTGGTGGTGGCCACGTACCAGTCGGCCAGTGGGGCGGGTGCAAAGGCGATGGCCGAACTGGATCAGCAGACTAGGGATTATGCTCAAGGGAAGGAGTTGAAAGCGGACGTATTTCCTCACGTCCTGGCGATGAACCTATTTTCACACAACAGTCCGATTGGTAAGGATGGATACAATGAGGAGGAGCAGAAGATGGTGGAGGAGACGCGAAAGATTTTCTCTCTTCCAAAACTAAAGATGGTACCCACGTGTGTTCGTGTCCCCGTACCACGAGCGCATTCGGAGGCAGTTGTGGCGAGGTTTCTCAAGCCGATCTCCGTTGCAGAGGCAAAGCAGGTTCTGGCCAAGGCGGAGGGGGTACGGGTCGTGGATGACTCGAAGAATAACCTTTTTCCCATGCCTAGTCAGGCATCGGGTGAGTTGGATGTTCTCGTTGGAAGGGTGCGGGAGGTGGAGGGCGATCCCCATGCTATCGCATTTTTTGTGAGCGGGGATCAGCTTCTCAAAGGGGCGGCTTGGAACGCAGTACAGATCGCAGAAGTTTTGATTCGGCAATAGAACAACCAAAAACTTTCAACAGTCTATATTTAAGTTTGGCTTTTAAGCCTCAACGGGAAAAAGACGCGCAGTGGTGCTGCTTGTTGGGCTAGAAACTAGTGGGATCCGCCTACTCCCGGAATTCCCGAACCGCCTTCCCACGAGGCGGGTTTATTCCAAGGGGTCGTCGTAACGCTTTGTTCGTCCTTAGGAGTACCGTCGGCATTTTTGCCGCCTCCGCCTGAGGCACATGAGGAGAGGAGGATAGGTAGGGTTAAAGTGAGGAGTGCAGAACCAAACTTTGTCATACCCGACTAATAAACGACTTGATCCCCGATTTCAATCGCAGACGCGGGGGTGCCCGGGAGGACGTCAGCTACGGAGGTTTGCGCATCCACGGTGACGGTTTTTACTCTACCGATCATCTTGTCGCCGCGGTAGAGAACCATCGGTAGGCCTTCAACGACTGAATCATTCTTTCCTAGATCGATAATAACGAAGTTCCATGTGGGATTCACGGCGACGATTTTTCCGGAAAGGGCAATCGATTTTGTGCTGCCTGGCTTCGTCATTTCAATTTCTGTACGGAGTTTTTTCAGCTCCTCTTCAGCTTTGGTTTTTGCGGTTGTTAGCAATTTGTTTTCTGACTCAGCTACTTTCGTTTTTTCTGAAAGTTCGTTGAGTTCAGTAAAGAGCTCGGATGGCTTTTTGCCTTTGAGCTCGTCTGTGTAAGTTTGCAACTGCTCTGCGGTCAGTTTGAGTTTTGAGTTTGTGGAATCGAGATCGCTTTTCGTGGAACTGAGATCCTTGGTGAGTTTCTCTGCCGTGAGGCTTAGCTCTTGAACCTTTGCCTTCGCCTCTTCGGCCTCTTTTTTCGTTGTCTCTTCTTGCGTTCTGCTCGTTTTGAGATCAATTGCTGTCAGATCCCACTTTTGTCCTGCTTGCGCCACTGTGGCGGCAGGTTCCGCCTCATTTTCCATATAGTTGCCCGTGTAGGGCAGGCCCAAAGTGGTAAACTTTCCATCCCGGAGAGAGGATTCAACGGCGACGAGTTGTTGCGAAAAACGATTTTTCGTGCCCATAACCATAAAGGCCAAGGCAGCGGTGGCTAAGGAGAGGCCGACCGAACCTCCCAAACTGAGTTTTCCTGCGATTGTCATAGTTCTTGCTGAGAGGAGAATTGCCCCAGGCACGCCCGAACCCAAGTCGAGATCCCTTGCTTGTTCGGGGGTTACTGGCAGGGGTGTGAATTTCTGTGAGTTACTTTTTACGGTAACGGGTCAGGGATTCCTGAATTTCGAGCCCTGCGGCATTACACTCCTGCCCAAGCCAGTCGGGCGAGAAGCCAAACGCACCGAGCGACTCGATGGCGGTCATTTCAGCGTGATCGGCTGTAACGACAGCGATTTCGCCTTTCCCTGCGTGGGCTTGGACCATCCGTTCGATGAGACTGTCGGCGGTTTGACCGGATTTGGCGTAAAGAACAGCTAGGGAGTTTTTCGGCTTTTCCTCTTTTCCGCCTGTTTGCCCATCAAAGACTACGGTCACGAGCCAGCGGCCTGAATCGTGAAGGGCAGAGAGGTGACGGATGAGTTCCTGCCTAGCCGCAAACGGTTTGTTTGAATGGATGGCTCGCAGGGATGGCCAGGCGTAGAGGACGCTATGTCCGTCGACCAAAAGATAGCGGGGTGCGGGGTCCGTAATGGGCCGCGCGATGCGGCTCATCCCGCGGCAGGTTTAGAAGTTTTGGTGCCAGCTTTCGCCAAGATCTTTTTGCGTTTGAGGTAACGCAGACGGCGACGTTTCTTGAGAATGGCGTTGTAGGGTTTGCCCATAAGGGAAAAGAGTGGAGAGGAAGGGAGTCGGGGTCAAGGTTGGAGCCGAAGGTTTGCCAAGATTTCTCAAAGGGTGCAGAATTCAAAGATGCGCTGGGCGATCTCTTTACTGATAGGAGTTGTTCTATTTCGTTGTGCTCGTCCATGGGTAGGTGGGCCTGAGAACTTTTCGCCCCTAGCTGCTTTGGCCCTGTGTGGGTCTCTTTACTTTTCTCGTCCGTGGAGTTGGGCGGGGCCTTTGCTTGCGTTGCTTGTGTCCGACATTTTTTTGAACCTGCACTATGGGTTGGCTCCTGTGACGAGTGGAACGGGGCTGGCCGCGGTTTCTTATCTGCTGATTTGGGCTTTGGGCGATCGATTGGCAGGTCGCCTGTCTTGGAAGGTATGGTTAGGGGGATCGTTGGCGGCGACCTTGCTGTTTTATGGAGTCACGAATACGGGGGCATGGTGGACGATTCCTATTTATGAGAAGAGTTGGGGTGGCTGGCTTCAGGCCTTGACCGTGGGAATTCCTGGACATCCCCCCACATGGACTTTTTTGAGGAGTTCTCTGATTTCCGACCTGCTTTTCACGAGCCTTTTTGTTGGGGGTGTAGAGTGGTCGGCCAGGAGGTCGGCTGGAAAAGTTCGTTCGGTCTGGGTAGCCGCCCCGGTTCGTTAACGTGTCCGCGGATTTGCGGATCGCGGTGATTGCAGATACGCATGACCGGCTTCTGCCCTTCGTCATGGAGTCCATCGGGTCTGCGGACGAGATTTGGCATTTGGGCGATGTTTGTGAAAAGGCGACTTGGGAAGCTATTTGTGCCCTTGGAAAACCGACCCAGTTGGTAAAAGGGAATCAGGATAGTGAGCCGACTTGGCCAATGAGTTTGGATCTCGAACGCTTGGGGCACTGCTTTCATCTTTTGCATATTCCACCGCGATCGCCTCCCTCAGGAGTGCGGCATCTTTTGCACGGGCACACGCACGTTCCAAGAGACCAGGAGATTGAGGGAACCCGTTTTTTAAACCCAGGCTCAGCCGGTTTAGCGAACAAGGGGGCCCCTCGATCGTTTGCGTGGTTAGAATTAAGGAAGGGGGCGAAACCTGTATTCCGTTTGGTTGGGGTGAAGGGGGATTAAATTTCTGTGGCCTCGCACACCTCGCGCCAACCGGGGAAATTCCAGGCGTTGGGAAAACCACGACACTGCTCGGGTTTGACGGGCTGAATGCGGCACTCTTGGCCTTCGAGAAAGATGCAGGCTCCGTCGGGTTGATCGATCAAGGATAGGCCGCGGCGGTCGGAGCGAAGGCGTGTGTGGGTTCCGATGAACTCCGCTTCTTCGATTTTCAGGAAAGAGGCGATTGCGATGATCTCCTTTTCAGAGACTTTTACGTCCCCTGGCCAGCGGCAACAGTTAGTGCAACGTTGGCAAAGATATTTGGGGGGAGTTTTCATTCTTCGTTTATTTTAAGGGGGCGGTTCAGCTCGGTGAAAAACCGTTACGGGTGGAATGTTTGGTAGGGCTTTCTCCGATTGAGAAAAAATAGACCGACAAGAACAAGGCTTGTGGCCACATAGGCGAGTGTGAAGGACGGGCAGATCCACCAACCGGTAAGGGCTTGGGCTCCTGTTGGGGTGATGGCGACTCCGTGAATCAAGCCGGTGAGCGACAGAAAAGCACTTAGAAGCGCGATGCCAGCGGCGGCAAGGAAACGGTGGTCGATGACGAAAGCCACCATGGCCGCAAGGAGGATGCTGGATAAGAGGAATCCTTGACCAAGAGAAAAAAGACCAGAAAGCACGAGGTCGCCACCCGTTTTTGCCGCGACTGCGTCCAGGGGCATGCCCGTTGCGCGCACGATCGTTTCGACGATAAGGGCGGCCCAACCTGCGAGGCATGGGATGAGTCCGACGGCGACGGCGAGGGAGTGTTTAGTGGGAGTATCGGAAAAGGCTTGGGCTGTGATGACGATACCGACCCAGAGAAGGATGCCGAGGGTGACCTCGAGTGGGATAAAGCGGAGAACAAGTCCGGTGGCGCCCGTAAGGCATAGAGCGGCGATCAGGATTCCGTTAATGGTGGAGTAGCCTGTTCTAGCGCCCATCCCTTTCCATCCCGGATGGCCGATGTAGATGGTGGTGGGAAAAGGGCTACCGAAGAAGGCGGCGATCATGGTGGAGAGTCCGTTGACGGATAAGGAGGAGCGAGTGGCGTAACGGTCTCCTGCGGCTTCTGCGCTTTCGAGATTCTGGAGCGAGCCGATGACATTGAAGAGGGCCATGGGGAAAATAACGGAGAAGAAGGCCCATGCGCCTTCGCGTTGGAAAAAAGTGATGAGTCTATCGAAAGCAGGGTGAGGAAAGTGGAGGCTAAGAGGAGAGATGGGAGTGGAGGAAGGGGTAGGGGCGAGGCCAAAACATTGCAGGAGCCAAGCGACGAGAGTGCCCAGAATAATTGCGGCTAATCCGGATGGAATTCCATAAGGGAGGCGAATTTTTCCTGCATAAGCAAACAGAACGAGAAGCATGGGGAAAAGGGCGATGGCGGGGTTGGCATAGATTTTGAAAACGAAAGGCATGGCAATAAAGGTGAGGGCGATGCCAGCAAGGGGGGAGAGGAGAGCGGCGCGGGGTAGCCAGCGGCGGAGGGGATCGGCGAGGAAGGCGCCAAGGAGTTCAAGAATCCCGCCGACCCAGCAGGCGAATATGCCTGCGCTCCAGACGAGGTCGGCGTCATGGGTTTGTTGCCAGAGGGGGCCCATGATGAGGAAGAGGTAGGCCATGAGGCTGACGGTGTTGATGCCGAAGGGGAGGGCGGTGACGTCCTCGCGACCTGTACGGAGGGCGAGGCGACGGCCTTGCCAAGCGTAGAAAAGGTTGCCCACAAGGATGGAGAGAGCAGAGGCGGGAAGAATATGGGAGACGACGATCTCGATGGGGATACCGCAGACGGGGGGAACGAGAGATAGAATCAGAAAAAGAAGAAGAAGGTTATCGATGAAGAGACCGACAAGGCCATCGAGGTCTCCTCGGACAAACCAGCGAAGTCGCATAGGATGGGCATAGCGGAAACTGGGTAAAGAGGGCGAGAGAAACTTAGGAGTGGAATCTCGCCTAGGCGTGAGGAAATAGGTAGAATGGTGAATGGTGAGTACAGAAGGGATTCAAAAAGTGGAACGGGCCGTGGAAGCAGGTCAGCTTTCGGCTGAATCGGCAAAAAATATAAAGAAAACCTTCGTGGGTGCGAAGGAGGGGAGTGTGGAGCGGGTAAGCTTGGAAGCCTTGGTGGGTGCGGGGGAGTGGGGGGAGTTAAACGATCGGTTTTTTCGGGCGTTGGCCTTTGGAACGGGGGGATTGCGGGGGCGAACGATTGGGAAGGTCGTGACGGAGGCGGAGAAAGGAAAGCCATCCGTCTTGGGTCGGCCCGAGTTTCCGGCAGTGGGAACGAACTGCATGAACTATGGGAATGTCGCGAGAGCTACCCAAGGTTTGGTGAATTATCTAAAGAAAAACTTTTCGGGAAAAGCGCCGTCCGTGGTTTTTGCGCATGACACGCGGCATTTTTCAAGGGAGTTAGCCGAACTTTCGGCTCGAACGGTGGCAGCGGCGGGGGGCACGGCTTACCTGTTTGCGGAGGATCGCTCCACTCCGGAGCTTTCCTTTGCGGTGCGGCATCTAGGGGCACAGGCGGGGGTTGAGATCACGGCCAGCCACAACCCTCCGCACGACAATGGCTATAAAGTTTACTTCTCGGATGGGGCGCAGATTGTGGAGCCTCACGCGTCAGGGATTATTCGGGAGGTGGAGGCGGTCCAGGAACCCGAGGTCGATCCTCACCCAAAACAGGGTGGGAAAGTAGTCGTCCTCGGCCAAGAGATGGACACAGCCTATCTTGAGGCGTTGAAGGAGTTGGTAATTGAGGGGGAGATGTTGAAAAAAGAGGGAGCCAAGTTGCGAGTTGTCTATTCGCCTTTGCATGGAACTGGAGTTCGGATTGTGCCGGCGATGTTGAAAGGGGTAGGGGTGGAGGCTTCGTTGGTCGCTTCTCAAGAAAAAGGGGATGGCAGGTTTCCAACTGTGAGGTCACCCAATCCGGAGAATGGAGAGGCATTAGCACTTGGAATTGAGCAAGCGAAGAAAGAGAAGGCGGATTTGGTTCTTGCGACAGATCCTGATGCGGATCGGATGGGGGTGGCGGTTCGGAATTCATCGGGGGAGTATGAGTTGATCACGGGAAATCAGATTGGGTCGTTGTTGGCGGCCTATCGGATTGATCGGATGAGGGCGAAGGGCTGGATTCGGCCTGGTGAGGAGAAGTGCTGTTGTTTGATTAAGACCTTTGTGACTACGGATCTACAGAAGGAGATTGCAGCATCTGTGGGGATGAGGTGTGTGGAGACATTGACGGGATTTAAATATATCGGCGAGAAGCTTGGGATTTATGAAAAGCTTGCAGGGGGACGGGGTCAAATGGGGGCAGAGGAGTGGAGGAGGATGAGGATTGAGAAGAGTACCTTTTTTGTTTTTGGGGGAGAGGAGAGTTACGGATATAGCGGGGGGGATTTTGTTCGGGACAAGGATGCGAATGGGGCAGTGCTGATGTTTGTCGAGGCGGCGGCGTGGGCGAAGTCGCACGGGCGAAACTTATTAGAGGAGATGGATGAGATTTACCGAAAGCATGGACTTTATTTGGAAAAATTAGGGACTTTAGAAATGAGTGGAGCGGAGGGGGCAAAGCAGATTGCGCGGGCAGTGGAGAGTTACCAGAAAAGCCCGCCGCAGGAGTGGGGGGGGAGAAGGGTGTTGGGAGTCACGGACTTTGAGAAAGAATCCCACCAAGATGTGGATGGTAAAAAGATTCCTAAGGAGAAGATGCTGATTTTTGATTTGGGCGAGGGGTTTCGGGTGGCGGTGAGGGCTTCTGGGACAGAACCCAAGATGAAGTGCTACTTCTTTGGGAAACGGAGTGTTCAGACTGGGGAAGATTTGATGCGTGCAAAGAAAGAGTTGGCTGGGGAGTTGGACGAGTTGTGGAAGTGGACCCAGACTGATGCGCAGAAGCGGGCGAAGGAGGTTACAGCATGAGTTATCCAAAGAAGTTGCAGGAGATGGTTGATCTTTTTGAGCATCTTCCGGATGAAGAGAAGAGGGAAAGTTTGGTCTCTTACAGTATGACGACGAAGTCGTGTGAGCCTGTGGATGGCGAAAAGTTTGATTTGAAGGATGTGAGGAAGGACGAGGAGTGTGCGGATACGGTTGGGGTTTTTTTAAAGGTGGATGGAGAGGGAAAAAGTCATTTCCGGATGACGTTGGGACCGCAGGTGCAGACGTTGACTAAGGCGATGACGGTGATTTTGTGCAAGGGATTGGAGGGAACGACGCCGAAAGCGGTGATGGAGTTGGAGAGTGATTTTGTTCCTAAGATTGTGGGGGCACAGTTGGTGCGGGTGAGGAGTCAGACTACGTACTATATTCTCTCAAGAATGAAGGGGATTTGTAAGGTTTGGTCCGATCGGCAAAGAGCCTCAATCGGCGAAAGTAGATAAGCTTCAAGCCTCTAGGGCAGATATTTGCGTATTCTACTATTTAGAATTTGATTTAGAATAATTCTAAACTATGTTGACGGGCCGATGAACAGCCTCAAACAGATGGATCGGGGTGCCTTGAGTGATGCCCTGGATCATTCCGGTCAAAGAACTACTCCCCAAAGAGAGACGGTATTCAGTGTTCTTTTGGACGAGAGGGATCATCCGACTGCGGATGAAGTGTATGTCCGGACCAAGTCTCGGATGCCTACCATTTCGATCGCGACCGTCTACAACTGTCTGGAAACCTTGGTCAACTGTGGTTTGGTAAAGCAGGTCAATATTGAGCGGGAGCCGACAAGGTACTGTCCTAACCTCGCCCCTCATGCGCATTTTCACTGTCGAGATACAGGTCGCGTTTATGACGTGCCGATGCCCTCTGGGATGATGAGTGATTTGGCCAAAGTGTTACCAGGGGAGTACTCTGCGGACTCGGTGGAGCTAGTTTTTCGCGGTCACTTAGCCAAAGGAAAAGCAAAATGAAGACAGCTCTCGAAATCAAAGGACTGAAAGCGGCGATCAACGGCACTGAAATTCTGCACGGGTTGAACTTAACGATTCCGAAGGGAGAGGTGCATG